>Ga0209061_1002810_pt1 | contig 20612 bp, 18 predicted proteins | sample Coa_R1_10_FD_187157 | JGI IMG/M metagenome (GOLD analysis project Ga0209061, IMG submission 187157) | Surface soil microbial communities from Centralia Pennsylvania, which are recovering from an underground coalmine fire - Coalmine... | ecosystem: Environmental > Terrestrial > Soil >...
GTGGGGGCGCAAAGCCATGGGCCTGTAGGGGTTTATCCCCCATGGTTGCCAGGTTGCCGTCCTCGACTCAGTTCGGCGCGGTTATCGCGTCTTAATGGTCAGGAGGCAAGACAATGCAAATATCTACCGAGGAAGTGAATCGTCTGCTAGCCGCCACGCCGCTACGTGGTGCGAACGTTAAAAGCCGCATGGCTCGTTCTCGAACCGGCGATTCGTCTTCGACCAGTCCGGAGGCTGTCTCCATCGAGATATCTGCCAAGGCGCAGGATATCCAGAAGGTCAAACAGGCTGTCGAGCAGGTTCCTGATGTTCGAATGGACCGCGTGATGCAGCTGAAGGCCCTCGTGGAGAGCGGTCAATATCATGTGAGTGGAGAAGAGGTTGCCGACCTCATGATCCGCCGCACTCTTGCCGACAACACGGCATTGTGATCGTAGCTGACTCCAGAAAGCGAAAGGGCAGGAGAACTCCTGCCCTTTTTACTATTGCACACCCACCCACACCTGCCTTCTTTTTTGAACCGTTGCTCAAACCATACGCAAATAGGACAGGTTCGATTCCTGCTTCAGCGACCGGGTACTCGTAGACCGGCACAAAGCCGCCGGGCCGCAGAGCCGATCTTCATGGACGTGACTACCTGTACAACTCGTGGTAGTGGCGCTAAGCGCTCAGTCTCAAGGTACCTCCTACCCCACAGGGGGTATTCGTCTCAATACTTTTGTTGGCTGTTGTCAACCCTATTGCCGCCTAAAGAAACGTCTGTTTGGCAAAAGTGGAAGGGAACCAGGTAATGTCAAACGTTTGACACTCACCGAATAAAGGTCATAAGCCGGTTAGACCAGGCATCGAGCGCGTTCTGGCGACTGTCTGGGATGATAAGCAGAGATTCTAGGTCGGAAGGGAGGCACCAACGAAAATCGGTTGCTTCCGCGCCGAGACGCAGTTCGCCTTCAACGTGCTCAACCAAGAAACAGAGGACAAAGCTACGGTGCACATTCCCATCTGGATAGGCGACTATGCTCTGTGGATCGGTGTTGATAGAGATAAGACGCACTACTCGTGTCAATAGACCGGTCTCTTCCAACACTTCTCGCACACAGCATTCGGCGGCGGATTCGGTGGGGTCAATACGACCGCCGGGCAGTGACCAGTAGTCGCTCTGTCGGCGCTTGAGAAATAAAATGCGACCTGCCGAATCCATGAGAACAGCAGAAACGCCGGGATGGAGCGGCACATTGGGAGAGGGAGCAAGGGGATCGTGGAAGTAAAAACGCTCTTTTCTCATTGCCGTATTTAACCTTCCTGAGGTACAAGGATGTCGAGGAGGCGCTCAAGTTCATCGAGAGAATAGAAAAATATTTCGATGCGCCCTGTGCCACTCGATGTGAAATGAAGGGCTACACGCGTCTTGAGTGCACCCTGCAAGCGCTCTTGGATATATTGAATCTGCGGGTCTGGAGGAGAGGGAGGAGCAGAAGAAGGAGAGAGAGCCTGACGAGCCGCTTTGGCCATACGCTCCGTTTCCCTAACGGAAAGACCACGCGATTTAACAACAGTCCAAAGGCGGAGGATGGCATCAGGACGCTCGGCCATCATGAGCGCACGGCCGTGTCCTTCAGATATCTCGCCACGTTCTAGGCTTTCCTGAACCTCCTCTGGCAGTTGTAAGAGACGTAAGGCGTTCGCGATCGCGGTGCGAGTCTTGCCTACACGTTGCGCAACCTGTTCTTGAGTGAGACCGAATTCGCGCATCATTCGGAGGTAGGCCTTGGCGGCTTCAATGGGAGTGATGTCCTCACGTTGAAGGTTTTCGACTATGGCCACCTCGAGCATCTCCCGTTCGGAACAGTCGCGCACCATGGCGGGAATGCGGGTTAATCCGGCACGTTGGGCAGCGCGAAGGCGACGCTCTCCAGCTACCACCTCAAATTTGCCCGAATCGGTCTCCCTCACAAGGATGGGTTGAAGGACCCCGTGCTCACGAATGGACTGGGCTAACTCTTCAAGCGCCACCGGGTCAAAAAGCGTTCGAGGTTGATAGGGATTGGGCAGAATCTCCGAGATATCTATCTCACGTACCTGACCCTGAGGAATATCTGCCGCCTCAGGAAGCAGCATGGCGAGACCGCGACCGAGTCCGCGTTTGGCCATATATCTCCTCCGCAATTTTCTTATAAGCAATCGCTCCACGAGAGCGAGGATCGTAGAGAGCTATCGGCAGTCCATGACTGGGTGCCTCGGATAAACGCACATTGCGAGGCACCTCGGTAGCAGAGACCTTGTCCCCGAGAAATTGACGGACCTCATCGGCTACTTGTTGCGAGAGACGAGTGCGCGAGTCGACCATCGTTAAAATCACCTTGGTGATCTCTAGCTTGGGATTCAATCGCTGACGAACTAGCTCGATGGTGCGCAAGAGTTGGGATATTCCCTCCAGTGCGTAAAACTCCGCTTGTAGCGGTATGATAAGTCCCTCTGCCGCAACCAGGGCATTTATCGTGAGAATGCCCAAAGAGGGTGGGGCATCTATGAAGATCAGATCGAAATGCCCTACCGCAGGCTCGATGGCCTCGCGAAGATAGTTGTCACGCCCGATTTTAGGCATTAACTCCAATTCGGCACCCGCGAGATCGATGGTGGCAGGAAGCACGGAAAGACCCGCGATGGGCGTTTCTACCAGAGACTCCAGAAGGGGATGGCCCTCTACAAGGACATCGTATGTCGAGTGCTCTAAGGATTTTCGATTGATGCCAAAGCCGCTTGTCGCATTGCCCTGCGGGTCGAGATCGATAAGCAGGGTTCGGGCACCCGCTAAGGCGGTATAGGCCGCAACATTGATAGCCGTTGTGGTTTTTCCTACCCCACCCTTCTGATTGACGATTGCGTATACTGTGGCCATGCTGTATCCAAAGGATGCCAATACGTGTTGGAAAAAAGTATACTCCATGAAGCAGACAGATAAGTAAGGGAGTGTCATGATGAGTTCTACCTTCACCCGATCGCAGCAGGCGGCCATCGAGGCTATGGATAAAGATGTCTGTGTGTCGGCAGGAGCAGGGTCGGGGAAGACCAAAGTTTTGGTAGAGCGCTTCGTGCGGATTATTGTTGAGAGCAAGCGTGGAAGCCTTGCCAAAGAGCTTCGAGCCACACCTGAACATATCCTTGTCATCACCTTTACCGATAAAGCCACGCGTGAAATGAAAAACCGGATCATCGAGGCATTTCGGAAACTGAATCTGCTGGAGGAACTGCACCAGATCGAGAATGCGTACATCAGCACCATTCACGGGTTTTGCGCGCGACTGCTGTTAGAAAACCCTTTTGAAGCTCAAGTAGACCCCCAATTTCAGGTGCTTGATGAGGTAAGGGCCGCCCAACTCCTGCATCGTTGTTGCGAACAGGAGTTGGATCGCCTAATAGAGAAAAACGACGCGCGAATACGAGAACTTTTGACGGCTGTACAAAATGGACATAATGAATTGCAAAACAATCGTGATTTAACTATTTTGTTGGCCGAGTCGTTGGAACATGTGCTCGCAACTCTGCGCAATGCCGGATGGCAGCAAGAAGATGTCGAAAACATCGCTGCCGAATCGCTGGATGGTATTGCGAGAAGGAATCTAGCGATTGTACGCACCTTTTTTGAACCCATCGTCTCTGAGCTGAAGGCATGTCGGAATGCCCTTGAGCCGCTTCTGGGAAGTCTGCGGGGAGGAATGCGAGAGCTTGCAGACAGGTTAGACCGTCAAATCGCGGCGTGTCCTCAATATGAAGGCGATCCCCACTCCTTGTTGGAGTGGTTCAAGGGGATAAAATCTCTTGTGAACCGGCGGAGTTATCATGCAAGTGGCCCTGGCGAACGTGATCTTTTACCCATTCTCTATCGCATAAAAGAGTCCGTGATCCAGGCGCTAAAGGTACACCAAACGACCCGCGAACTGGAGAGACAATCTGCCTCCTGTTGCCATAACTTTCTGGAGTTGTCGCTCCATGTGTGGCGCGCATATGAGGAGAGTAAGCGCCGTCTTGGCTGTCTAGATATGGAAGACCTTCAAAGCAAAGCAGTCCAATTGCTGGAAAATTTCTCTGCGGTGCGCCATCGCTACCAAAAACACTTCCGTCATCTGTTAGTAGATGAGTTTCAGGATACGAATCGTCTGCAAGTACGCCTCATTGAACTGCTGCATGAGGAAGGCGGCCAGATTTGCAACAGAAAATTTCTGGTTGGTGACATCCAGCAATCCATCTACGCCTTTCGCGGGGCGGAGCCTCTGCTGTTTCGGGAGGTCATTCGACAGGCAGAAAACGAAAAAAGACATGTCCACGTGCGGCTTACCGATAATTTTCGCTCTCGTCCTGAAGTGCTTAAACTGGTTGAACTGGTGTTTAAACGACATACCTTCGTTGAAGAGAACTTTGAACCTCTAACACCAGGGGCGGACTTTCTGCCGAAAGAGACTCCCTCTATAGAGATTCTGCTGGCGAGAAATATGCGTAGAGACGAGTATCAACTGAGAGAAGCGGAGGCTTTGGCCGTTCGCATTCGTGAGATTGTGGAGAACGAGCACCTGCACATCACCGCCCGCTCCGACCCGAGGTGTGGAGAGCCTGTACGCTGGCGCGACATCGCCGTGCTTTTTCGCAGCCTAACGCGTGTTGCCCTTTATGAAGAGGCCTTTGCCCGCCACGGAGTACCCTGTTTCGTCGTGGGGGGAGGACGAGGCTACTATGCAAGGCAAGAGGTTCGCGATCTCTTAAATGTCCTGACTTATCTCGATACTCCTTTTGATGATGTCGCACTGACCGCGGTATTACGTTCGCCGTTTGTTGGACTTAGGATCGATTCTCTCGTGGAACTGCATCGCCTTCGTGGAGAAAGAAGTTCGGCGCCGCCTCATCTCTCTCTCAATGCCTTGCTGAAATCGCAAGTTTTGACCGAAAGAGAAAAAGAAAGACTGCACTGCTTTCTGCAGGTTGTGGAAACGCTTCGCGCCCAGGAAGATAGGCTCCCTGTCGGCCAAATTTTGGAGAGGCTTATTCTGCAAACAAACTACGACATTTGTCTCCTAAGTCGGCCTAATGGCCGCAGAAGATTGGCGAATATGCGTAAGCTTCTACAGATGGCGAGTGCAGAACCGGTCTTCGGCGTCTCTGCCTTTATACAACAACTGAAAGAGATCGAAAAGCTTTCCCCCCGCGAAGGGGATGCCCCGACAGAAGAGGAAGAGGCAGACGTGGTGCGGCTGCTTACCATCCATCGGGCCAAGGGACTGGAGTTTCCTGTGGTGTGCTTGGCCGATCTGTCCCACCCATTCCAACTACCCTCTCAGGAGCTGTTTATCTGCCATGGCAAAACTATGGCCATCGGCAGCCGAATTATGGGAGAGGGCGATCTCGTCTACAATGTCATCGAGGAACTACGGTTACAGCGCGATCAAGAGGAGGCTGCGCGGTTGCTCTATGTGGCTCTTACCCGCGCAAAGGAGCATCTACTGCTTTCGGGATGTCTCAACGATCTGCCGTCCATATCAGAGAATTGGGCCTCTTCGCTGTTTCCCATGCTAGGTGTGAACGATGCGTCGGCAGAACCCCAAATACGGTCACTGGTGGGAGGACTGAAGGCCCGCGTGATGGCAATAACTCATAATGGAATAAATGACGAGGACAATGAAGCCTATCTGAGAGAAAAGAGGATAGATGCCCTCGCCGAAACATTGGCGAACCTGGAAAAAAGCGGAGGGTAGTGCAACAGAGTGTACAAGAGGAAGGGAATAGGATTTGACGGCTCTATTAGCGGTATAATAGACGTAGATACGATTATGGGCTGCAACCCGCTCTTAATGTCACCCGATTTTAGAGGACTTGCGGGATAGATTCCTTGCGACTTGTTTTAACAGTATCCTTATTACACGAGGTTTCGCCGAACGGATCGCCACGAGTGGCAAACCGTTGTCTCTTCAGCTGCCGGATTTATAGTGGGTTACACCGTGGTGAGTGGACTTCCCATCCATAGTGTGAATGTGCACCTTGGTGTGCATGGGAATGAGGAAAGGAATGGCGTCGGAGGCGTACAAAGCTCAGAACGAAAAAGGCGATATGGCCTGCAGGGAGTTGCAGGAAGGTATCGTGTTGAAGGTGCTAAGCGGCACCTACATTGTGCAAGCGGAGGCAGATAAAAGCAGCGATCCGCCTCGCTATACCTGCATCTTGAGAGGCACGCTTCGGAAACAGCTCACCTACACGGAGAGCGCAGCGCTCCCGCGCCGGGTTGTCAAGGCGAAAAGGCCCCCACAAACCGACGTCGTAGCCGTTGGCGATCGGGTGCTCTTTTCCATTTTGCCCAACCATACCGGCGTGATCGAGGAGGTGCTGCCGCGTCGAACGCGCTTCGCCAGAGCGGCCTTTCGTGGCAAGGAGCAAACGCTTGTCACTAATCTAGACCAGTTGGTTGTGGTCTTTGCTTGTGCCGAGCCAAACCCCGACCCGTGGCGCATAGACCGTTGGCTTGTGGCCGCCGAGGCGTTTGGTCTGGAGGCCGTTCTGGTAGCCAACAAGCGCGACCTGGTGGATGAGGCGCAATTTCAAAACAGTTTCGGTGAGTTTGCAGCGCTTGGCTACAAAGTCTTGCCGACAAGCGCCCTGAAAGAGACCGGCATTGAGCCGCTTCGTCAAGTGCTGCGCGGGCGTATTTCAGCCTTTACCGGCCCTTCTGGGGTCGGCAAGTCGAGCCTACTCAACGTTCTGCAACCAGGTTTGCACCTGAAGGTGGGAGCTGTTGGCGATGTTACCCACCGAGGACGGCATACCACCACCGTACGCGAACTTTTTCCGCTGGAGGGAGGCGGGTGGGTGGCCGATACGCCCGGTCTGCGGCAGCTTGAGCTGCCCGCCCTCTCTCGGCAAGAGTTGGCCGAATGTTTTGTTGATTTTAGGCCGTTTCTCGCTACCCCTTGTCGGTTTCGCGACTGTCGGCACGAAACCGAACCCGGATGTAGTCTTAAGATGGCGGTAGAGCAAGGGCAGCTTTCTGCTAGGCGCTATCGAAGTTTCCTCGAAATCGCTCATGAGATAGAACAGGATCGCACTAAATAAGCCGCATCCCTGGCCAAATAGGGCAAATCGCCTGTGTGTAGAATGAAGTCAGAAAAGTTCTTGAAACCGAACACTTCACGGTTGCGTAGTCTCTTCAAGAAAGAGAGCGCTCCGTGAGACCAATGGGGACGATCACACTCGTGGAAGAAAAGGATTCCGACCTCGTACAGCGTACGCTGTGTGGGGACTGGTCCGCTTATGATCAACTCGTAAAGCGTTACCAGCGCCAAATCTATAACTTCGCCTACCGAATGATGGGCAATGCAGAGGATGCTCAAGACGTTAGTCAAGAAACATTCCTGCGTGCCTTCCAATCGCTGCACTCCTTTCGGAAGGATGCAAGCTTTCTGACGTGGCTTTTTAAGATCGCCTCCAACTTATGCATTGACCTGCTACGGTCAAGAAAGTCCAAGGGGGCGCTCTCTCTTGACTCTGAATTGGAAGAGGGCCGTGAACCCGCCGCGGAGGCTCGCACCTCAGACCCCGAAAGCGTGGCGATGCGCAATGCCACGCAAGAGGTGGTACAGCATGCCATTAACACGTTGCCTGCTCGCTATCGAGCCGTGGTCATTCTGCGTCATCTCCAAGGTATGAGTGTGGAAGAGATCGCACAGACGCTTGATATCCCTGCCGGCACGGTGAAAACCCATCTCTTTCGTGCGAGAGAGATGCTCCGCGAGCGGTTAGCCACGGCATTAGAGATAAAATGATGGAACATCAATTTCATGAGCAGCAGGAACCACAGGAGCAAAAGCCGCTCTATCGTACCCACTCTGCAGATGCGGCAAACGAGGCGCTTTGCCTAGAAGTTCGCCGCTATCTGCCGGAACTGCTTGAGAACGACGGCTCACTACGCCCCGATCAGGCCGTCGCGCTCAATGTGCACCTCGCCGTCTGCACTCGGTGCGCACAAGAGTTCGCGCAGATGCAACAGGTAGTTATGTGCCTTGAAGAACTGCCCGTGCTTGACCCCCCATCGGATTTTTCCGATCAAGTTCTACGGCGCCTGCAGTTTCTCCCGCCCCCTGTTGTTTCTCCCGAAGACACATGCGACGAGCTCACCTATGAAGCGACGCATCAACTTCAAAGCCATCCGCAAGCTCCCAAAGAGACCTTCAGCCGATATGGCCTGCTCGTTGCAGCGCTTTTTTCGGGGATTTTCCTTTTCCTCATTGCGAGCACGTGGGGGCGATTAGTGCTGGGTGCAAACCTGGAGATGGGTGTCCAGATGCTACGCGAATTTGCCACTTCCATGCGCTCTATTCCCCTGTTCGGCTGGCTGGTCGCTCACGTGTTGCAATCATTAGCCGCTTCCCTCGATACCCTCCTCCACATTTGGCAGGAGGGAGGGAGTACGGAGCTGGTGGGGGGGCTTTTTGATGTGGCCCTTTTGGCGGTGCTGGCGGCCTTGATGCGCTATCGGCGGCGTCCACTGTGGCGAGGAGGAATGTAGCGATGCGTGCAAAAACTGTTTTCTTTCTGTCCGTTCTTCTGAATTCTCTCTTTATGTTGCCCTGCTGGGGGCAGAACCCACAGAACCTTCGCCCCGCTCTGCTACGCATACCGGCCAATGCCAAAGAGGAGCAGTTGAAAGCGCTCCATCAAGTGCTGTTAATAGAGGGCCATGTTCTCAAAGATGTCTATGCCTATCAGTGTCCGCGCGTTATCGTGGCCCCAGGCGCCCGAGTCGATGGGACAATCAAAATCTTTCAAGGCCCCACTGCCCTAGAAATATCTCCAAAAGCCTTTGTGTATAAGGTCGCGGTCTTTGAATCGGCCAAAAAGAAAACACCGCTAAAGACTTTTCATCCATCGCCAAATCTAATAGTCACCTGCTTTTTCAAGTCGGACTCGAACCGAAACTATACGTTGAGTGAAAATGAAAGCTCCGATTCGCAGTGGAAGCCGCCGCTTACTGGAGCCAACATGGTGACCGAAGGCGATTCAGAAAGTTACCTGCCTATAGGATCACCCACGCTTACCAATACGATCTCGACGTATCACGCACCTGCCAACACCGAATCGACGTCCCTTGCGCGGCCCCTGGCACTGTTGGGGCTATGGCTCTATGGTCTTTTGGGAACCGGCATTCTCGCGGGACTGGCCCCGCGATGGGCACAAAACGTCAGTCTCACCCTTCTTAGTAGACCGCGTGAGGCGGTTGGGCACGGGATAGGTGGCCTGCTCATCTTGTTCTGCGCTGGGGTAGCCTTGGGGAGCCTGTGCACCATCGGCTATAGACTCTACATCGCTCCCCTCGCTGTCGCTTGGGTGCTACTGATGTTTTGTGGTCTGGGAGTGGGGTGGCTTTGCGGATCGGCCGCCTTAATGGATAAGATTGTAGAGCGCTTTCCGAAGTACTCTGGCTATCTCACCAACTGGCCCCGCAAAGCGGTCGCCGGCATCACATTATTGGTGTTTGCAAATCTCCTGCTAAGTATCTTCGGGCTTTCACCTATAGGAATTCTATTGATCGCCATTGTGGCTGTTGGAGGACTTGGCTCGGCGATCCTTCGGTTTCGCTCGCGCTATTCAACCGACAGAGAGGACGAGCTGATCGTCGGCTAGTTAGACCCGCATAGGTCAAGGTGAAACCTGGAGGCGAAACGCGCTCTGGAACTGCGTAGTCCTTGCAGGTGTTTGCATCACTGAGTGGGTGGCCTTAAGCTGTTCCGTGTGCTAAAATAGCCTCAACGCACTTTCATGGGGAAGATATGGCGTGGGTGAGGGGATAAGTTTCCAGTGTACTGACGGCCAGGTGCGCCTGCATAACGTTACCTTGCAACTGCCGCAACTGCCCGGAGCGCTCCATGTGGATGAGGTGACCGTTGAGCTTGGCAACGCGCACTTTGATCAATCGCCAGGGTTTAAACCGCAGATATCCGCAGACTTTACCTCCATTACTCTTGTGCTCTCAGAGGTTACTTTAAACCCCCTCCTTCACAATTTTACACCGCTGAGCGCGCCGGTACGCGAACTGCGGATAAGACTGCTTTCCGGCAGGGCGATTGTGGATGGAAAATTCCTTCCCGCTCAAAAGAATCCCTACCTTCCTTTCTTGTCAAATCTCCCCGTGCCTTTCACCGCCGAAGTTGTGCCCGTCATCGCAAGCACAACCCAGATTCGTGTGGAGTTGAAGTCGGTACGTACCGGCTTTGCACTGCCGGAGATGGCGGTTCAACATATAGAACGCCTGATCAATGAGTTACCGATTCTGAGCCTGAAAAGCCTCCCCTTTCCCGTTGCCCTCCAAGATATTCGTTGCGAGCCAGGGAGGCTTATCGTGCGTGCTGCTGTGCAGTTCTCCTGGCCGTTTGTCGCCCCGTCGCCCTCTCAATCAGCTTCGTCTCCTTTTTCGCTAACGTCGCTGCCTACTCCTGGCGATAAAGCGAATAGCTAAGGTCCTTATGGCGTTACATAATCGCCTCAAAAACGTTTTTCGTGATCCCTCCACTGCGGCTTTGCTTTTGCTTCTTAGCATGGCTCTTATCGTGCGGATCCCCCTTTTACTTAGCGGTGCCACCGAGGAAGATGTCTATATTACCCTGCGCTATGCCGCCAACATTGCGCACGGTGTAGGGTTTGTCTATAATCCCGGAGAGCATGTTTTAGGGACAACGACACCTTTATACACTCTCTGGCTTGCCCTGTTGTTCCGCCTTCATCTCAGTGCCCTGCTGGGAGGAAAGCTCTTAGGAATTGCATGCGATCTACTGACGGCCCTTGGCGTCTATCGGATAGGGAAAGCGGTGGGCAGGCCTGGGGTGGGGTTAGGAACTGCATGGGCTGTGGCCCTTTTCCCTCTCAACCTTACCTGGGCCGCACGCGGAATGGAGGTGGGGTTGGTAGCCGCTGCCATCGTCTGGAGCTTTCTCTGGCAGATACTGGAGAAGGAGCTTGCAACATGGTTTTGCGCGGCTCTCTTGCTTCTATTGCGCATTGATGGGGGCGTGCTGGCTCTGTTCCTTTTAGGCGACTCGCTCTTGCGCCGGCGTCATTTTCCGTGGAAAGGGCTACTTCTGTTCAGCTTCATGATTCTTCCCTGGTTTGCTTTTGCGACCGTCTATTTTGGCTCGGTCATCCCCACCTCAGTCCCGGCGAAGCTGATCGTCTATTCTCGCGAATATGCGGGGCGTTTTCCTCAGCTTAGGCCTTTCTTAGGTCATATGTTTATGCATCCTTTCGAAGGATGCATAAGTGTAGGTTGCGTGCTTGCCGTTTTGCAGGCGGTTTGGAGCTTCGTTCGGAACGAGAGCGCTCTCCAATCGCAATATGCCACCCTGTTAGCCTCCCTACTTTGGATGCTTACCTACTATGCCGCAATGGCTTTCTCGCCTGTTTTCCTCTTCGGGTGGTACTTTGTGCCACCTTCTCCTCTCTTCTATCTATGGGGCATGCTCGGTTGGTTCACGCTCGGCACACGTCTCTTTCCCAACCGAGTCCGTCTCTCACCCTTGGTTGCCACGGCTCTGGCAAGCCTGCTGTTAGGCGCTATCACGGTGCCTTACGCCTATCATTCCCTGAAACAGGCACAGATGGCCGAACAGAGGCTACGGTTGCCTATAGGAGTTTGGCTGCGTACACATGCGCAGCCTTATCAAACCATTATGCTGGAACCCATAGGCTATATCGGTTACTTCAGCGGCCTGCGTGTGCTAGATACCGTTGGGCTGGTCTCGCCACAAGTTTTGCCTTTCTATTCAAGGCGCTACCCCTCGCCGCTCCATGCCCTCTGGAGCCATTTTCTGCCGGATTTCGTGCTGCTGCGTGCCGGAGAGTACCAAGCGCTTTTACGTTACGAACGAGCGCTTCCGTTGGCCGAGCGCTTAGAAAGCCACTATCGTCTGCTCCGGGTGTGGCACGATCCGGCGCATCCTCTAGCTGCACCTGCATTCTATCTATTCCAACGTCGCAGCGGCTCGTAAACTACCGCGTGGTCTAAAGCGGCAGCTTTGCCCTGGTACCACGTATAGAGACAAGAGGTAAAATGAACCACAATCCTTTTAGGGATAACGTTTTGCCATCTTGGCAAAGCGTCTATAACCAAAAATCAAAAGAGATTACAGGAGGGTTTTCGTGGCTTATTGGCAGCGCACCATAGCGTGCGGGGCTTTGCGGGAAGAGCATGTAGGGCAAGAGGTGGTTTTGAACGGTTGGGTGCACCGCGTGCGCACCTTTGGCGATCTTGTTTTCATTGACTTAAGAGATCGCACCGGCCTGGTACAGGTGGTTGTAGACCGTTCCGATGCGCCCCATCTCATCGAAACGGCAAATGCCCTTCGAAGCGAATATGTGCTGAGCCTTCGTGGTCTAGTGCGTCTGCGCAAACCTGGCACGGAGAACCCCAAGCTTGCTACCGGCAACGTTGAGATCGCCGCACAACAGATCGAGATACTCAATACGGCGAAGACCCTGCCGTTTCCTCTCAACGACGAAGACCAAATGCGCTCTGTGGATGAAACGCTGCGCGTGAAGCATCGTTACCTCGACCTGCGGCGTCCAAAAATGATGCGCATTTTGGAGCTTCGTCATCGCGTGGTGAAGTTGATTCGCGATCTGTTAGACGCCGAGGGCTTTTTGGAGATCGAAACACCCATTCTCACAAAATCCACTCCTGAAGGGGCAAGGGACTATCTGGTGCCTTATCGGCTGCAACCGGGCCTATTTTACGCGCTGCCGCAGTCGCCACAGCAGTACAAACAGCTGCTGATGGTTGCCGGATGTGAGCGCTACTTTCAGATTGCGCGTTGCTTTCGCGATGAGGCTCAGCGGGCCGATCGTCAACCGGAATTCACCCAACTCGATGTGGAGATGTCGTTTGTAACACAGGAAGATGTGCTACAGGTTATCGAGAAGGTGATGACGGCCGTTGTGCAACAGCTTAGCGAAAAACAGCTTTTATCCACTCCCTTCCCTCGCCTTACTTACGATGAGGCGATGCGACTCTACGGGACAGACAAGCCCGACCTTCGTTTTGGCCTCACCCTCTGCGACCTCACACCGCTAGCTCAAGAGACGGAGTTCGGCGTTTTTCGCGCGGCCGTAGAGGCCGGAGGGCAGGTAAAAGCCGTGCGCTATCCGCAAGGGGCACAGCTCTCTCGGAAAGAGCAAGAGGCTTTGGGAGAGTTCGTTAAGGAGTTCGGTGCTAAGGGGCTGGCGACGATCGCCGTCCAAGAACCAACCCCACAGGGCGTAAAATCCAACATCGCCAAGTTTTTTTCTGCCGACCAGATGCAGCGTTTGCTGCAGTTGTGCGAGGCGGAAGCCGGCGATCTGCTCTGCATTGTGGCCGATGCCAACCCCAAAATCGTGGCGGAGTCGTTATCTCGACTACGGTTGGAGATAGGAAGGCGCTGTGGGCTGCGCAACCCGGATGTATTGGCGTTTTGCTTTGTAACCGATTTTCCTTTGGTGCAGTGGAATGCGGAGGAGCAGCGTTGGGAAGCCGAGCATCATCCCTTCACCATGCCCTACGAGGAGCATCTGCCCTATTTCGACACCGACCCCTCCAAGATACGCGCGCAGTGCTATGATCTCGTGTGCAATGGACAGGAGTCGGCCTCTGGCAGCATTCGAATCCATCGGGCCGATATCCAACAGAAGGTTTTTGACCTTTTGGGCATCGGTAGGGAGCAACAGCAGGAGCGTTTTGGGCATCTGTTGGAGGCCTTTTCTTATGGGGCACCCCCGCACGGTGGGTTTGCTGCCGGCATCGATCGGCTTATCATGAATCTTTTGGATGAGCCGAACATCCGGGAGGTCATTGCTTTTCCGAAAATGGGGCTAGGCTACGATCCGATGATGGAGGCGCCCTCAGAAGTCGAGGAGGCCCAGCTAATAGAGCTGGGCCTCCGCATCATCCCGCGCAAGAGCTAGCGGTTTGTATCGCTACAGGTTCTGGAGTTAGCGATCGTCGCGATCGTGGTCGTGATCCCGCCGCTCATGGCCGGGTGGAATTCGCCCGTGTTTGTACCATCCGAGGTGTTTTCCGTTGTCGTGGTGCCAAGCTATCGGGCGGTAGTGGTCGTTGTCGCCATCGTGGTCGGAGTCCCAGCGCTCGGGGCGGTAAGGGGCGTGGTAATATTGTGGCCGGTACCTGTAGTGGCGATCCCAGTAGCTCTCCCAGCGATGGCGGGCCGTGATGGAGTCGTTCCACCGTTTGTAGGCATAGGCCGCAGCAAGACCGGTGAGGATGCCCGCCGTCTTATCATGTTGGGTTAGCAACAGGGCAGCGGCAGCAGCACCAAGCGCATAGGTGGTGTTGCGTCGCCCCTCCTCGCTGGCCAGCGCTTTGGAAGGGACCATCAAGACCCCCACCATGCTGGAAAGCGCTAGCACACCGGCCAAACCTTGTTTCGCATATCTCATGGCATCTCGCCTCCTTTCGCAATGTGCGGCAGTTTTCACTGCACACTTTTAGAAGACGAGACCTCAAAAAGGGCGTGACATCACCGCCATCCGTTTTAAACCTGCGGTGAGGCGGATGCCGATAGTTTCGCTCAACACATCCCGTGAGCTATTCGATGAATGGCAAGCACCTGTCGCAAGAGCGGTTCTAGCTGCGATAGAGGAAGCATGGTTGCCGCGTCGGACAGGCCTTTTTCCGGCTCTGGATGGATTTCAAGAAAGAGCGCATCGATCCCTACGGCGGCGGCAGCGCGAGAGAGGTGAGGGATATATTCTCGAAGGCCACCCGAAGCCGTCCCCCCTGCCGCAGCCCCTGGACGTTGCACGCTGTGGGTGCCGTCGAACACCACGGGAAAGCCCAAAGCTCGCATCTGTGGCAGCCCCGTCATGTCAACGACCAGCGTGTTGTAGCCGAAAGAGACCCCACGTTCGGTAAGCAACAGCCGCTTATTGCCCGTTGAAAGAACCTTCTCCACCACGTTCTTCATATCCCACGGGGCCAAAAACTGCCCTTTTTTCACGTTAACTGCCCTGCCGGTATTGGCGGCAGCGAGTACCAAATCGGTTTGTCTGCAAAGAAATGCCGGAATCTGCAGTACGTCACACACCTCTGCCACCGGGGCGCATTGCCACGTTTCATGAACGTCGGTCAGCACAGGGACGTCCACCTCCCGCTTTACCGCCGCCAAAATTTCAAGGCCCTTTTCTAAACCATGCCCTCGAAAAGAGTTTTTGGAAGTGCGGTTTGCTTTATCGAAGCTTGCCTTGAAAATATAGCCTATGCCCAATTCTTGAGTTATCCGCTTGACGGTTCGGGCGACCTCCAAGCACAACTCCAGGCTCTCTACCACACAAGGGCCTCCGATCAGCGCGAGCGGTTGTGCGGGCGACCCAATGCGCACTTCACCTATCTCTACCGTTGTTACCTTTTCGGCTTGCATCGCATCCTCTCTTTCAATTTACTAGAAGATACCTTATCCCAAAAAGAGAGTGTTTTGCAATGCCGGGCGTTCCGGCAAACAAGGCTACGGGAATTGAGGTAACATGAACCTAAAAAGGCGGGAAAGGAAAAGCGTACAGAGATGATTCGGAAGGGGGAGTATATTCGCGATATTCTTGCCAGCGATGTAGGACGGCCGGTGGTGGCGCATGGATGGGTAAAAACGCGCAGAGATAGTAAAGGCATCCACTTCGTGCAGATAAATGATGGCTCCTGCTTTGCCGACTTACAGGTTGTTGTCGAGGAAGGGACGGTTGAAGAGAGCGTTCTCAAGCAGGTCACTACCGGTGCGTGTATTCGTGTGGAGGGCGACCTTGTGCCGTCTCCTGCACCAGGGCAGCCGGTGGAGCTAAAGGCTAAAGCGATTTTGGTGTACGGCCCTGCAGACCCGGCGACCTACCCGCTCCAGAAAAAAGGGCACACCATGGAGTTTCTGCGGGAGATCGCCCATCTACGCCCGCGCTCCAACACCTTTGGCGCCGTCTTTCGGGTGCGCAACGCCCTTGCCAAAGCCATTCATGACTTCTTTCAGGAGCGTGGCTTTCTCTATGTGCATACTCCTATCATTACAACCTCGGATTGCGAGGGTGCCGGCGCCATGTTTAGCGTTACGACGCTAGACCTCATGAACCTCCCACGCTATGGAGAGGGGCCTCGAATCGGCGAAATTGACTTTACCCAAGACTTCTTTGGAAAACCGGCCTATCTCACGGTGAGTGGGCAGCTTGAAGCGGAAATCTTTGCGCTCGCTTTTACCAACGTCTATACGTTCGGCCCCACATTTCGTGCCGAAAACTCCAACACGCCCCGACACCTGGCCGAGTTTTGGATGGTGGAACCGGAGATGGCCTTCTGCGATCTGCAAGACGATATGGCCCTTGCAGAGGAGTTTCTCAAGGCGATTATTGCAAAAGTGATGGATGAGTGCTTGCCCGACCTCGAATTTTTTAATAAGCGGATCGATCCCCAGGTGTTAGAGACGTTAGAGCATGTTGTCGAAAGCTCATTTGCCCATGTGAGCTACACCGAAGCGATAGAGATTCTGCAAAAGAGCGGGCGCGACTGGGAGTTCCCGGTGCATTGGGGCGCCGACCTCCAAAGCGAGCACGAGCGCTACCTTACGGAGGAGGTGTTTCAAAGCCCGGTGATCGTAACCGACTACCCCAAAGAGATCAAAGCGTTTTACATGCGGGTAAATGACGATGGTCGCACGGTACGCGCCATGGATGTTCTTGCCCCTCGCATCGGCGAGATCATCGGAGGAAGCCAACGCGAGGAGCGCTATGACGTGCTGCTTCAGCGCATTCGAGAATGTGGGCTGTCGGAAGAGAACTACTGGTGGTATTTGGAGTTAAGAAAGTACGGCAGCGCGCCTCATGCCGGTTTTGGACTTGGTTTTGAGCGGCTCATGCTCTATCTCACCGGCATGAAGAACATTCGTGACGTTATCCCGTTTCCGCGAACGCCCGGCTCTGCGGAGTTTTAAGGTTCGAGATCGCGCAGCAGTGCATTAAGCCGGTCGGCATCGCCTCTTAAGAGAACGGCGAACTGTTTGCCCATGCGCACCAAAAAGTCGAAGTCGTTACCACGCTGCTCATAAGCCTTTCGGAGGCAGGCCACGATGAGAGGGTCGGGCAGATCTATTTCCGGTAAGAAGAGCAGGCGCCGCGGCAGATCGGGCAGTTCGGTGAGAGCGTAGAACTCGGTCTGGGTACAGGGATAGACGAAGGCGTGCAGGCGTGGGGGAACGGCAGGCGGGCCACCGCGCAGCTTGTGGTTATGGCCCTGCACCGCTAAGTGGACGGCGCGGAACTCGGTGGTCAGCAGATGAAAAATCTGTGGCTGTTCTGCCCGCAGACTCTCCTCATCTAAACCGTAAGCCATTGCCTTGCGGCCCGGATCGGCACCGGTGGTATAGGCTTCTACCACCACCGCATACAGGGTCTCGGGGGGAGCTGCTACCTGGGCAACCCTCTCTTCCGGGTCGAGAAAGGGGTCTTCTATGGAGGAAACGCTATCGGCAGCAGGCGAGGCGCCAAGGGGCAAAATACGCACAAAAGTTCCTACCTCAGGCGGAGCATGCAGGCGTGGCGGGTGGCATTGGGCGGTGAAAGCGATGGTGCTGGTTTCTACCACTTCACCAAGCGGTTCACACGTCTGCCGAATGTCCGGTTCCAAGGTGCCTCACCAGAGTTGATTTTCGGTTACATGAAAATTATACTTCACCTCGGCACGGTTTGGGTTTTGGGGCATAGGTTGCAACTCTCCCACCTTGATGAGACCAGGGCTTATGTAGGTGTGAAATATGATAATAGAGCAGTTTTCGCCGAGGTCGTTGCGTGCCTCATGCCAAACCATCAGGGCAATACGGCTCATGTTCCACGGTTCCATACGTGCCGGGCAGCAGAGTTTAATGGTGTTGGGATTTGTCCAAGAGACGCGAATGGCAATGGCATCGGGCCTATCACGAAATCGCGAGGTAAGCAAGCTGGCAAAAAGAGCACGCTTCTTTGCCATGTCCTTCTCCGATGCCAATCGGTGCGCCACTGTCTGCGCATCTGGTGGCCACTGGCTGAGGTTGGGCAGTTCATCCGTAGCAGGAGCCCAATGGGCATTAAGGCAGCGAATTCCCAGCCAAGCTACGAGCAGTACCCCCACCGGTGCGATAACCCACAAGCGTTTCATCGTTTTGTCCTCTTTCGGCCTCTCTTCTTAATCGTACCTTAATCAAGGAGCCGAACAGAATGCTCCTGTAGAAACGTCATTTCTATTGAGTGAGGAAGTCTATGGCACCGGCAGAAAGCCATAGGCGTTTACAGCCTCTCACTCGCTCATTTACCCTAATCAGGAGCAGTACCATGATTACCGACACTATGAACGAAATCGCCGCGCCGAACACCATCGGCGACGTTCCATCCTCTACCTCAAAATCACGCGGGCGCGGATGGTTTGGCGATCCCGAAGGTCATGCCAAAGCCGGCCAAAAAGGAGGCCAGAAGATAGCCGAAGACCGCTCCCATATGGCCGAGATAGGGCGTAAAGGGGGACAGCGCGTTGCTCAAGACCGCGCCCACATGGCGGCAATAGGCCGTCTTGGAGGCTTGAAAGCCGCTAAGAAACGACAAACAGGAGCCTAGCAGCGCTTTGCTTCCCCTTCCCATATAATCTAAGTTCGTCTTGCGGAGACCATTTTCCTGCATTTAGCACAACTCCCCCAGAGAATTTTTGTCACAAACTCTGGGGGAGCTTTCCTTTTGGCGTCAAAGCACGGGAACGATCTCGAAAAGGCCCGACTTTTCTGCATTGGCCGCCTCGATGCGCTCCTTAGGGCCTACCACTCCGACCACGGAGTTGCGGCTGGCCTCTGCCAGAGCCTCACCAAACCGACGGAAGTCTGCCGCTGTCGTCGAGAGAACCTCTTCACGAAAACGCTGACGGTCTTCTTCGGTAACTCCCACCAACTGACGCACCATGGAAGAGTAGCCTTTTGCATCGGGTAACTGATAGGCGTCGAGATCGCCGATGGCCCCGATAATGGCGCGCTCGCGCTCCATCTCGCTTATCTCGGCCTCTCTTAGGAAACGGATAGCACCCTCAAAATTGTTGAGAGTTTGTAACAGGTTCGGATCGCGATAGGACGAAAAAGCGAAGACGCCCGATAGCCTGTCAAGCCCACAGCCCGCTCCATAGGCGCCACCCTCCATGCGGATACGCTCCCATAGATAGGTTGTGTTGAGATAGTTTTGAATGGGCAACACAGAGCCGTGCTCCTCGTAGCCTGTGGCATACAGGTTGAAGGCCATTCCAACATGGTTAACCTGTCCAGGAATCGTGAAGCCCTCATTGTGAGGGGTAAAGACGGGCTTCCACTGCGCCCTCTCTTTGCTTCCTTCGGGAAGGCCGGCCAAAAACGCCTCAAGTTGGGGCTGAAACTGTAGCCAGTGGGTTTCATCAACGGTAACGTTAGCTATCATGGCATCACGTTGAAGAAGTAGCGAGCGAATACGCTCGAAGTTTTCGCGGATCGTCTGCCACTCCGTCTCCATGACGGAGAGCAGCCAGCGGAGGAAAAAGAGATAGCTAATACCGCCAACAAGTTCCGAAACCATATCCGCCTCGGAAAACTGGGCACGAAGGCGACGCACAACGAATCCCGATCCGGCCGGAGCCAGCCGCGATTCCAGCTGCGCTTTCTCTTCAAGCGCCATCTGAAGAATACGCTCCTTGTCGTCCAGACGGGCGGTAAGCAGCACATCGGTTAGAATGGCCAACAGCTCTGATGCGTTGGCCGGTGTGGCCTTCCCTCGCAAAATAAACCAGGCCGCGCTGCGTGTGTCGTTTCGGCGGGAAGAGAGCAGCAGCGTTTGGTAGATGCCGCCTGTCTTTTGGCCGATGCGCTGGGTGAGGCGCACAAAATCCTCCTTCTCGGTGCCTGTTTCTAACAAGGCTCGCCCAAAGAGGCCGAGGTAGGGAAGCAACTCTTGTGGCAACGTGTGCAAGTCGAAGCCGATGTCGAAATAGAGTACCCCGTTGGTGAAGAGATCGTGGTAGAACACGGGAACACCACGGCTCTCAAGCACCTCCATAGGAACCACTTTGTTTCGGCGTTCGAGGTCTTCAATGTGGAGGGTTGGAATGGTAGCCAACGCCTCAGGCGGATCGGGGGTCGTTTGAAACTCTTTTAACCGCTGCGTGTTGGCAATGACCTGCTCTTTTTCGGCGTCGCTCATTTGGGCTAATGTATGGCGTAGACGAGCGCGCTCCTTCTCTTCGCGTTTTCGGTCAAGCTCCGGATCGGGTTCAAGCAGCACGGTGGTGCGGTGCGGGTTAGAGAGGAGATACTGCCGGATAAGCCCCTCGAAGAAGCCGCCCTCTGCCACCTTTGCACGCAGTTCGGCAAGCGGTTGCTCGAAGGCAAGAGCCGCAATGGGGTCGCCTCCGTAGAGCCACACGGTAAGCGCACGCAACATCATGGCCAGACCGCGCGGAAACGAGCCGGTATTGTTTTCGCGGAGTGCAAACTCCACCGTGTTAAACGCGGCTTCTACAGTTCCTTTGTCTATGCCTTCATCGGCGAGCTGTTCCAGAGTGCAGAGAATCAGCTGTTCTACCT
>Ga0209061_1002811_pt1 | contig 20611 bp, 16 predicted proteins | sample Coa_R1_10_FD_187157 | JGI IMG/M metagenome (GOLD analysis project Ga0209061, IMG submission 187157) | Surface soil microbial communities from Centralia Pennsylvania, which are recovering from an underground coalmine fire - Coalmine... | ecosystem: Environmental > Terrestrial > Soil >...
CGGCTTCCTCCAATTTGGAGATGCGCGATTCGATCGCGGCCTTGTCGTCGCCCTTCATCACCTTCTCGAGTTCCGACAGCGCTTCCTCGGCGCGGCCGATCACGTCGCCGCCCACCTTGCCGCCATGCTCCTTGATCGCGCTGCGGGTCGCGTGGACCAACTGGTCGGCCTTGTTGCGGACCTGCACCAGTTCCTGGAATTTCCTGTCTTCCTCCCGGTGCGTTTCCGCGTCGGACACCATTCGCTGGATTTCGTCTTCGGACAGGCCGGACCCTGCCTTGATCTCGATGCGCTGTTCCTTGCCGGTGTTCTTGTCCTTGGCGGTGACGTGCAGGATGCCGTTGGCATCGATGTCGAACGAGACTTCGATCTGCGGCATGCCGCGCGGTGCCGGCTGGATGCCGGCCAGGTCGAATTTCGCCAGCGACTTGTTGAAGCGGGCCTGCTCGCGCTCGCCCTGCAGCACATGCACGGTGACGGCACTCTGGTTGTCCTCGGCGGTCGAGAACACCTGCGAGGCCTTGGTCGGAATCGTGGTGTTCTTGTCGATCAGCTTGGTCATCACGCCGCCCAGTGTCTCGATGCCGAGCGACAGCGGCGTCACGTCGAGCAGCAGGACATCTTTCACGGCGCCCGACAGCACGCCGCCCTGGATCGCAGCGCCCACCGCGACGGCTTCGTCCGGGTTCACGTCCTTGCGCGGTTCCTTGCCGAAGAAATCCTTGACCGCTTCCTGCACCTTGGGCATGCGCGTCTGGCCGCCGACCAGGATCACTTCCGCGACGTCGGACACGCGCAGGTTGGCGTCGTTCAGCGCCGTGCGGCACGGTTCGATGGTGCGCTTGATCAGGTCTTCGACCAGCGCTTCGAGCTTGGCACGCGTCAGCTTGATGTTGAGGTGTTTCGGACCCGATGCGTCGGCCGTCACGTACGGCAGGTTCACTTCGGTCTGGTGCGCGGACGACAGCTCGATCTTGGCGCGCTCGGCCGCATCTTTCAGGCGCTGCAGCGCGAGCGGATCGTTGCGCAGGTCCACGCCCTGATCCTTCTTGAATTCATCGACCAGGTAATCGATCACGCGTTTGTCGAAGTCCTCACCGCCGAGAAAGGTATCGCCGTTGGTGGCCAGCACTTCGAACTGCTTCTCGCCGTCGACTTCGGCGATCTCGATGATCGAGACGTCGAAGGTGCCGCCGCCAAGGTCGTACACCGCGATCTTGCGGTCGCCGGCGGCCTTTTCCTTGTCGAGCCCGTAGGCCAGCGCGGCCGCGGTCGGCTCGTTGATGATGCGCTTCACTTCGAGACCGGCAATCTTGCCGGCGTCCTTCGTCGCCTGGCGCTGCGAGTCGTTGAAGTACGCCGGCACCGTAATCACCGCGTCGGTGACCGCCTCGCCGAGGAAATCCTCGGCGGTCTTCTTCATCTTCATCAGCACCTTCGCGGAGATTTCCGGCGGCGCCATTTGCTTGCCGTCCGAGGTTTCCAGCCACGCGTCGCCATTGGAGTGCGCGATGATCTTGTACGGCACCACCCCGAGATCCTTCTGCACCTCGGCGTCGTTGAACTTGCGGCCGATCAGGCGCTTCACCGCGTAGAAGGTGTTCTTGGGGTTCGTGACCGCCTGGCGCTTGGCCGGCGCACCTACCAGCACTTCGCCGTCCTTCGCGAACGCGACGATGGATGGCGTCGTGCGGTCGCCTTCGGAATTCTCGATCACGCGCGTCTTGCTGCCTTCCATGACCGCAACGCACGAGTTGGTCGTGCCGAGGTCGATACCGATGATTTTGCTCATGTTTCAGCTCCTGGAGGTTTGTGGCGGCAGGCCGCCGAATATTCAACACAAACTGGGGGTTGCCGGGACAATCTCAAGCAGGAACGCGCTTCTAATCGCCCTCTTTCGCCACCGCCACCAGCGCCGGCCGCAACAACCGGCCGTTCAACACATAACCCTTTTGCATCACGCTGACGACCGTACCGGGCGTGCTGCCCGGCGCCTCCACGATGCTCACGGCGTGGTGGCGTTCCGGGTCCAGAGGCTGGCCCACCGGATCGATTTGGGTGAGGCCGTTGTCCGCCGCGATCTTCAACAGCGACTTCAGCGTGAGGCCCAGGCCTTCCCGCATCGATGCGACGTCGGTGGTCTCCACCGCCAACCCGCTTTCGAGGCCGTCATACACGGGCAGGAGGTCGCGCAGCAATTTCTCATTGGCGAACTTGACGCTCAGTTCCTGGTCGCGCTGCATGCGCTTGCGCTGGTTGTCCAGATCGGCACGCTCGCGCAACAGGGTTTCGCGCATCCCTGCAAGATTCGTTTCGGCCTCGGCCAGTTGCCGGCTCAGGGTTTCCAGTTCATCCGCATCCGCGGCGCCGGCCGGCTCCGATGGGTTCACGTTCGCGTTGGGCGCCGGCTCGGGCGATTCCTTGGGATTGGTCATGCTGATCCTCGCAGTACCGTCGTCTCGCAGTGATTCTCATGAAGCAAACCGGGTTCGCATACCGCGGCGGGTATGCAAACCAGGAAGCAATCCAGAAGTTATGAGGCCGGCGCGCCCCGATTCAAGGCGTCGGTGAGGAGCCGCGCGGTCGCCTGCACCACCGGAATCACCGAATGGTAAGCCATCCGGGTGGGGCCGATGACCCCGAGCGCGCCGAGCACATGACCTTCGGCGCCGTACGGTGCGCTGATCAGGCTGTAGCCCTTCAGCGGCTCGAATCCCGATTCCTCGCCGATGAACAGGCGCACGCCGGGCGAGCGCGCGCAACCTTCCAGCAGTGCCAGCAATTCGCGCTTGCGCTGGAACGCCTCGAACAACTCGCGCAGACGCTCGATCTGGGAACCTTCCTCGCCCGACATCAGGTTGGTCTGTCCCGACACCAGCATGTCGGATTCGGGCTCCGGCGCGAAAGTTTCGGCGGCAACCTCGACGGCAGTATCGAGCAGCCGGTTCAGTTCGCTGCCCGCGGCGCGCAGATCGGCGAGCACCCGCACGCGAATCTCATCGAGCGGCAGGCCGGCATAGTGCGCGTTCAGGTAATTGGCCGCCTGCTCCAGCGCGTGCGCGTCGAAACGCTGGCTGAGGTTCAGCACACGGTTCTGGACCTGTCCGTCCGCGAACACCAGGATCGCCAGCACCCGGCGCTCTCCGATCGAGACGAATTCCATCTGCTTCAGCGGCGCGTCGGCCGCACCGGGAACCGTCACCAGTCCGACGAAATGGGTCATTGCCGACAGCAGGGCGGAGGCGTTCCCCAGCAATTCGCGGGGCGTGATCGACTCGCGCGGCAATTCCCGCTGGATCTGCATCACGGCGCCGCGCGGCAGCGGTTTCAGTTCCAGCAGACTGTCGACGAACAGGCGCAGGCCGCGCACGGTCGGCACGCGTCCGGCCGACGTATGCGGCGAGGCAATGAGCCCCAGTTCCTCCAGATCCGACATGATGTTGCGAACCGTTGCCGGGCTTACGTCCAGTCCGGCCGACCGCGACAGGGTGCGCGAGCCGACAGGCTGGCCCTCTTCCAGATACTGAGCGATCAGGGTGCGCAGCAGGTGGCGCGCACGCGGATCAAGGGGATGATTGGAGGCTGCGGACATGGTTGCGAAATCATCAATACGGGTGACGGGGACGAAATGCAAGCGGAGCGGGGATTGGGGGCGGGTGGCGGGGGCGCAAAGATGAGAGACAACCTGCGCATGTGGGCACTCGTTCGTGGTTCCATCCCAGCACCCCCGCTACCCTTCCCCCCATCCCCGTTTCATTAGAATCGCCGGCACAGACCCAGTCAGTCCTCCTCATGCTCACCCACCTCACCGTCCGCAATTTCGCCGTGGTCGAAGCTGCCGAGATCGAGTTCGGTACCGGCCTGACCGTGGTCACCGGCGAAACCGGTGCCGGCAAATCGCTGCTGGTCGATGCACTACTGCTGCTGTCGGGTGCGCGCGCGGACTCGGGCATGGTGCGGGCCGGCTGCGAACGCGCGGAACTGTCCGCGGAATTCAATCTCGCGAACGCGCCCGCAGCACGTACATGGCTGCGCGAACAGGCGCTGGACGATGCGGATGGCGGTTGCCGCGTGCGGCGGGCCATTGCGGAAGGCGGTTCGCGCGCGTGGATCAACGGCCGCAGCGTGTCGCTCGCGCAATTGTCCGAACTCGCGGCGGCGCTGGTCGAAATCCATGGCCAGCACGAGCACCAGGCCCTGTTGGAGCGCACGCAGCAACTCGCGATGCTCGACACGTTCGGTGACAACGGCGCGGCACTCGCCAAGGTGAGTGAACTTGCGCATCGCTTCCGGGACATCCTGGCGCGCGAGCGCGAATTGTCCGGAGGCGAAGATCGTGCCGCCCGCATCGAGCTGCTGCGCCACGAAGTCGCCGAACTGGAGCGCTGGTCGCTTCCGGCGGATGCATTGGCGGATCTCGAATCCCAGCACAAGCGGCTGGCCAACGCCGGCAAGCTCGCGGAAGGCGCGTCGGGACTGGCCGAACTGCTGGACGGCGACGGCGAACTCGCCGCGGCGCGCGTCGTGACCCGCGCGCGTTCGGAACTGGAACGGCTGGTCGAACTCGATCAGTCCCTGCAGCCGGCACTGGACATGCTCGACAGCGCCGGCATCCAGCTCGGCGAGGCCGCCGATGCGCTGTCGCGCTACGCGCAGGATCTCGATCTCGATCCCGAGCGCTACGCCGAAGTCGATGCGCACCTCGCCGCGCTGCACGACCTGTCGCGCCGGCATCATCTGCCCGCGGCCGGACTGTACGCGCAGGCCGAAAAGTTGGGAGCGGAACTGCAATCGCTGGAAGGTGCCGGCGAAGCCCTGGCCAAACTGGCCGCCGAGCGCAAGCAATGCTTCACCGACTATGGCGTCGCTGCCGGCACGCTGTCGAAACGGCGCGCAACGGCCGCGAGGGAACTCGGCAAAACCGTCACGTCGTTGATGGCCGAGCTCGGCATGGAGGGCGGATCGTTCGCCGTCGATTTGCAGCCGCAATTCTCCGGCGAGCCCGACCCGCAAGGACGCGAGCGTTGCGAATTCACGGTCAGCGCGAACCCCGGCATGCCGCTGCGTGCGCTGCGCAAAGTGGCCTCGGGCGGCGAATTGTCGCGCATCGCACTCGCAATCGAAGTCGCTGCGCTGGGAGCCGACAGCGTCGGCACGATGGTCTTCGACGAGGTCGATGCCGGCATCGGCGGCGCGGTCGCGGAAACCGTCGGCGCCAAATTGCGGGCGCTCGGCTCGCGCTGCCAGGTGCTGTGCGTCACGCACCTGCCGCAAGTCGCAGCACAAGGCCACGCCCATCTTTCCGTCAGCAAAATCGTCCAGGACAGCACCACCCGCACCCACATCGCAGTGCTGGATGCAAAGAGCCGAAGCGAAGAACTGGCGCGAATGCTGGGCGGCATCGAAATCGACCGCGAAACGCGCGCGCACGCCGAAAAGATGCTGGAAAAAGCAGGGGCGAGGGACTAGGGACTGGGGGCTGGCGTGGGGCTGTCGAAACCCCAGCCCCCAATCTCCAATCCCGCTCCTACTTTTTCTTCTTGGGTCTCACGTACAACACGAGGCTGTGATCGGCGATCTCGTACCCGTGCTTCGCCGCGATCTCGCGCTGCAGCTTCTCGATGTCTTCGTTCACGAACTCGATGACCTTGCCGGTGGTCACGTCGATCATGTGATCGTGGTGGTGGCCGCGGTCCAGCTCATAGACTGCCTGCCCGCCTTCGAAGTTGTGCTTGATCACGAGTCCGGCCGCTTCGAACTGGGTCAGCACGCGGTAGACCGTCGCCAGTCCGATGTCCTCGGACCCTTCCAGCAACAGCTTGTAGATGTTCTCGGCAGTGAGATGGTCGTGGCTGTGTTCCAGGATTTCCAGCACCCGGATGCGCGGGTGGGTCACCTTCAGCCCGGCATTGCGCAGATCCTGGGATTCCATGGCTGAACTCCGGTGGGGGCGTGATGTCACATGATCCGGCCCACGACTTCGGTAGTGTATCATTCCGCCGTTCACCGCCCGATCCACGACGATGCGCAAGACCATCCCCACCCTGCTGCTCGCAACCGCCTCCATGCTGACGCTCGGCGCCTGCCACGTGATCTACAAGCCGGACGTCCAGCAGGGGAATCTCCTGATCGGCAAGAACGTCAGCGAATTGAAACCCGGCCTCACCAAGCAGCAGGTCATCGCGCTGCTGGGAACGCCTTCCGTGGTCAGCCCGTTCGACCAGAACCAATGGAATTACGTCGCCACGATGCAACACCGCGGCGGCACGGTCCAGGAACGTACGCTCACGTTGTATTTCGACAACGACACCCTGGTGCGCACCGATGGCAACTTCATGAAGGAGACGCCGCAGGAGTTGCTGCAGGAGGCCCACAAGTACGGACCGCTGTATCCGACCAACCTGACGAAAGAGCAGCAGAAGGAACTGGAGAAAAAGCAGCAGCAGGGTGACGACAGTGGTGGGTGAGCTGACGCGTTTGCGACGAGGCGCGCCGGGAGCGCGCCCGAACGCCGAAGGCGGCCCTGAGTCGCGCAGCGACAAAGGGTGAGCACCAAGGGCGGTGCGAATAACTGCCGGGGGCAGATCGCGCGGAAGCGAACGGGCGGCCAAGGATGGCCGCACCGGCGCCAAGCACCATGGATGGTTGCTTGCCTTTCACGTTTCGCGCGCCCTGCGCCTGCGTGCTTCCTTGGGATCGATCTTCAGCGGCCGGTAGATTTCGACCCTGTCGCCGTCGCGCAACCGTGTCGTGAGTCCCGCTTTGCGGGCAAAGATTCCGAGCCGGTCCTCCCGAATCTCGATGCCTGGAACGGCCTCGCGAATGCCCGACCGCTCGATTGCGTCGGCCACGGTGCAACCCTCGACCATCGCGAGATCGACGCTGAACGCACGATCCGGTTCGGCATAGATCACCGACACCCGGACGTGCGGCGCTTCAGGCATAGGCGCGTTTCGCTTCCGCGCAGAAATCATCGACCATGCGATCGGCCAATTTCCGGAAGCCGAGTCCAAAGGCGAACCCCGTCAATCGGTTGCTGACCTCGAAATCGAGATCGAGCGCCACCTTGCAGCCCAAAGGGGTAGATGCGGCCGAAGGCCGCTCAGTTTTTCCCTCCCCCGCATGCGGGGGAAGCAGGCCCGAAGAGCCTGCTCCGGACTCGATCCGGGGGCCGGATGGGGGCGGTCCACCGCTCAAAGGCGTAAATGTCCAAATGCCGTGCAGCCAATCGAAAGGCCCGTCCACGAACTGCATCCGGATGCTGTACGGGCGGTCCAGTGTGTTGCGGGTCGAGAAATGCTGGGTGATGCCTGCGAAACGGAGATTGAGACGCGCGACGAGATGCTGCCCGTCGTGCTCGGACACCTTGGCGTCGAGGCACCACGGGAAGCGCCTCGGGTAAGCTTCGACTTCGTTGACGAGGTCGAACATTTGTTCCGGCGTAAAGCGGACCAGCGCCTCGCGGTGGATCTGCACGCGATTCTCCTCAGTGCGTCGTCCGGCCATGGACTGGCCCGGACCGGAACCACGGACGGAAACACTTCATTGTAACCAGCATGACAAAGAAGAAAGAAAAGGACGGCAAGGGTACATCGACGATCGCGCTCAACAAGCGCGCGCGCCACGAGTACCACATCGACGAGCGCTACGAGGCCGGCATCGCGCTTGAAGGCTGGGAAGTCAAGAGTCTTCGCGCGGGCCGTATCAATCTCAGCGATGCCTACGCGCTGGTCAGGGGCGGCGAGCTGTTCCTGTTCGGCGCGTCGATTCCGCCCCTGCTGTCGGCCTCGACGCATGTCGTCGCCGAAGACCGCCGCACCCGCAAACTGCTGCTGCACCGCGCCGAAATCGACAAGCTGATCGGCGCTGTCGAACGCAAGGGCCTGACGTTGGTGCCGCTGGCGATGTACTGGAAACAGAATCGCGCCAAAGTCGAGATCGGCCTCGCGCGCGGCAAACAGGCGCACGACAAGCGCGCGAGCGAGAAGCAGCGCGAGTGGAACATCGAGAAACAACGCACGCTGCGCGCGCACAACAAGGCGGGGTGAAACCGGGACTCGGGACTCGGGACTCGGGACTCGGGACTCGGGGAGAGCGTAACAATTTCTCGTCATTCCGGGGCCGCCGCAGCTCCATCGCGGCGGAACCCGGAATCCAGGTTTTGATCTGACCGTGCGAGAGTGCCCGCGGATGCGCGAAGATCTGGCGAGCCAAAATCAGACCATCACCCCATGCTCATGCGCGCCGCATCATCGCGATTTGTCTGTTCCCGGATAGTCATTCGGTACCAGGATGCGAAACATGGTGCCGCGCCCCGGAGCGGATTCGACTTCGACCACCGCATCGAGCAATTCGCACAGCTGGCGCACGATCGACAAACCGATGCCTTCGCCGTGCCGCTCGACCGCCGCCGACTCGCCATGCGAATCAATGCTGTCGTCGACGGTCAGCGGCGGCAGTGCCCGCAAATGCGGTGCGGCATCCGCGGCTGCCGCCGCAGGCATCGCCGCGTCTTCCAGACTCTGCGCCAATTTGCCGGCCGTGGAAAAAAGCAGACCCGGCCCACTGTCGCGGACGTAGAAGAGCCAGCGCTGCGCCGACTCCTGCTGCCATCCGACTTCGACAGACCCTGCCCGTGTGTACTTCAGTGAATTAAGGACGAGGTTCTGCGCAATCCGCTTGATCTTCAAAGCATCTCCGCGGACCGGCAGGCGGATTTCTCCACGCGTGACCAGTTTCAGACCCTCGGCCTCTGCCATCGGACGCATGGTGTCGCACAGCTCGCGCAACACTGCCGCCGCGTCGAATGCATCGATGCGGCGCTCCTCGCGACCGGCCTCCAGCCGCGCCAGGTCGAGCAAGTCCCGCACGAGTTGGTTCACGTTTTCCGTCGCACCACACAAGCGCTCGACAAGATCCCGGGTCTCGGGGTCCGCCGGCCGCGCTTTCAAGAGGTCGCACAGCATCTGGACCAGTTGCAGGCTGCCGCGCAGATCGTGGGAAGCTTCGCGCAAGTTCTGGCCGCGCCGCTTGTCGTTTTCGTCGCGCTGCGCGCAAGCGGCTTCCAGATCCCGCATCCGCGCCTCGGCCTCCACGCGCTGGCGCTTGTCGAACTCCGTAACGCTGAACGCGATGCCTTGACGGATTTGCTCGCCGAGCAACCGGTAGGCGGTATGCAGAGACGACGAATCGAGATCGACTCCGTGCCGCGACGCTCCAGCAATGCGGTCCATCAGCGCGCTGTGCAGCAGGTTCCACTCGGCGATCAACGCTTCCAAAGTCATGCCGTGCTGCCAGCGCTGCGCGCCGTGATAGCGCGCAAATCGCCCCGCCTCCGCCGTAGTGCTGCCGCGCAACGCCGCGCACAGGCGATCGAGGAACTGCGGGATGTCGTCGCGAAATTCGGCGCGCGACAAACTCGCCAGCATCGAGGTTTCCGACTCCGCCTCCACGCGCGACCGCCAGTCCCTGAGAATCGCATCCCGCTCGCCTGCCAAATGATTTGCCAGTGCGGGCAGGGCGACGAATGCCGCTGGTGGGTTGAGAATCGACACGATTGCGTCCTCTGAAGGGCGATGGATTATAGGCGCGATTTCTGGCAAGACGGGGCCTTTCGAACAGGGGCGGCCGACCGGCTTGCGGGAACGTCCTTCGGAATGGAACACGCCCGCGAGTGCGTCCGCGCGCGTTCATCTGCGCCTCTAAAGCAAGGCAGACGTGGAGGCAGGTCAATACCCCGCCGGCACGTACCTGAACCGCTGCATCTGTTCGCGATGCGCATCCACGATGCGCTGCACCTGTTCGCGGCTCAGCGCCTCACGCCATTGGTTGGCGCGCCCCTTGAAAAAGAACCGCGTTTTCTCGTCCACGGCCTCGACAAAGCCGTGCTTCTGCTCGAGTGACGAGAGGATCTGGAACGAGGTGTGCCTCACCGCGCGCTCTATCCGTGCCTTGTCCTGGCCCAGCCCGATCAGCTTCGCGGCCTTGGCAAAATGCTTGGCCGGTTTTTCGAGCAGATCTTCGTAACGCAGCATGATCACCTTGCCCGGCGCGCGCTCTGCCGTTTCGGCCCAGCCCCTCACGTGCGTCGACCATGACCCGATGACGTGGCTCACGAACAGCTCGTCGTTGGTGGATGCGACGCGGTCGTCGCTCAGCCGCTCGACGGCTTCGTCCAATGTCAGCCCAAAGTGGTGCGTCATGCTGACGGCCACGTCCAGCGGATTGCGCACGACGTAGATTGCGCCGGCTGTCACCTGCCAGTTGAACACCGGGTAGCCGTCGAAACTCCCGCAGAAATTGTGGGTCATCACGAGACGCGTGCCCTGCGCCCGCTGCGCGATCAAGGCGTGGACTTCGGGACGCAACGCCGAAATTTCGTCGATGCTCAATTCGGTGTTCGGCCGCCCGGCGAGTTCGGTGTAGCGATCGGCGCGCGCTTCGGAATCCGTGTAATCGCGGATCTCATCCGGCCGCAACGGCTCGGTGCGGTTCGCGATCAGGTTGGCAAGGAACGCGCGCAGCCAGGTGTTGCCGGATTTGGGATAGGACGCCAGCCAGACGATGCTGCCCATGAGCTCGGAAAATCGGAATCGGGAAGGTCCCCCCTCACCCTTTGCCCTCTCCCCGGGGGGAGAGGGGAAGAAGGTGCCGCGCTGCGTGCGACGGCTCATTGAATGGAGCGGGGAGACGGGACAGCCTAAGGGAACGTGAATCACGCTGCCAGCCGGCATTGATTTCGCGCCGTCACGCCGCCACCATTGCCTTCCCCGGGGGCGACCTGGCTTCGACGGGGGCTGTGAAGCAGCTTGGAGCATGCCGAGGGCGTCATCTTCCTCGTAAATCCGATGGCAAACAATCAGACGCCAACGACGACGTCTACGCTCTGGCCGCTTAGGGCCTAGCCCCGAACCCACTTGTGCCCGTGCTCGTGGATGTAGGGTCATCATCACGGGATCGCTGATGACTGCCGCCGGTCGGCCATTGGCCAAAACAAAACCTGCTGGTCCCGAGGTGCGCTTTGTCCAGCGTGCTGCTTCGGGACGAGACCGAACGCTGGACTAAGCATGTAGCGCCGGGCGCGGAGCGCCTTCGGACGCGGGTTCGATTCCCGCCGCCTCCACCAAAAACGCGGAGCCGCCCATCGGGCGGCTTTCGCGTTTTTGTCGGTGGCGATTGGAGCGGTACCCGCGTAGCGGGTTCACTGCGGAGGCGGATGCCGGAGCGAACATCGGCGCAGCCGATGGCCCGCAGGGCGAGCGCCATGGATGGCGCGAGTCTTTCCCGCCGACTCCACCACACGCAAGGGGCCCCGCCAAAAGCGGGGCCTTTTGCGTGTTGACGGCGGTGATGGATTGCTACCCGCGTAGCGGATTCGACGAAATCGCCTGGAGCGATTCCGGACAGCCGAAGCCTGGCCCGAGCGCAGCGAGGGGCGGCGGAATCGCGTGCGCAAAAAAACAATCCCCGTTGCCGGGGATTGCTTCGATTGCCCGAGCACAATGTCAGGTCACAGCCTGCGGCGGCGCAGCCCGGCGAAGAGACCGAGTGCCAGCAGGCCGAGCCCGAACATGCCGAGCTCCGCGGGCTCCGGGACTGAGGTCGCCCCGTTCACGATCCAGCCGCTACCGCCGACGGTGATTCCCTGCACGTGCGCCACCGACATGAATCCGGCACTGTTGGCCGCGAATGGATTGCCGGTCAACGCGCTGGAGAATGTCAGGTCGTAGACCGCGGAACTGCCAGCCACGAAACGATGGCTGCTGCCCGGTCCCCAACCGAAGCCGAGATTGAAGGTTCCGCCGACCGGCCCGGTATTGAAGCCACCGGCATTGAAACCACTGTTGCTGTTTCCACAGGTACCGGAGCTGCAGGTGATGCCCGACAGCGACTGGTCGAGGTAGAACGCCCAGCCGACCGCGCCACTGGAGCTTGCGAGGCCCTGAAGAAAATTCGGCGACGTGAGGTTGGAGGTCAGCGTCAGCGTGCCGGTGTTCGAGCCCGTCTGCATGAACGTGGCCGTAAGCCACGGCGGCGTGCCGGCCGGCGTCGCGCCGGTGAAGACCGTATTCAAGCTGACGGACGAAGTGATTGTCGCAAACGCCGGTGTCGGCGCCGCGAATAATGCGCCGGCTGCAGCAAAAACCAATCCAAAAATGACCTGCTTCTTCATGGGAGGCTCCCGGCGGTGGTCAGGGCATGCTCCCCCTGCGAGCAGTTTGCTGCAAGTAGTGTGCCAGCGACGAAAGGTTCGGGTTTCCGCGCCGTTTTTTCTCCTTCGCTGCGCTCACAAGGCGAGATGTGTAAACGGTTCCTACAGCCCGGCAGGAAAATTATCGTGAGTGGCACGTGCTACCGGTTGTTTCTGCAGGGAATATTGTTGTCGCAGGGCTGCACGCAGAAGTGTAATGTTTTTCGACGCGCGGTCCCGGCGTGGCACTGCTCCTGACGTCGTTCAGGGTGGCGGCGAAGGCTCGTGCTCCTGCTGGATCAGGTCCCGCAGAGCGGCCTGCATACGGGCGTGCACGCGCACCAGCGCGCCCCACAAAAACCAGACGGTGAACGCGCCGATCGCGAGCAGCGCCAGCAGTACCCCGCGGGGCGGCAGGATGCTGCTGCCGAGTGCGCTGATCAACAGCGCCATGCCTGCGAGCGCGCCGAGCGGCACGACTTTTCCGAACACGCGGCGCAGCCCGGCCGTGCGTACGCCGTGCACCTGCTCGCTGATGCCGAGCTCCGCCAACAGCATCCCGAGCGCATCGGCCTTGCGATACACCGCGATCAGCATCGGCAACGACACGAACAGCGCGATCGCCCAGACCAGCGAACGCCGCGCGACCGTGGACAATGGCAACTGCGGCCACCAGCGCGGCAGCATCGCGCTGATGAAGGCGCAGATGCCGAACACCGCGCACACCAGCAGCAGGTTCACGGCAATGTGCCACAGCAGGCGCCGCAGCATTTTCGCGAGCATCACGTCGTCGCGGGCACGGGCGGTACCGTTGATCCACTCGTGGTAACCGTCCGCCAGCGCACGTGCGGATGACGGAGTCAGTCGCCGCAGCAGGCCGAGGAGCGCGGGCTCGATGCGCAGCAGCAGCGGCGAAACCAGCATGCACGCGACCGCGGCGGTCACGGTCAGGGCGTACAGGAATTTCCCGACCGCACCCGCCGCGATGCCAAGCGATGCGATCACAAATGAGAACTCGCCGATCTGCGCCATCGTCAACCCGGTGCGCAGCGAGTCGTGCGCGCCGCGTCCGGCGCAAACGAACGCGCCGACGCTGCAAGAGAGTGTCTTGCCCACGATCACCACCAGCGCCAGGCCCAGCGCCGGCCACAGCCACGGCAGCAGTTGCGAGGGATCCAGCAGCAACCCGATCGCCACGAAAAAGATCGCCGCAAACATGTCGCGCACCGGACGCACCAGCCGCACGATCCGGGCGGAACAGCGCGCTTCGGCGACCACCACGCCGGCGAGGAATGCACCCAGCGCGACGCTGAAACCTTCCCACACCGCGAGCAGGCAGGCGCCGAAACAAATCCCGAGCGACGTCACCAGCAGCGGCTCGTCGCGTCCGCGTTTCGCCAGCCAGTCCAGCAGGCGCGGCAGCAACAATAGTCCGAGTACCAGTGCGACGGCGATGAACAGCAGCATCCGCCACAGCACCGCAACCGCAATGTCGGCCGTATCGGCACTGCCCGCCGCGATCGCGCTCAGCACCGTGATCAGCACCACGGTCAGCACTTCTTCCGACACCAGCATGCCGACCATGCCGGCGACGAAGCCTTCGCCGCGCCAGCCGCGGTCGGCGACCGTGCGCAGCGCAATCATCGTCGAGGAAAAACAGATCACGCCGCCGAGGAACAGCGCTTCGCGTGCGGTCAACCCCGCGAGCCGCCCGATCTCGATGCCGATCCACAGCATCAGTCCGACTTCGACCAGCGCGGCGAGCATCACGCCCGCGCCCAGCGCGCGCAGCTTGCGCAGGTTGAAGTCGAGGCCAAGCGTGAACATCAGCAGCACCACGCCGAGGTTCGCGATCGACTGCATCGTGCGCTGGTCGGTCAGGAACTTCCACGGCATGTGCGGTCCGATCAGCACGCCGGCGATGATGTAGCCGAGCAGCACCGGCAAACGCAGACGCGGGAACACCACGACCACCACGCCCGCCGCCAACATCACGCAGGCCAGGTCACGGATGAATTCGATTTCGTGCAAGACGTCCCTCCCACGGGTCATTGCGCGAAACGATTTTGCATGCAAAAGCTTGACGCTGAAATCGCCCGCACCTATCCTTGCGCGTTCCCAGCGTGGGGCCATAGCTCAGCTGGGAGAGCGCTACAATGGCATTGTAGAGGTCGCCGGTTCGATCCCGGCTGGCTCCACCAAATCCCCACGCTGTCCCCATCGTCTAGAGGCCTAGGACACCACCCTTTCACGGTGGCGACCGGGGTTCGAATCCCCGTGGGGACGCCATGTCTGTTGCCATGGCACGCGGTGATGCAAGTACAATGCGCGGTCGGAACATGCAGCACGCGCAACAAAGTTTCAGCGCAATTGTTCCGAAAAGCTGCAAAGCGGATTTCAGAACCACGGAGCGGTAGTTCAGCTGGTTAGAATGCTGGCCTGTCACGCCGGAGGTCGCGGGTTCGAGTCCCGTCCGCTCCGCCAGTTCTGGAATCCACACTCGATATCCGAAGCCCGTTGTGCGCGGGCTTTTTCGTATGCGCACGATTCCAATTCCTACCGGATTCGGATTGCAGTCTCACGCCGTGAGCCGCACGCCTGCTTGAATTCCCCCGATCGATCAACAGGGGACATCGATGCTCACCGCACGTTTTACGCAAGCCGTGGATTACGCCCGCGAGGCGCATGCTTCGCAGACCCGCAAAGGCACTTCCATTCCGTACATCGCGCATTTGCTGGGCGTCACAAGCCTGGTGCTGGATTACGGCGGCGACGAGGATCAGGCGATCGCCGCGCTGCTGCACGACACGATCGAAGACCAGGGCGAGCACCACGCAGCGCTGATCCGCAAGCAGTTCGGCGACCGCGTCGCGGCCATCGTGCTGGCCTGCACGGACGGCACGCGCGAAGGCAAGGCCGCGGCCCAGACGCCGGAAGCGAAGCGCGCGGACTGGCAGAAGCGCAAGCAGCGCTACCTTGCGCATCTCGCCGAAGCATCGGATGACGCGCTGCTGGTCAGCGGCTGCGACAAGCTGCACAACGCTCGCGCAATCGTGACGGATCTGCGCAATCCGGAAATCGGCGCCGCGGTCTTCGATCGTTTCACCGGCCAACGCGACGGGACGCTCTGGTATTACCGTGAGATCACGCGGGTGTTCAGCAAGCGCAAGGCTCCGATGGGCAGTGCCCTGGCCTCTGCCGTTGCCGCGATGGAAGGCTGACCGGTACGGCTGGACGGCTACTCGGTCAAGCGGCGGCCGATCTGTACGACGCGACCGGTGCGTCCGCCGCGCGCTCCAGCGTCGCCAGCGAATGTCCCTGCTCCGCGAGATATTCCAGCCAGCGGTTGAGGAACGCATTCATCCGCAGGCGGTGCTGCAGCACGTTGCGCGCCGGAGCGAGCGGACCGAGCACCTGCCAGAGGGCGCGGCCGGGCTGACAGTGCAGCGCCTCCGTCATATGCGCATCGAGATAGCTGCGCAATTGCGCGGAAGGCGACGGATTGCCGGTCGCGGCGTCGAGCACCTCGTAGGTCAGCCCCAACTCGATAGTGTAGGGATGGCGTTCCTGAACGGACAGGCGCACGTCGAGGCCGTCGCCGACGCTGGATACGTACTCGCCTACCGCGAGGCGATGAGGCGCGAACAGGCGCGTCAGGCGCTGATGATTTTCGGTGTACAGGCTCATCAACCAACTGAAACGGTCAGGCAAAAACGTCGCGGCGAACGAGCGTGTGCGCGTGACGGAGGTGCGGGTTTTCAACAACGATTCCATGCGCCGATCTTAGCGCAGGAATTTCATTTGGCACCTCTTGAATTTCATCGCAGAAGCGTGCATCGTCACGGTCTCGGCGCCTGATGGCGCCGAAGTCGTTTTCGCAGCCCGCGCGTGCCCGCACGCAGGCATACGCCGAACGACCACTTCGCGCGTCGGCGTCGGAGCGGCGACTTGCGGCAACCGCGCGCGATGCGCAAGTGCGCGACCGCAGCATCGCACCGGAGCCCCGGAACCTCACCGCGCCCGGCGCGCGCGCTTTCTTCACACAATCGGCGTTACCGTCGCGACGGCGGGTTGTGCACGTGGCCTGTCACGACTGTTACTTGTCGAGGAATCCGCGATGCCAGACACACCCGTTTCCACTATCGCCGCTGCCGACGATCGCCGCCTGAAACGCCACGTCGGCATGGTCGGGCTGCTGTTCACGGCGGTCGGCTCGATCATCGGTTCCGGCTGGCTGTTCGGCGCGTTGGCCGCTTCCGAGCAGGCAGGCCCCGCGTCGGTCCTGTCGTGGCTGTTCGGCGCGATCATGATCACGTTCATCGGGCTCACCTATGCGGAACTCGGCACGATGTTCCCGGTATCGGGCGGCGTGGTGCGCTTCCCGCATTTCGCGTTCGGCTCGTTCGCGAGCTACACCTCGGGCTGGATCACCTGGCTGGGCGCCGCCTCGACCGCACCGATCGAAGTCGAAGCAGCCCTGCAATACGGCGCCAATTACCTGCCCTGGCTGCAGACGCTGAAGAACGGCACCGCGGTGCTGACCGGGCCGGGCTATGCCGTCGCGGCGGGGCTGATGCTGCTCTTCAGCATCATCAACATGTTCGGCATCCGCTGGTTCGCACGGCTCAACAACGTGCTGGTGTGGTGGAAGATCGGGATCATTTCGATCGTGGTGATCGCCTTCCTTACCGCGGATTTCCATGTCGGACATTTCGCGCATCCGCACGCCGGCGGGTTTCTTGCGTTGGGCTGGCACGGCGTGTTCTCGGCGATTGCGACGGCCGGGATCGTTTTTTCCTACCTAGGCTTCCGGCAAGGCGTGAACCTCGCCGGCGAAACCGACAACCCGCAGCGCAACGTGCCAATCGCGGTGCTGGGTTCGCTGGTGATCTGCGCGATCATCTACATCGCGCTGCAGATCGCCTTCATCGGTGCGCTGCCGCTGTCGGCGCTCGCCGACGGCTGGGCGCACATCGGCACGACCTTCAGCGGCGGCATCGGCGATCGCGCGCTCGCATTCGGACCGCTGGCCGCGCTGGCTGGCACGCTCGGGCTGACGTGGCTGGCGATCCTGCTCTACATCGATGCGTTCATTTCGCCCGCCGACACGGGTTTGATCTACACCACCATCACCGCGCGTGTGTCCTATGCAATGGGCCGCAACGGCAACGCGCCGTCGGGTCTCGCGAAGGTCAGCCGGCGCGGCGTGCCGTGGGTCAGCGTGTTCCTGGCTTTCATCGTCGGACTGATCTTCTTCCTGCCGTTTCCCGGCTGGCAGCAACTGGTCGGCTTCGTCACGTCGGCGACGGTGATGTCGTTCGGCTCCGGTCCGCTGGTCCTGATCGCGCTGCGCAAGGAACTGCCCGACTACAAACGCCCATTCCGCCTGAGCGGCGGATGGATCATTCCCTACCTTGCCTTCCTGTCGTCGAACTTGATCGTGTTATGGTCCGGATGGGACATCGTGTGGAAGCTGATGGCGGCGATGCTGTTGGGCTTCGTGATTCTCGCCATCCACGAAGTGGTGCAACGTGGCCATACACCGCGCCTGGATTTCCGCTCGGGCTTCTGGGTGTTGCCGTGGCTGTGCGGCCTCACCGTGATCGGCTGGGTCGGCCACTACCCCGATCCTGCCAAGCACGCCGGCAATCTCAGTCTGCTCGACCTGGGTTCCGAGGTGATCGTCACGGCAGTCTTCTCGGTGCTGATCATGTGGCTCGCGTATGCGTTCCGCCTGCACAAGCCGCGGATCGAGGAACACCTCGAGGAGTCATGGGGCGACGAAACCGGCGACGCGCCGATTTGATCGGAATTCGGGGATTCCTGAACGATCGCGCCCGCAGCCAGTTGCCAGTCAGGAGTCCCGGTTAGCCTGTCGAGGAACCCGAGCGGAAACCGGAGATGGCACTGGCAGGACGGATCCTGATCTGGATTGTGGTGGCGATCGCCGTTTTGCTGATCGCGGCGGTGCTGTTCATCGCCCTGTTCAACTGGAACAGCGTGCGTCCGTGGATGGGCCAGAAACTCAGCAGTTCGGTCGGCCGTCCCGTCGCCATCAATGGCGACCTGACCGTCGGCTGGGAGAGAAATCCCGACGCCGGCGGGCTCGCGCACTGGGTGCCGTGGCCACGCTTCACCGCCCGCGACATCAGCGTTGCCAATCCCGGCTGGGCACGGCGGCCCCGATTCGCGACGGTGCAGCAGGTGCGTTTCAGCCTGTCACCCGTGCCGCTGCTGTGGCACAACATCGACATCCCGTCGCTCAAGTTGATCGGGCCGGCGGTCGACATCGAGCGCGACAAGGAAGGCCGCAACAACTGGACCTTCAGTTTCGCCAAGGGCAGTTCGCCGTGGAAACTGCACATCGGCGAGATCGCGCTCGACGCCGGCACGATCACGGTGGATGACGCCAAGCTCGCGCTCCACCTCGACATCAACGTTCAGCCGTTGCGCAAGGCCATCCCGTTCGACGAGGTCGTCCGGTCCAGCGCCAACCCCCGGAGCAGCACGCCGCCTCCGCATTCAAGACAGGCGTACTACTTTGCGTGGACCGCGAACGGCACATGGCGCGGCGCGTCGGCCCGTGGCAGCGGCAAGGTCGGCAGCGTGCTCGCACTGTCGGACAAGTCGATGCCGTTTCCGATCGAAGCGGACCTTCGCCTGCGCGACCTGCACATCGCGCTGGCCGGCACGCTCACCGACCCGGTGCACCTTGGCGGCCTCGACCTGAACCTGGAAATGTCCGGCAACAGCATGTCGCACCTGTACGCCCTGACCGGCGTCAACCTGCCGACCACCGCACCCTTCACCACGCACGGCAGGATGATCGCGCGCATGCACGAGGGGATCTTCAAGTACGAAAACTTCGACGGCCGCGTCGGCCACAGCGACCTGCACGGCAGCATGACCTACACCAACACGGGCCCGCGTCCGAAACTGGCCGGAACGATCGCATCCAACGTCCTCGACTTTTCCGACCTGGCGCCGCTGATCGGCGCGGACAGCAACGCCGCGAAAGCGCGGCGCGGCGAAGCGCAGAAGCAACCCGCCGACAAGGCGTTGCCGGTCGAAACGTTCGACACCGCACGCTGGAGCCGGATGGATGCCGACGTCACTTTTTCCTCGAAGCGCATCGTGCGCAAGGCTGCGCTGCCGATCCAGGATCTTTCGACCCATATCATGATGGACGACGGCGTATTGACGCTTGATCCATTGAAGCTGGGCGTCGCCGGTGGCGGCCTTGCCGCAAACATCACGCTGGACGGCCAGAAGAACCCGATGCGCGGCAAAGCAAAACTGTCGGTGCGTCATGTGCAGCTCAAGAAACTGTTCCCGACCGTGGACCTGATGCACACCAGTCTCGGTCAGATCAACGGCGACGCCGTCCTGACCGGCGAGGGAAATTCGGTCGCCGGCCTGCTCGGCACGTCGGATGGCGAGGTCAAGCTGCTGGTGGACAACGGTCAGGTCAGCAAGCTGCTGCTCGAGGAAGCCGGTCTCAACATTGCCAACATCATCGCCATCAAATTTCTCGGGGACGAGCCGGAAAAGATCAACTGCGCGGCGGCCGACATGACCGCAAAGAACGGGGTGTGGCGGTCTCAATTGTTTTTCATCGATGCCGCCACCATGCGGATCGATGTCGATGGAAGCATCGATCTCGGAAGCGAGAAGCTCGACCTCGTGATCCACCCGCACAGCAAGGGGATGCGGATCCTGTCGTTGCGCTCACCGCTCTTCCTGCGCGGCACCTTGAAACATCCCGACGCCGGCGTCGAGAAGGGCCCGCTGCTGGCGCGCGGAGCCGGTGCCGCGGTACTGGGCACCGTCGCCGCGCCGATCGCGGCATTGGCAGCCATGATCGTTCCCAGCCAGGACAAGCAGAACGCCTGCATAGGCGTGTTGCAGGCGATACGCCAACCCGCGAAGACGCCGATGAAGTAGCGGGACCCGGAACTCGAACTTGCGAATCGGCCATTAGACTTTCCGTTTTACGCTTTTCGTCTCCCGTCTCCCGTTCCCGAATCCCGGCTCTCATGACTCCGCAGGCCAAGGCGCACTGGCAGCTACATTTTTGCGTGGTGCTGTGGGGATTCACGGCCATCCTCGGCAAGCTGATCACGCTGACCGCGCTGCAACTGGTGTGGTGGCGCATGCTGCTGGTGACGCTTGCGCTGCTGTTGCTGCCCAAGGTGTGGCGCGAGCTGCGCACGATGCCACCGCGCCGGGTCGCAGCCTACGCGGGCATCGGCGCGCTGGTCGCGCTGCACTGGCTGACGTTCTATTCGGCCGTGAAGCTCGCCAACGCCTCGGTCGCCGCCACGTGCATCGCCTTGGCGCCGGTCTTCCTCGCGGCGATCGAGCCGTTGGTGGTGGGGCGAAGTTTCGAACTGCGCGAACTGCTGCTCGGCGTCGCGGTGG
>Ga0209061_1002812_pt1 | contig 20609 bp, 21 predicted proteins | sample Coa_R1_10_FD_187157 | JGI IMG/M metagenome (GOLD analysis project Ga0209061, IMG submission 187157) | Surface soil microbial communities from Centralia Pennsylvania, which are recovering from an underground coalmine fire - Coalmine... | ecosystem: Environmental > Terrestrial > Soil >...
CAGCTCCTCTTGGAGGTCAGCCACTGTCTGGCGGAAGCCGGCGACAACCGTCTCCAGTTCGGCGACACGCTCCTCCAGGTGCACGCCACCTTGCTAGCAGGTAGGTGGGCCCTCAGTGGTGGATGGTTGCGCGATCCGCGCGAACTCCCTGGTCAGAATGCGCTATCCAAGTACACCAAACATTCGCCTCTTGACAAGATCACCCACATAAGTGCAACTACGATCGGCCCACAGCGCTCTTGGCATCCTCAGCCCGGTCAAGTTCACCGAGGCGTGGACCGACAAGTTCAACCAAACAATGTTCTTATAGTGGGTGGACCCGTTAATGGGGACCTGTCACCTTCATCTTGGCTCCACCAGTTGGACCCCGTCAGCCGGGTCACAACCTCTACCGAAACTCTAAAGCCGAAAAACCCAACCTCTCCTTCGCCTTATTTGTGGTGTACCCACACGACCGAGAGCCCAGCGAAGCGCGCACCTCAGTGGAAGGGTGAAACTTGCGAACCGCCGCCTCGAACGGCATATCTATGATCGCGTCATCTGCCACGATATTGAACACTTCGAAAACGCCTGCCTCCTCCCGTAAACCTGCCTCCAGGCCGAGGCGCACAGCGCGAGCGGCGTCACCGACACTCAAATAGGCCCATAGCTCCCTCTCCCCGTCGCTAGGGTCCACAGCGTTCCTACTTGCCCTTTCCCGGATACGCCCCATCTCCGCTGTGAACGGAAAGCGAAACGCGTACACCGTCAGCCCGAAACCACGAGCGAACATGGCCCCTGCCTCTTCGTCACACTGCTTGGACAACGCATAGGGGTCGGCCGGCCTTAACACATGTGCTTCGTCAACTGGAACGTACAGCGGGCTCATATGGAACGGCGCATAAGCAAGACCGAGAGCGGACACGCTCGATGCGATCACTGCGCATTTCACCCGAGCCTCCACCGCTGCCTCCAACACACGGTACGTGGCCAGAACATTGTTGTGAAACACGATCCTTTCGGCGCCCCTAGGTGAAGGAATCGCGGCTAGATGAACCACCCCGTCCGCGCCTTTCGCAGCCGCTGCCAACTCTTCCTCCTGTGTCACGTCGCAGCTAACCACCGTCACCCCCGGAACCTTACCCCCCACCCAACCCCTCCGGTCTATTGCGACCACGCTGGCCCCCGCCTCCAGAAGCGCTCTGACGACTCCGGTCCCGATCCGTCCACTAGACCCAGTGACCAGCACCTTCCTACCCTCAAGCCCAACGTCCCTCATATCTCCAGTCCCCACAACCTACCCCTCCATTGCCATCCTTCCCCCACTCTAGCAACGACTCCCCACGACCCTCTCTACAAACTCAAGCAAGCCGCCGGCCCCACCATCGCCTTCGCTAGTCTTGGCTGGTACTGACCGCCGGACCTCCAAGTGCCCCTTCACCTCAGCGCCCTCCCAACTTTGCCGGGCTCGGCCTAACATGCTGCCTCCCTGGTCGTAAAGCGAGGTTCTTTGTTCACATCTCCGACGAAATGAAAGAGCTTACGCCCTCGACATCTTACGCCAAGGGGGTACCATCTGCCTTCAGACCGCTTTCGGCGCCAGACAAAACCTGCGTGAGGTGTTGAGCAGCGTTCTCCACGATCGGGGCGATTTCGTGTGCGCGCTCCATAGAAAGCTCGAAGGTTAGAGCCGAGACGCTGAGGGCCCCAAAGAGTGCCCCTGAGCGGTAAAGGACTGGTGCGGCGACACATCGGACGTCGTACTCGTTCTCCTCGTTGTCGACTGCGAAACCTTGACGCCGGACCTTGCGAAGTTCTTTGAGAAGCTCAGTTCGGCTCGTGACCGTGTTCTCGGTGCGCTTGACGAACGCAAGCCGCCATAAGATGTCCTCCAGTTCTGCGGCGCCTAGAGCGGCAAGGATCGACTTCCCAATAGCAGTGCAGTGTAGCCCTAGCCGTGTGCCGACCCGGGAGGACATCTGATAAGGCCCTCTGCTCGCGACCTTATAAACATACACAGCCTCGGTCACGCTCAGGACCCCGACATGCACGGTATAGCCGGTCGCGTCCCGGAGGCTGCACAGCACTTCCCGGACCGTCCCATGCCCCTCGTCCTCCGCCAGTACTTGGCTTGCCATCCCCAGCAAACGGTAACCCGGGCCGTATGCGCCCCGCGGGTGGCGTGCCACAAAGCCGACCTGGGATAGCTCTTGAAGTACCCGGTGCACCGACGGCTTTGGGAGGCCGGCCTCCTCGGCCACCTGGTTCAGGTGGCGAGGGGTCGCTCCTCGCGAAAGCGCCTCTACGACGAGGAGCGCCTTTTGCGTCGTGGTCTGTCGAGCAAGCGAGGTTCCTTGCCAGCGGCTACCTAAACACTTATTCTTTTCTGCGCCTTTGTCAAAGCTCATCGCGAACCCATCCTAAGCGTGCACACCGGAACCGGACGAACCGACGAAACGTTCCCGTGTCCTGTGCTGGTCGCGCATCAGACGACGCCACGGGCCATGGGCGCGCCGAACCCAGAGGTGTTGCTCGCCCGTGCCCCGCTCTACTGAAAGTTTCGTACTTACCTCTACTGAAAGTTTCGTACTTACAAGCCACCTCAGGAAACGTAAGTCCCCTGGAACAAAGGGTAACACGTGAACGTGAACGCGAGCCCTCGCACCGACCTGTCTGCAGTAAAGCTCCACACAAGGTCGTGGATAGGCAAGAACGCGCCAGCGGCCATGATTTGATGCGAGATCTCCCGGTAGATCGCGGCACGTCGAGCGCCCTGCGCGGCAAGGCCCTCTTGTAGTAGTACGTCGGTGGCGTGGGAAGAATAGCCGCTGTCCCGGGCACCGCGCGGAGAGCTGCTGCCGAAGAGAAGCGACAACATCGAAGGGTCGGCACCGAAGTCGAAGTTTGCGAAAAGGTTCGCGGCGTTAGTCCCAAATAGGGTGAAGGCGTACGGCACTGGCTTAGAGTCGATCACTGTCTTCACACCGACGTTCTGCCATTGTGCCGCGAGCAACTCGGCGCTCGTATCGAACCCGAACCCCGAGGGGATGAGGATAGTGACCACAAGGTCCCGTCCGCCTTTGGCCCGGGTCCCACCCCCGCCCAGCTTCCACCCGGCACTTTCTAGCAAGTGCTCTGCCTTGGAGGGGTCGAACGGGTACATAATGGTCGGGTCGTGCCCAAGCATAGTGTGGGTGAGGACGCTGTTGGCCGCTGGATAGAGATTGTCGAAAGCTACGGCGAGGATTTGCTTTAGGTTGGTAGCATAGAGCAGAGCTTGACGGACGGCGAGCTCGGTGGTTGGCGGCTTGGTCATATTGACCATATAACCCCAGGGAACGCCACCGCCGACAGGGTTATAGTTAGTGAAGGAACCCGCTAGCTGCTTCATCTGCGTGGGGAGCAGGTCTTGGGCGACCTGGATCTCCCCAGACTGGAGAGCTGCCTGCTGGGTCGTCACCGACGTAATGATCCGCCAGGTGAAGGTCTCCACCCTGGCTGGGCCTTCGAGGCCCCCTATTGGTGGACCCCACTTGTAGCGGGGGTTGCGCCTCAGGACGACGGACTTGTTCGGTGTGTAGGACTCGAAGATGAACGGCCCGGTGCCCACGGGGTGCAGCCCGAATGAGGACCCGTACTTTGCGACTGCCGTAGGCGAAGGGATGCCGAAAACCTCAAGTGTCGAGTTGTTGATAAAAGCAGCGTTCGGCTGGGAGAACTCCACGACTAGCTCATACTCGCTCTTCAATCTCGAGCCCTTGTAAGGGCCCAAGTAAGCGCGAAATTCGCTTGCTTTCGGTGCTCGCGTGGGGCTTGCTGCCCGGTCGAAGTACTCCTTCACAGAAGAGGCGTCAAAAGGCGTCCCGTCATGGAAGGTCACCCCCCGGCGGAAAGTCAAAGTGTAGACCGTAGCGTCGCTGTTGACCTCGTAGCCTTCTGCCAGGCCGGGAAGGATCTTGGATCCTGCAAGCGCAGGGACCGAATAAAAGAGCGTGTCGTAGATCGTCCTCGACACCATTTTCGATGGACGGTCTGCCTCGACCGTGAGATCGAAGTTCGCAGGTTCTGCATAGAGCGCGACGTTCAGTTGCTTCCCTGTCATACTCGAGCTGCGTTGACGGGACGCCGCCCCTGCTTTCAGCTCGGACGGTCGCCCAAGGCTCCACGGGAAAGAACCAGTAAGACCGGCGCCGACTGCGAGCGCACCCACGCGAAGCACATCGCGCCGGCTAATGGTGCCATTGTCTTGCGCGACCATGGTGGTCCTTCCGGTATTGTCATTGTTTTGCAAAGTTGCCTCCTTCATAGGTTTGCCCATTATGTGTCGATTTTACGTTTACTTGTCACGCCTACCTTGCGGACGTACCATACGTGCCAGTGGGTCAGACTTCGAGGTCAAAGCTGACGTCCCCGGTCGTAGGCACCGGTGCCACTACTGTGCCAGGGCGGGCTCGGCCGCGGTAGGCCCCTAGACGCTCGCCGATCAAGTCACCCAGGTAGTTGGTGCACAAGATCACGACCGTGATGGCTGCACCGGGTGCCACGCTCAGCCACCAAGCTTGGGTCAAGTACATCTCCCCTACGCTCAAGTCGCCGCCCCAAGACGGCGTCGGTAGGGGCACCCCTAGGCCGAGGTAGTCGAGCCCCGAAATAATCAGGATTGCCCAACCGAAAGCGCTTGTTATGAGCACTAGGATGACGGGGGCGACGTTCGGGAGCAGGTGCCGGAAAAGCCGTCGTAACCTGGAGTAACCGAGTACCCGAGCAACGAACATGTAATCGGCCTGAGCGCACTCGTCGCTAGCTGTTGCAACGAGGCGGACGAAGACCGGGGTCAAGGCAACCCCGACAGTGAGGGAAACGGCCCAAAAACCTGTACCGAGGACGTCGATCAGGACAAACGCCAGCATCAAGGCCGGGAAGGCGAGCCCAACGTCGGTTGAGCGCATGATCAGCGCGTTTACAACTCGACCGCTGAAGGCCGACAACGCCCCGAGCACCGTGCCCACAGCCGCTGCCAACAGCACCGATACGAGAGCCGACAGCAGGGTGTACCTCGACCCCCAGATGATCCTGCTCAGTTCGTCCCGGCCAAGGTTGTCCGTACCGAGCCAGTGCACCGTAGACGGAGCGCTAAAGATATCGGCAGAGATCTTCGTTGGCGAGTACGGTGAGATTATTGGAGCAAAGACAGCACAGAACAAGAAGCCTGCGATCGGCACCAGCGCCACGACCAAGCCGGCATGGCGACGAAACGGTTGCCAAGGGGACACGGCCAAACCCTATTTCGATGATGGCACGGCCGCCGGAACCATATCGTGCTCAGCAGCAGTCGGTTCGCACAAAAGGCCCTGCATGAAGCCGATCGCGTGGGCACGGGCGCGGTGGCCCCACGGCGTATCTCCGGCTACCCCCGGAACGTGGTCATCCAGCAGATAGCCATCGAAGCCGTAGCGGCGCAACTGGTCCACCACAGCTCTAGGGGAATAGTTCCCTTCGCCGAGGAAACACTCCCGAAAAGCGGGGACCGTTCCCTGGACCTGGCGGAAGTGCACATAGCAGATAGCACCTAGCGGGGCAAATCGCTCTATAGCTTCATACACGGCGAGCGGGCCGCCTTCCATCGAAGAGACTGTACCGAGGCACAGGTCGAAGCCGAAGGCCCTTGAGCCCTTTGCCATCTCATAAGCACGCGCCAGGTTCTCGACCGAATAGAAGACCCGGGCAGTCGGGCCTATGGAACGCACGGGCGGGTCGTCGGGGTGGAGGGCTAGGCGCACTCCGGCGGCCTCCGCCGCGGGCAGCGTAGCCTCCAAGAAGGCGGCGAAGTTTGCCCACAACTCTTCTTCAGAAATGGCGACCTCGCCATCTTCGCTCCTGCCCTGAGGCCCCCTAGCAGCATTGCCTGCGCCGACCAGCGAAAGGTCAAAGGCAGTGACCCTGGCGCCACCACGGCCCTCTGCGGCAACGTCGGTCCTCCAAACTCCACTCGGCATAAAGTTGAACCCTAGGAAAGGGACCCCTGCCCGCCCGACGCTCGCTATCGTTTGGCAGTAAAGCTCAAGCTGGTGGTCCCGGTCCTCGGTCCCGAGCTTTATCGAACGCATGAAGGAGGGAGGTGTGTTCTCGAGCGCCACGAGCTCAAGGCCGAGCGCCTCGCAATGCTGTTTCAGGCCGACGACCGCTTCGTAGGTCCAGTAGCCTCTCTCCTCGTCGATCGAAGGGGTGTTAAGCTGCACTGCCCGGACACCGAGCTGCCGGGCGAAAGCAGCTGTCTCACTGTCGAGCTCTCGTAGTTGACCGATCATTATCTCCATGGGCCTTGTTCTCCTTGGTCTCATGGCTCTCGACCCAATGGTCGAGAACCCCTTTTGTAGGTGCGACGGGCGGGTGGCCGGATGAAGAGGTCAGCGCGAGCTCCTCGGCTCTCCAGCACGCCGCTACGTGGCGGTGGCCGACCACGATCTGGCCAGGCTCCTCTTCTCGGCAGCGGTCTATGACGTAAGGGCACCGAGGGTTGAACGGGCACCCTCGTGGGACGTCCCTGATGCTCGGCACCTCCCCGGTCACCGTTGAAAAACCGCTACCGCGCTTTTTACGCCACTCGATGCTCGGAACGGCTGACAGCAGCGCAGCAGTGTAAGGGTGCTTTGGCTCACCGAGCACCGATGGTGTCGGCCCATGCTCCACGACCTTGCCGAGGTACATTACAACAACACGGTCGGACACAAGTGAAACAGCACCAATGTCATGGCTAATGAACATGGCCCCTAGCCGGCTCTCTTGTTTCAGCGACCTAAGGAGGCGCAAGATCTGCAGGCGGGACAGCAAGTCCAACGAGGCAGTCGGCTCGTCTGCGATCAGGACCTCAGGCCTTGTCGCTAGAGCTCGGGCAAGCGCCACTCTTTGACGTTGACCGCCGCTCAGCTCATGAGGGAACCTTGCCCGAAAACTTGCCGGCAGTCCTACCCGGGCGAGGAGCGACTCGACTTCTTTGTGCGCTGTTTGCCCCCGTAGGTTCTGGTGCACCCGGAGCGTTTCTGCGAGCGTGGCCCCAATAGTCATTTGGGGGTCGAATGCGCTGGTCGAATTCTGCACCACAAGCTGCACCTTCGAGCGCAAACGCCGGCGGGACTCTGGGCCCATCGACCTCACGCTTGTCCCGCGAAAGAGGACATCGCCAGCGGTCATAGGGGCGAGCCCTATCATTGCCCGAGCGAGAGTTGACTTACCGCTGCCGCTTTCTCCCACGACCCCGACTATCTCGTCCGAGTAGACTTCCAGTGACACCCCGCGCACCGCTGCAGCAGAGCGCTTCCTCCGCAGGCCCGGCTCAGAGTACTCTACAACGAGGTCCGCTGCTGAAAGCAACGTCTCCCGGGACGGCCCGCCTACCGCCGTGGCCGCTTCATGCTCCTCGCCCTGGTAGCCCCTGTGGGGACTTGAGCGAATGGGGCTAGCCTCCTCGTGGGCGGCTCCGTCTCCTGGTGGCGCGAGAGCAGCGGCTACCTCAGAGGCGTTCCAACAGGCCACTCGGTGAAAGCCCTTGCCAGTCAACAACGGTTCATCATCCTTGCATACTTCAGTGGCGTACGGGCAGCGTCGAACGAAGCTACAGCCCGCTGTGTGGCTCGTTTCCGCGGAGGCTGAGCCAGCATCGACAATGTCAGGGCTGTCGAGGTTCTTGAGCAGAGATGAGGCGAGGAGTTGTCGCGTGTAAGGGTGTCTTGGAGCGCCAAAGATCTCCTCGGCGCCCCCCTCCTCGACAACGCAGCCTGAGTACATCACGTAGATTCGGTCTGCCAGGCCTGCGACCACACCGAGGTCGTGGGTGACTAGTAACATCCCGATAGAGCGGTCGCGCACCTTCTCATCGAGAAGCTCCAAGATCTGGGCTTGTACGCTCACATCGAGGGCCGTTGTCGGCTCGTCTGCTACGAGCACTTGCGGCTCACAGGCCAGCGCGAGCGCTATCGCTGCCCGCTGCTGCATCCCGCCGCTCAGTTGGCCGACACGGGCTGCTAATTGCCAGGGAGGGTCAGGGAGTCCAACGGACGTTACCAAGCTGAGCGAGCGCCGTGTAGCTTCGTCCTTCGGCAACCCGCGCACGATACGGAGCACTTCCACCATCTGCGCCCCGATGCGGCGCAATGGGTGCAGCGATCCCCCCGGTTCTTGGAAGACGACGCCAACTGACTTCGCTCGGAGTGCTGCTAGGTCCGTCGTCTTCAACTGGGACAGGTCTTTCCCCATCAGCCGGACCACGCCAGTCACCTGTGCCCCTGGGACATAGGATAGCGCACCCATAAGTGCGTTCGCCAGCGTCGTCTTACCCGAGCCGGTCTCGCCGACTAGTGCCACCGTCTCGCCTACGTGCACCTTCACGGAGCAATGCTTGACGGCGACGACACTTGGCCTGCCAGGCCGGTGGAAACGAACCGTGAGGTCCTCAGCTTCAAGAGCGGGGGCGCTCGCGGTGGCCCCCGAAGCATCACTGGAGCTCATACCTTTGCCCCCCGTCCAGCAACGCTGCTCTCAGACTCCAGGATCCTCGGGTCGATGACCCTGTTGACCACGTCAGCGACGAGGTTGAGCACCAAGTAAGCCGCAACGATCAGTAGGACGACGCCCTCGATCACAGGCATGTCCTTATCGCTGATCGCCGTTACGAGAACACTGCCAAGGCCGTTCCGGCTAAAAATCTCCTCGATCAGTGCCGCACCGCTCAGGACTACGCCTACCTGGAGAGCCAGGGCAGACACAACGGGGCTCGCCATGCTCCTCACCATGTACCGGAGCATAAGCCTGCCGGCAGGGATACCTCTAATACGGGCTGCCACTAGGTACGGCTCGTGTTGTACCCCGGCAATCCCCGCGCGTGTCAGGCGTGCGAGCAGCCCAGCAAGGCCCCAGCCAAGCGCGACGGCAGGGAGCACTAGTTCGCGCACACCACCGTTCCCGATCGCCGGTAGGACCTTGAGCTTCACGGCAAAAAGGAAAATCAGCATAATGGCGAGCCAGTAGTAGGGGACAGCAACGCCGAAAATGGCACTCGACATCACAAAGCGGTCGATGAGCCTTCCGGCCCGGAGCCCAGCCACCATCCCTGCTGGGATGCCAACTGCGACACCAACAAGGAGCGCACCAGCCGCTAGCTGGAGGGTTGGTGGGGCCGCACCAGCGATCATACTAGTGACGTCCCGGTCCGTGTAGAAAGAGATCCCTAGGTTGCCGTGCACTGCCTTGGTCAGGAACATCCAGTACTGCGCCCAGATGGACCGGTTGAGACCAAGAGACGCCTCGATGTCACGAAGCGCAGATCCAGAGAACGGGCTATCGCCAAGTTCCAAGCGGGCAACGCTGCCGGGGATGGCATGGGCAGCGAAAAAGATCACCGTAGCAGCTACGAAAAGTGTCACCACAGTATGGACCACACGCCTCAGAACATAGCTCAAGATGGACAATCCTCACCTCCGACAACGTCCGAGTAAATATAAAAGGCATTTCAAGTTCGGACATCAGGTTCGTGTTGCACGCTCCTATGTTTCAGAAATCTCACCCCTCAGCAATCGCGATACAGGCGGGTCTCGGGATCCCTTCAATGGCTAGCTCAGCAGACCCAAGCTGGCCGGTTTCCGGGTCCAACGGCACGACGAAAATGTTGCCAGAACTCTGGTTGGCAACGTAGATACGGTCACCTGCCAACACAAAGTGCCTTGGGCAGCACCCTCCCGAGGAGGTCTCTGATAACAGTCGAGGCCCTCTCGGCGTAACCTCGAAGCACGACAATGTATCAGCTCCTCTATTGGACACATAAAAGAAGCGGCCGGAAGTGCCGGTTGCAACATGAGCGGGGAAATTGGGCGAGCTAAGTCGTTTGCCAGTAGCCTCGTGCGACCCGAGAAACTCCAGCTCGCCTGTGGCCGGGTGGAAGCGGCAAGCTGCCACCGTGCTGTTCAGCTCGCAGCTTATGAGCACATTGCTGTTAGCGCCGAACGCAATATGGCGCGGACCCGAGCCATTAGGCAGCTGGAGGAAGCTAGCCCGCTCCAACAGGCCTCGTGCGTTGGTCCTATAGGTCGAGATGCGGTCCGTTCCAAGGTCCGCACTGAGTAAAAAACGACCTGAGTGGTCTGGTACGGCACAGTGAGCATGACGTCCCTCTTGCCGCTCAGGCACAGCACCGGTCGGGACGTCCTCGGAGGAAAGCGTCTGCAGCTCAGGGCATAGTCGCCCATCCAGTCCGAGGGCGTGGACAGATATGGACCCGTCCCCATAGTTCGCACAGTAGAGCTGACGGCCGGAGGGGGCCACCGCTAGGTAACAAGGCAGCGCTCCCCCTGAGCTCTCCGCCCCCAAGAACTGAAGTTGGCCACCTGAGCCGATCGAGAACGCGGAGATCTGACCCTCGCCGTCCAGTGCTTGAACAGCGTAGACAAAGCGTCCATTGGGGTGAACAACGACGAACTGTGCACCTGGGCAAGGGACAAATGACCCGGCAGCCGTCCAAGTATCGCTGTTGAACACGTAGATCCCGTCACCTGCAGTGCCTGGCCCCGGGGGGGCAGAAGCTACGTAAGCGCTTCGCACCGCGGCCTACCGCACCTTAGAGAATCGATGCACGTTGCAGGAGGGACTAGTGACGCTAGCACCCACAAGCGGCCGCGGCCCCACACCTTACGCCTTGGACACTCAACTGCCCCGTAAGACTGCACCCTTGCCCTACAAGGCCCCAGCCACTCAAACCAATACCCCCATTTCTGGAACGCCGTTCTGACTCGGTCCGATTTTGTATACTAGCAGCACGCTCAGGGCACGTCAAGCAGTCCCCTCGGACAACGCGACCCTCCACCGCGTAGGGGCATGGGACCCCCACCTGGGACGCCGTCCGGCAGGCGCTTGACTGGCCGGGGCTGCCACGACCATGGCGCTACATCCGCTGACCGTCTCTACCGCAGCGTGCCTCCACTTCGACCTGTCGACGCCGTTGTTCGCCGTACAGGAGCTAACTTGGCGGCCCGTCGTCTTGGGGGACGTGGTCCGCAACGACATGCGCCTCGAAGGGTGGACGTGTTTTCGGGAAGCTCCCGGCACCGGGGGTCGAGATCGACGAAGAGGCCGTCAAGGCGCTCCCGTTCAGGCTCCAGGGGCTACGCATCCTGCACCGCCAGGACGGCTCGGTCCCAGACTGGTGAGCGCCCTCCTGCCTAGCTCGGCCCGCCCAAATAGAGGTCTAGAGGCGTACTCGGCGCTGCCTTACCTAAATACCCCCTCATCCATGCGGCAGCCTCCCTATGAGCACCCTCATCGCTCCCTTGCATTATGTGGTCCGTTATGAAAAGCGCTGAACGCCGGCCAGCAAGCCGGCAACGCTCAGCCCGTGGGGCCGTTGTACCGAGGACAGCTGGCCAGCCGACCAACGCGGCACCGTCGCGTTCTGCTTGGGACCCCCTTAGAGGGCGCCTCTTTAGGATCCTGTGGGCCGCTGCGCTCGCCTCGTCACTAGGGTCCTGGGTCGAGGGCGTGACGGTCATGTGGCGCATGGCGGACCTCACCAGGTCGCCGCTGCTGGTCTCGTTAGTCCAGACGGCGGGGAGCCTCGCCATCGTCGCGCTAGCGGTGCCAGCGGGCGCCATCTCGGACCTGTGGCCACGCAAGGCCATCCTTGTCGTGTCACAGGGCTGGGCGGTAGCCACCATGTTGGCCTTCACTATGACAGCTGTCTTAGGAGCCCTCAGCCCGCCGCTCATATTGGCTCTGACCTTCTCGCTCGGCCTCGCGACCACGCTCGGCTGGCCGGCCTGGCAAATGACATTGCCGGAAGTGGCGCTCCCAACCCAGTTGCCCGCCGCGGTGGCGCTCAACTCAGCCCAATGGAACATTGCTCAGGTACTGGGCCCGGTGCTCACAGGGGTCGTGCTAGCCATAGGCGGGGCTACTCCGGCGCTCGCTCTTAGCGCTCTCGGCTTCGCCGCCTTTTTCGGGGCCGCGGCAGTGTGGAGGCCACCCCCGGCACCGGCCAAGGGAGGCCTCGTGCAGGTGCACAGTGCCGCGCGAGTCGCGTTGCGTTACGCCCGCCGGTCTCGAGCCCTGCGAGGGCTGTTGGTGCGCACGGTGCTGTACGTCCTGCCAGGCTCTACCCTCTTGGCCCTCCTCCCGCTCGTTGCTCGGCGCCTTCACGAGGGCGCTTCAGGCTACGGGTTCCTCCTCTCGCTGCTGGGCGCCGGCGCCCTGCTCGCGGTCGCGCTCTTGCCTCGTCTCGCTGCGCTTGGGCCCAAGGCCCTGGTGGGGCTCGGGATGCTCGTCCTAGCGGTCACGCTCGTGCTCGCAGGCGGTAGCAGCGACCCCTGGGTGCTTTGGCCCGGCCTTTTTGTCGCGGGCATGACATGGTTGGTCGTGCCAACGACTTTGGTCGTCGCCGTCCAACGAGTGACCCCGGTGCGCTACCGCTCCCGCGGGCTTGGTGTGTACCTTGTCACCTACCAGGCGGCCTTGGCCACCGGCAGCGCCCTAGCGGGCCTCATGGCCGGTCGAATTGGCATACCGCTAACGTTCTTCTCGGCAGCGGCTGCCCTCGCACTGGGTGCGCTCCTGGCAGCCCGGGCGCAACTGGCCGGCGTGGATGGCCCCTAAGACCGGTGAACTCGCGGTATTGGGCGAAAGCTCTCCCCTCTATTGCTGGAGCCGGTGACCAAGCCCCTTCGGGGCCCATCGAGCGAAACCTTTTGCGGACTTCGACTTCGGGGCTCTACCAAGTGATGATGGAGCCTCAGTCGGCAGCAGCAGTAACCGACGCCCCAGCGCAAGGGGGCTGCCCAACGACGCTCGAAGCAGGACGTGGCCTCTCAAGCGATCCCCTTCTACGCTTCGTCGACTGACAGGGTCGCCGAGATCGCCGCTCAGGTCCTCAAGGAGGACCAAGGCCTCCTGAACGGGGCGCGACGCCTAACTCCAGGCTACCCGCAGGCCGCTCCCCCGCCACAAGCTCAACCTCCCTCATCTCCGTTCGTCTCTCGTTACGATCCCTGTCCTCCCCTCGAAGCCTCTCCTGGAGCTCAGCAACGGCCTAGCGGAGCGGGCGATGCTCGTCTCCGTACAGGACACACTTAAACGTCGAGGCGTGTGTCCCCGCGCTGCCAGCGTGAGTGCCTCTTCTGGAGTACTTGACCGGCCTACCAGCACATTCCTTGGCTGACGACGCACATTCACCCTCTTTACCCTGCTTAAAATTATCCCGCCTCTCCCGTCGTTTCATCACAGACCCGCTCATTAAAGGCGCGGCGCCAGTTGGTGAAGTCAGCCTCCACTTCAGCAGGCCACTGAGGCAGGTCGATTTGAGCACTCGTGTAGACGCCTTCCGATAACCGCAATTTGCCGAACCGGTCGCGCACCTGGATCTCCCGACTCGCCTCTACTACCGCTGTTGCCAGGTGGGGAGGTATAAAGATCACTCCCGTCGGTGTACCGAGCACCACGTCGCCTGGCAACACCGTTACCTGGCCAACGCGCACGGGTATATTGACCCCAACAAGAGTCACATCCCGTATGGGCGTAGGATGCACTCCCCTCATAAAGATATTGATGTCACGAAGTTGCGCCAAACCCTGCAGATCTCGCACGCCACCATCTATTACAGCTCCGACACCGGTACGGACAGCCACCGCTGTGCCCAAATTGTCACCGACCACCGTCCCCTCGAGTACCTTGCCAAAAATGTCCACCACCAGCACATCTCCGGCAACCAGGCGCTGGATTACCCAAGAGTTCTGCCTGTCCGCTTCTAGGTGGCCGTGCTGTGCTCCAGTCTTGATCACGACTTGGTCCAAATCTGGACGATGTGGCAAGAACTGTGCCGTCACGGCACGGCCCACAATTACCTTGCCAGGGTTGGTCTGCTGCCACTCCCCGGCGAACTGCCGCTCGTAACCGTGAGCCCGCAATACAGACCATGCTTGTTCTGTAGTCGCCTGGCGCAATGCGCTCAGGACATCATCGCTGACCCTGGGGCGACCGTCGGGGGAACGCTCTCCAGCCCAATCTGGCGAGAGTTCGACTACATCTTCGCGCCGGCCAAACAGTTGCATAGCGAACTAACTCTGCTCTACCTGGCGTGGCCCCGGATAGCACAACGCGTCGAGCAAGCCCCTTATGTAGCCAATAGCGTACAGCCGTCCGTAGGAGGAGTAACCAGGATGCTCGTTGCTGTCGCCTTCCACCGTTGGGACGTGGTCTGGACGCAGCGGTCCATCGAAACCCACCTCCAAGTATGCCTTTAGGCAGGCCACAAGGTCTGTCTGGCCCTCATCGTGCCACGTTTCTACGAACTCGGCTGCAGTGCCCCTTACGTCCCGCAAGTGAACAAAGAAAATCTTTCCTTGGCGGCCGAAGTGGCGTATGACAGAAGGTAAGTCGCTCGTCATAAGGGTAAAGTTCCCCTGGCACAGAGCTATTCCGTTCATTGGGCTCGGCACTAAGTCAATGAGCTTTTGGAATGCCTCAACGCTGCGCATGATCCTCGCGACACCTCGGATCGGCGATAGGGGTGGGTCGTCGGGGTGCATGGCTAGACGCACCCCCGAGCGTTCAGCGACGGGTACCACCCTTTTCAGGAAGTGCTCCAGGGTGTCCCACAGCACCTCTTCAGCCAGCGGCCCCAGCTCGCTCGGTGGAGCACTTGACAGCTTTGAGGCGTCGAAAGCCGTAACGAGCGAGCCCCCCCTACCAGGCTCAGACACAGATGTTCGCAACCAGTTGAAGTCTGCCATCCACTCGTAGCACCACACCGGGATGCCGAGACGGCCCATATTCTCGATGAGAGTACACACGGAGTCTATCTCCTCCTCCCCTCCCGGCAGACCCCGCTTAGCCTTATTGAGAGGTGGTCGTGCCTCAATGACAGCTAGTTGAAAGCCTGCCCTCTCGTACGCCTCCTTCATCTGTAGGAGGGGAAGGTAATCCCACGGCTGTTGACCTTGGTTCGCCCAAGTTGGCAACCCACCAACAACAAAATCAACACCCGCCTGACGACATAAGCGTGACAGCCTACTCTGCTCAGGTGACCAGATTGCCTCAGCCAGCTTGATCATGTTGCTCCTCCCATTGTACGCGGCCTGCTGCTCGCGGACAGCACCGATTCGCCGCCACCCTGACCAGCCACGTCATGTCCAGCGTCGCGAGAAGCCTTACTAAAACGTTCCAAGCCACGGACGTGCACTAAGCCTCCGTCGACGACCATAACCGACCCAGTCACGTACGCCGACTCGTCGCTGAGGAGGAACTTGACAGGCCCAACAAGGTCCTCCGGCAGGCCTATACGCCGGAGCGGCACCGTCTCGGCTACTGAGGGGTTCTCGGCAATCCCAGGGTTCATTGGCGTCAGGATCGCTCCCGGGGCGATGGCGTTGACCCTTACTCCAGAGGGGCCAACCTCCACAGCTAAAGAACTAACTAGCAGGTTGACAGCCCCCTTAAGCGCAGAATAAAGGGCCTGGTCATGAAGAGGTCGCAACCCATTGATCGAGGTTATGGCCACAACGGATCCCCCTGCGCCCCGTCGCACAAGCACCCGGGCACCCTCAGTAAGCCACACGAAGCTGCCGCCGAGGTCGGTTTCGACCAGCCAGTCGTACGTCGCACGTTCCATCCCTAAGATGGGGCCCCTTGCCGTAACGCCAGCACAGTGTACGACACCGACCAACTCGTCATCAGAAATCCCTGCGAAGAACCCCTTGACATCCTCCCAGGAGCGAACGTCAACCGCCGCGGCTGACAATCGCAACCTCTCTTCCCTTGCTGCGCCCTCCAGATCAACCAGACCCTCCTCGCTCCGGTCAGCGGCCATGACCCGCCAGCCGACCCGCGCAAGTCCCAGTGCAATCGACCGACCAATCCCGCTGGCAGCACCAGAGACCGCGACAACGCCCTCTGCCATAGTCATCGTACCCTTCCTCCACTCGCGCCCCCTGTCACCGGCGTGGCCGCGACGCCCTGTACTTCCACAACGCGCACCATATTCGCCCTTAGCGTCCTCTGGTACTGGTCAGCATAAACGGCGAGGACGATAAGTACGGCCACGACTACCAGTTGCCAAAACGCAGGCACCCCGACAAGCACAAAGCCGTTCTCCAAAACAGTGTATATGAGCGCCCCGATCACCGTCCCCCACACGCGGCCCTCACCGCCTGTCAGAGGGGTCCCGCCAATAACCACTGCCGCGATCGCTACCAGCAGGTCAGTGGCACCAGCAGAGCTCGTGGCAGACTCGAAATGCGCAGCGTTGAGCAAACCCGCCAAGCCGGCAAGCAACCCCGTCATACCATAAAGCATCATAGTGTGCTTCCTCAGGTTCACACCAGCTCGCCGAACGGCCTCGCGGTTCGCACCTATTGCAAAAGTATAACGTCCGAAGCGCGTATTGATCGACATCCAGGACAGTACAATAGTAAATACCGCGGCAATAATGACAAGATAGGGAATACCCACAACCGTGCCATCTCCCAAAGTATAAGAGGCCCCAGGTAAATTGGCAATTGGCAACCCATTTGAAATGAGGTCTGCGACACCGAGGAAGCCACCGTACGTAGCCAGAGTCACGATCAACGGGTTGATACCCATGTACGCTATTACAGCCCCGTTCAGCAGCCCCCCCAGCGCACCCGTGCCAAGCGCTATGACGAGCCCAACCAAAAGCGTGAGCGCGCCGGCGGAGGTCGCGGAGTAATGGCTTGACATATATGACGCCGCCGCGACGCCACCCAAGCCGAGCATTGACCCTACCGAGATATCAATACCTCCGGAGATCATAACGAAGGTCTCCCCAAGCGATAACAAGAGGAACAACGACGTCTCAGTAAGGATATTGTCAACAGAGATAGAGCTAAAAAATGCCGGTGATAATATCGTGAACATCACGACAAGTACTACCAGCACGCCTACGTTAGAGAACTCCAGTATCCAGGCGAGATATTTTGAGCCTGTCGGCGACAACGCCCCAATTTCATGATCGCGCGGTTTCTTAACTAGTTGTCCTCGTTGCCCCAGCATCTGCTGCCCCAACGCTACTGCCTCTCTCGTGATTTGAGCATGCCTACCGCCTAGCCGCTCAACAGGTTCATGCCCCGCCGCCTGCCGCTACCTTCGAACCGACCATGAAGGCCAGCAACTCGTCCGGGCTCGTCTGCGAGGCCGCGACCTCAAAGGCCACACGCCCCGCCCTCATTACAACGATCCTGTGTGCCAGTTGAACTATCCGCGGTATGTCATGCGTTACCATGATCACCAGTTTCCCCGCTCCTACCAGTTGGCGAACGATTTCTACCACAGCTGCCGTCTCCCGCGGACCCAAGGCTGCGGTAGGCTCGTCCATCAGTATCACAGGAGCATTGAAATGCACAGCTCTCGCGAGGGCAACCGCCTGACGTTGGCCCCCTGACAGGGTCCTCACCGCGACCCGTACGTCCGGTATGTCGATATTAAGCCTGCTGATAGTCTCTCGCGCTTGGGTGACCATAAGCCTGCGTTTCAACACCCTTAGGCCCAAGACGGACTTCGTAAGCTCCCGACCGAGGAAGATGTTACCTCCTACGTCAAGCGTGTCAGCCAGCGCCAGGTCCTGGTACAGCGACTCGATCCCAGCTCGACGAGCAGCAGCAGGTGTCGACAGTGCGATTGGCCTGCCATTTAGCTGTATCGTCCCAGCATCTGGGGTCTCAACCCCTGAAAGAATCTTTAGCAGAGTACTTTTGCCCGCACCGTTGTCGCCCACAATACCGGTCAGACCGGGTCGGAACAGCAAGCTCACGCCTCTCAAGGCGACCACATGACCATACGCTTTGACGAGGCCCTCCAAGCGTAGTTCGCCTGGAGGGCGTACTCCGTCAGTTGCTTCGAACCGCTCAGCGCGGTAATTCACGGCTTCGATGCGTAAATAACTTTTTGCATAGCCGGCGTGTTGATGTTCTGAGGAGTCACCTCTATGGGAGGCAAGATTACGCTGTTCTTGACCAAGTTCTTATGACCAGTCAAGTATTCGACAAGCGCTTGCACTGCGCCTGTACCCATGCCGTAAGGTTGCTGAGCGATGAGAGCTTGAGCGACCCCCTCCCTCAACAGGGCTACCTCCTGAGGTTCCGCGTCGATGGCTACTAGCTTGACCTTCCCCACCTTGTGGTCGTCTTTGATCGCCGTGCCCACGCCTTGCCCAGTAAAACTGTCAACGCCATAAATGCCTGTTAAGTTCGGGTAAGCTTCCATAAAGTCGTTAGCCAGTCCTGCCGCGGTCGTCCGGCTGTCCAAGTCATACTGCTCCGGCAGCGTCCGTACGTGTGGGAAGTATTTGTGCATCGTTGCGATGAAGGCACTCCCTCTCTGTTCATCGCCTAGTGCTCCTGCGACTGAGTTGATTACTGCTACGGTGCCGCGACCATGGATCAAGCTGCCCATGGCCTTCGCAGCCAATTGGCCAAGAAGAAGCTGATTGCTGGTGAACGCCCCAATCTTGTTAGGGTTTGAATTGAAAGTCGAGTCAGAGTTCACAAGGACGACGGGGATCCCTGCCGCATGAGCCTTGGCCAAGCCGGGGTCCAACTGTGTGTCACCATCGGGGGACAGGATAATGCCGTTAACTTTCTTTGCAATCTCGTCATAAAGGAGCGGCAGCTGGGTCGTGTAGTCGAAAGTCGTAGGGGCTACCTCGACCAGGTGGACATGGTACTTGTTGGCCTCAGCCAAGGCGCCCTTCCAGATTGTGAGAAAAAACGGATCGGCATTGTCGCCGTTCACTAAGGCAAAGGTGTCTCCTGCCACAGAAGACCCTGTGCTGTTGGCGGCTGAGGCAGGCGATGCGGCAACCATACCGAAGGCTGTTATCACGCTGGCGGTAAGCGCGCTTAGGAGTATATGGGTCGCTTTCGTACCGCGAATTTTCATTGGTTCCTCCTGTTCATGTTTCTCTGTTCTTTTTTAGCCGTGGTCTTACAGAACTACTATGACTGGGTCTCCGACGTGTCTCCCCCATGCTTCCTGCCTGAGGAACAGGACCGGATAATTGTCCGGTCTGAGGTAATAGATCGTGACTGGCTGCGAGGATGCGGCGAGTGGCTCCCATGAGGTGGGAGCGCATGGCCGCGCGAGCCCGCTCGCTGTGGCACTGTTCTATCGCCTCGGCAATCTCCCGGTGCGTCGCTTGTATTCGCCGGCGCTGGGCGTGGGAGTCCTGATGGCTCAGGCCCAACAGGATGCTTTGCTTCATAGGTTCGCGTATAGACTGCGCAAGCTGTTCCAGTAGGAGGTTCTGGCTGGCGCGAGCCACCTCGAGATGAAAGTCCCGGTCGAGCTCAGCGTACCGAGTTGCGTCGAAAGCTTCCGGGTCCTGCACCAGGGAGTCCATAGCCTCGAGGAGGCGTCCGATAGCCTCTAGGCTGGCCACATTCCTTCGTTCGGCAGCCAAGTAGGCGCATTCGCTTTCTATGCCGCAGCGCGCTTCAAGTAATTGGGTGAGCGCATCTGGCCGCTGAGCTGCTGCCAAGCTGAAAATCCTTGTCAGAGGGACATAGTCAGGTGCCTTGACCACGGCCTTCTTGCCATTAGTCACCTCAACGACCCCCATGGCTTTGAGATGGCCTAAGCTCTCCCTTACAACGGCTCGGCTCACGCCAAACCTGCTGGCCAGTTCAGCCTCAGAGGGCAGGTTCCGGCCAGGCAGCAAAGAGCCATTGGTCAGCGACAAGAAAAGCTCCTGCGTGAGCTGGTCAGCCAATGTATCTCTCGAGAGAACGTTCATAACCAAACACAACGAACCTGGCTCATGGAACTCCTCCTTGCCGAAGCAACCTGTCTGATAGGTAGCCTATAGGACTTCTTGACCGGTTGCAAGACATCTCGTCTGCGGCTCGCAGTGTCCGCTGGTTGCATCCGCGCGAGCCCGACCGTGGCAACATGCACAGGACCCGTGTGGCCGACTGGAAGACAGCCCATCGCTCCTGCACGTCGCCCTGCTAGACAATCCTCCGCGCGGGACGCGACTTCGCCGGGGTTTTTCGTGGCCCGTGCCAGACCCTCCGTGGTCCGCCTAGCACTGCCGGCTGGCCCGGCGACGCCTGCCCGAAGGCGTTCGAGGCATGGTTGAGTTGTACGCCATGGTGGCCGCCCATGCCGAGGGCCCCGTAGAGGTGATGGTCGGCATTGAGACCGACCGTGGCTTGTAGCCGGCCGCGTTGGTGGCCGCCAGCTACCAGGTGTACGCAGTGAACCCCAAGGTTGTGGCCCGCTACCGGGAGCGTCACACCTCGTCGGGAGAGTTGAGTCCACCAGAGTGGTGTTCGAGATGAGCAGCCCCGCTGGACATCCCCCAGACGCGACGACCACCGTGTCAACCTTTGGAACCGACCAAGGAACCGAAGGGAGAACACGGTGACCGTCACCAACAACGTGGGCGCGGCCGAGTTGCTGCGCAAGTACCTGGAGAGCCCCGCTGGGTCCAACCTGCTCGCACAGATGCTCGAGCGGTCACGTCCACGGTAGTGGTGTACGCGACCACCGCGTGATCCCGAGGAAGCCTATGCCATGGCGGCCTCCGGGAGCTTGAGCGAGGCTGGATCGGCGTCGGCGCTTCGGGAGCAGGCGAGGACTTG
>Ga0209061_1002813_pt1 | contig 20602 bp, 13 predicted proteins | sample Coa_R1_10_FD_187157 | JGI IMG/M metagenome (GOLD analysis project Ga0209061, IMG submission 187157) | Surface soil microbial communities from Centralia Pennsylvania, which are recovering from an underground coalmine fire - Coalmine... | ecosystem: Environmental > Terrestrial > Soil >...
CCAGGGTAGCGGGGTGTAGCGCAGTTGGTAGCGCGCATGGTTTGGGACCATGAGGTCCGCGGTTCGAGTCCGCGCACCCCGACTTGCGTTGCCCTCACCCCCAGGAAAAGGGAAGGAGTAAACCGGCCAATCGATTTAGCGCGGGAGTAACTCAGTCGGTAGAGTTCCTGCCTTCCAAGCAGGCTGTCGCGGGTTCGAGTCCCGTCTCCCGCTTTCCCACCCAGGCCGTCGCTCTCGATGCCCTTTACAGGCTGACTGACAAGAGGTGAGCAGTGAAGGCAAAGGGAAACGACGGTCTTCGTGTTGCTCACAAGGTCTCCAACGAACACCTGCCCTGTTTTTTGGCAAGCACCTGCCTCGGTGTGTTCTGGCTGACAAAAGTGTTCCCTTCTCTGTCGGTTCATGACCACCTGCCTTCTCCAGTCTATAACCACCTGCCCCGCCATCACTTTCTCAACAAAAGTGTTCGCGCCCTGACCCAGGCAGGTTGTCTCTCACTGGAACTGCTTCTCACGCAACTATAAAGCATCCTCTGCCCAAAAACAAGACAGGCAGGTGTTCGCTCAGGGCTTTCCCATTCTAAAAAAGAGAACAATGACCGGAGAAGAGAGCCTGAACAGCCTGATCGACGTAGGCATCGAAAAAGCGAGCTTGGCTGGCCACATTCTGAACGCCCAAACGGTCCATCAAGCTCAAAATGGCACTGTTGAGGCGAGCTAAAATGCCAGGAGCGGCCCCAGTACGGGTCTGACAGCCATCTTCTCCAAGGGTGACATCCCGTCGCCAATGGAGGCGATTCTCGATGCCCCAATGCGTTCGATTCAGTGCTAACGTGCGCCTGGCAGAAGCTTGCTTCAAAGAAAGATTGCTGAGCCCATAGACGATTTGATGGCGGACTTTGCCTGATTTGAGCAGACGCGTGGTCCGTTCCAGGCAAAAAACCTGTGCAATTCCGGCCCATCGTTGTGCAAACCATTCATTGAGTTCAGGACTACAGGTAATGCGTCGGTGTTCGAGACGACCATGAGCTTTGTCCCAGGTTTCAGCTTGTTGCCAGATCCAATCAGGGGGAGGTGCCTTGAAAAAATCTGCGAGATCCGTTGCCAGAGTGGGTTGATTGTCTTTAGCCACTAAGAGGTAGTATCCTTCATGGCGATCAATCTTGGCACACAGTTCCGTTTGCGTATGCATCGCATCGAGGGTGAAAATCCGCCCTTTGATGAATGAGGGGGTAAGCAGTGGTTTGAGTGCACTGATCTCGTTCTGTTTTTCTTGCACATTGACCTGGAACAGGACCACGCCTGTCTTGACATCATAGGCGCTCAGTTGATGCACGGGCAGGTCTTCTTTGCTCGTGGCTCGCACGGCTTTGCCATCAATGGCGATCTGCTCATGCTCTCGATGGCCAGACGCGGTCTGCAGGCGGCTTGGCTCGTTCTCGCAGCGTTGTTGGGCTTCCCAACGTGTAAAGAAAGCGGCAAGCACGTCATTGAGCACCTGCGCATCCATCGCCTCTAAAATGCGCTTGTAGGTCATTTGGCAAGGCATCGCCGTTCGTTTGAGTCCAAAGGCGCTCGCCAGAAATGTGGCACGCAAACGCACCCATTCTGTAGCTCCTTTGAGGGTGGTTTGTCCTGCCATCTTTGCCAGGCACAATAAACAAATCAGGACAGCCAGCGGATAGCGTTTGCCTGCTCCTCGTCTTGGATCGGGAAGGTCTTGCAAGGCTTCGTACAGGCTGTTTTTCATTATTTGGGCACAGGCTTCTGTCTTTTCCAGACCCGCTAGGGGTTGCGGTAAGGTAGAATAGTTCATAGAGAGGTTTCCTTGTCGTTGTGTTTTTTTTAAGTGTACAAGAGAAACTCTCTTTTTGTTGTCTCGCTAGGTCAAATGGGCCTGTAGGTCTTTCCTTCCTCTCTCCTTCAGCTTTTTAGAATGGGAAAGCCCTGGGTGTTCGCTTGTTCTTCATTCGCATTTGATCCTCCTCTCTTGCCTATCTTGATTCCCATGCCAGGACTCCCTCCTTCCAGAGAAAGCTTCTCCTGACAACGCTCTCATTTTCATCACAAGCACAGATCACAAGCCTTCAAATCGAGGTTTCTGAGCCTTCCAGGGTTTGCGCAAGGCTCATCCCAAGACCTAACATCTCTAGATCATCCCCAATTGCGCGCTCGAACAAGACATGTTGCCGGACCTCTGGCTCGGACGCAGCAGGATGCTCGATGCGCGGGTTCTGTTCTTGCCGCAGCTTCTCCCCTGGCCCCCTCGTTCCCTGATAGGGTAGTTCTTCGTATTGGATCAGCAGATCGATGGCCGAACTGAGGTGCCGACGCAGGGCACGGGCCAGGACAGCGGGATCTTGCCCGCCAAGTCTTCCTTCCTCATCAGGCGCAAACCGCGTGGCTTCCACCAGCAGCCCGCTCACCAGCGCTTGACGTAGCAGATCAGCCAGCGAGAGATGTGTTTGGCGGCACAGGCTTTGCGCGATGTGGAGAGCCGTTGGCGGAATATTGCGCAACGAGATCGGAGCGCTGCTCATCGTGATTCCTTTCCCCATGTGAGCGGCACCGACAGACGCTCAAGCTGCTTCTGAGCGGCAACTTGTGCCAGGATATACCCGCCAATCGCATTCAGGACTGCCGCCAGATCTTTGGGAACAAACAAGAAACTTCCTGGACGCCGCTTCATCCGCACCAACGCTTCCAACGAGGAGGCCAGCAGAATGCTTCCGCCACCGGTAAACATCAAGAAGCTGCGTTCATCCTGGAGTTGATGGCGCAGGTGGGTCAGCACATTTTGGGAGCGCGCAGCGATGACCTCGGTGATGATGTCTTCAACGGAGGTACGGCGACCATTGATGAGAGCATGCCGACTGACAAGCACTTGCTGAGCCTCCACATCAGAGAGACGAATGCCTGGATGGTGAGCGCGAATGCGTTCGCGGACCTCGCGGGCCAGCGCAATGGTTCCATCGTCAATGAGCGAGGCGGCCATGCGCAGTTTTGGTTTGCCCTGCGCTTGATGCTGGAGCGTCACTTCGCATTGATGAAACTGTCCGCCGCCTATATCGAGGGTCAGGTGTTTGACGATGGAGGTGTCTACAGGCGTTCCATCCACGGTGTAGTACCAGGGCACAAATGACCCAAAGGTTTGCGGATAGGGGTTGACTTCGACGAAGCGGAGCGCCCAGGTCGTGATCTGTCCCTGTTCATCCGTTCGGCGGATCGTATAGCGGGTGTTGAACAGGGGAATGAGCGCCTGACGCACGGAATCATTCACGCCGAGGCGGCTGACCTCTTCATTGGGAATCCCAAAGCTCAGATAGAGATCATACTCCTCCTCTGAGGCTTCGTACCCGGCAGAGAGCAACAGTTCCACCAGGCAGGCGAACAGGTAGCGGCGATACCGCTCGTCAGGGAGCCGGTCATGGGTCATGCCAATCGGCAGACTTTCTATTCTGGCGGCCTGGAGGGCATCGTCCCCGATCCAGAATGGCTCCGAGTCGTTGACCTGCCAGGTCGTAATCCCGTCCCCCGTTCCCAGTCGCCTGGCTGGCGCATAGGCCGTGACAATGCGCCGAGTACACAGATGCGGAGAGTTCGCGTGGAGAATGGCTCCCTTGAAGGCGTCATTGCCATTATCGACGGCGACAAGCGTCGCGGTAGTCTGGACCTTGCGGCCAGATGAACTCTCCCAGCGTGGGAAAGGGATCTGGCGGAGTAGGGCTTGCCCGCTGGTTGTGGTTAGCGGCTCCTGCTGACACAGGCGAGCGAGTAGTGAAGAGGGATGAATGGTTGTGGGATCAGTAAGCATATCTCCTCCGAAAAGTGTCGTCAAAATGACGACCAGTGACGACAAATACAGACAACGTACCTTGAAAACAGCCAGCTTTGACGAGATTCACACTCGAAACCGTACGAAATGTCATCACAACAACGGCAAAACGACGACAGCGATTGAGCATACTGTACCAGATGCAGGTCGCTTTCCAACGGAACGGGCGGGAAGAAAACCTGGAAGAAGACCTGGAAGATCAGGAAGGAAACCTGGAAGCTCCCGAGAAAGCCCTCTCCTTTGGAAACATTAAGCGAAACTGAGCGTATTCAAATGTATTTAAGTGTATTCAGCCTTAGTATAGTCGATCTCTGTTCATTTGGCAATCCCCAATCGCATTGACGCTTCAGAAGAGGAAAGGTATAATCAGGATACCTCCTATTGCCCGCAAGCAAGGGGAGACTCTGTATGAGGTGGGGCTTTTATGTCAGATGAGGTCCAACAGGAACTCACTGCGGAGCAGGTTGCCAAAGAACTGCAAGTCAATCCCCGATCTGTGTATAAGTGGATACAAACAGGTGAACTGGCGGCAATGGACTTAGGCAGTGGAGGCAAGCACGTATACCGGATTAATCGCGCTGATCTGGACGATTTCAAACGGCGAAGACGCACGAGAAAGCAGAATACGTCGATAACTCCTTCGGAGGCACGAGATAGACGCCAGAAGACCGAGGAAGATGGAGAATAGGGGCATGCTAGAAACAAGAAGGAGCCTGAGATGGAGAACGGCAACCTTGAAAGGAATACACACTCTTTGCCGCATTTCCGTATCTACCTCTGCGGTGTATTTCGGGCGGAGCGACGTGTCGGGGAAGGCTACGAAGTCATTCAAACGGCGGAATGGGGTGGCAGCGCCTACCCGCGTCAACTCTTGAAGGCCCTGTTGTGTTGTCCCGGACGACAGGGCCGCCGCGAAGCCTTGATCGAGCTGCTCTGGCCCGACATCGACTTCGAGCAGGCGGTGCGCAACTTCAACACCGCCACGACCAAGCTCCGCGCTGTGCTGCGGCCCGCCAGAGGCCAGGAGAGTTTGCTCGTTACCGAAGACGATTCCACCGTGTATCGCGTGGAGGGACAGCCGTTGCTCTGGGTCGATGCTGACGCCGGGATAGCGCTTCTCAAAGAAGCTGAACAGATGGGACGCATGCAGCGAGAAGCCTTCCCGCTCCTGGAAGAAGCCGCTGCCTATTTCAATCGGGGAATGTTGCTGGAGGGAGAGGAGGGACTGTGGGTGGCGGGACGACGGGCCACCCTGGAACGCGCCCGCTACCACTGTCGGCTCTGGCTCGCCGAAGCCTATGAGCGGCAGGGTCAGCCCGGACAGGCGGAAATGATCCTCAGTTTGCTCTTGGAAGAGGACCCAACGGATGAAGATGCCTTTCGTCGCCTGTTGGCATTGCTGTATCGGCAGGGGATGACTCATCAGGCTTTGCAATTTTATGAGCAGTTCTGCCAAAATCTTAGGAGAGAGGGGCTGGAACCCACGGAAGCGACCAAAGCACTCATTGCGCGTTTTCAAGAGGCGCGCTACCATACTGGCCCTCTCCCTGTTGACTCTCTTTCTTTCCACGGGATGATACCTTTCTTAAAGCAGGTCAATCCAGAAAATGCGCTGCTTTCACCGTTTACGATGGCTCTTTCTCAGGGGATCGTATTAGCTGTGAGGGCGTTAGGTGCGCCGGAAACGCAGACTCCGTTCGGAGCGCACTCGTATCAACCACAGCAAAAAGCATTGGGAGATATTCTCCTTTACAAAAGAAACCTTTGCCTGGCTTTGCATCTTCACCGAACCAGCACTGCTCAAGGATTATTACAGGAGGTGAATGACGACATCCAAACCTTGGAGCAGCTTGCGCACGTTGCCAAAGGTCGTGATCTCTATTGCGTGAAAGAAGTATTGATAGGAAATCATCTGCTTGCCGCGAAGATTGTCAAAGACCAACAACACTACGAACATGCCTATAGGTATGCGAACAATGCAGTACGAGTCGCAAAAAGCTTGGAAGATGGAGACCTCATCGCAACAACAAAGTATACTCGTGGTTGTGTGAGGCTAGAGTGGGCGCAGTTTGGAACCGTTACGCAAGATGGAATGCTTCAACTCAACAAAGAGAAGGTTCAAGGTGCCATTCGTGATTTCCAGGATATCCTCGATATGGTTCACCGGCAACGCACGCCTCTCCATCCTCAACTCTACGGGTTTACTCACCTTCAGCTTGCCCGCGCTTATAGTCTCCTTCAAAGCGTATGGGACGCTTCTGATGAAACAAATCCACTCACTCTCGTTGAACAAGCAGAAAGCCTGGTAGCCAGTAATCCTATTGAAGACGCCTATACTCGCTTGCTCATCACAGGAACGCTCTCAGGCTTGCATTGGGGGGCCTATCATCTCAATAAGACGGAACTTTTCCTTGCAATGGGCATGCAAAATCAAGCACTTACCGAACTTCAGTGTCTCAGGCAGTTGACCGAACGAACCTACTCTCAAGATGAGATACGCAATGTAGCGTGGAGCAATGTTGTCACAGCAGAAGTTCTGATGGCCTTGGGAGCCTATCCAGAGGGTACGGATGCACTGAAAAGTGCTTTACTGGCATGCCGCTCCATCAATTCTCTTCAAAATGTTGTAACCATTAGAAATCTTCATTATCGGCTTACTGTGAGCTCTTATGGAACGTCAGCCGATGTACAGGAGATTGGATCGATACTCAAAGAGTGGAATGCGGTCATATGAGTCCATTGCCATTCGCAATCGGTGTCAGCGGGCACCAGAATTTAGGAGATGCTGCAACGAGAGACTTTGTTGCACAGAACTTTCGTGAATTACTTCGCACCTATCAACAACGAGCTTCTCATCTGGTTCTCTACTCCTGTTTGGCTCCTGGAGCGGATCAGTTGTTCGTACAAATAGCTCTCGAACAAGGCGTCCCTGTTGAGGTAATCCTCCCGTGCTCGGAATACGAAACGATCTTTCATACCGATGAAGATCGGCATGCCTACGCTCGATTGCTCCAGGCGTGTCAGCAGGTCCATCTTTTACCACGCCAACACTGTTCAGACGACGCCTTTCTTGCCGCTCAACAATGGATTGTGGGCCATAGCAATCTCGTGATTCTGGCCTGGAACGGATTGCCTCCGCGAGGAAGAGGGGGAACGGGGGATATGGCGGCGTACTCACGGTTGATGGGACGGCCTCTCATCCACCTTCATACGGTGCTGCATAGCGTGAAGCAATATGGAGACGTTGCTGATCGTCCTTCTCTTCCGCTCCATATCGCGCCGAAGCGGGAATTTGTGACGACCCGACAAACGGTCTATCAGGGACCGGTCCTCACCGTCAATCAGTACCACTTACATATGCCGGATGGACAAGACCTGGTACGAGATATTGTCGAGCGACCAGACAGTATCTTAGTCCTTCCTGTTGGGCAGAACGACATTGTGCTGCTCGTCGAAGAATATGATCTCGGAGCAGGGCAGTGGCAGCTCAAACTTCCAGGGGGAAAGGTGGAGCTGCCCTCTGAGATGACCTTAGAGGAACAGGCTCAGAGAGAACTGCGCCAGGAGATTGGATATAGAGCGGGACGACTAGAAAAGTTAATAGCATTTTATGGGCATCCAGGTTACATGTACCACCACGTCCAGGTCTTTTTAGCTTACGATTTAGAATGGGACCCATTAGATCTAGAAAAGCATGAAGAGATTAAAGTTCTTACATACGTCCTTCAGGATGCATTAGACGCGACCCTGGAGGATCACCGCTTCGATCCTGAAGCGGCGTTAGCCCTCTGGTTGTATGCAAGGAAGAGAGACTCTCATCAGCAGTGAAGTACCGCAGGGTAGCGCGGTACTGGTGTTGATTTCTGGTATGAGTACTGGGAGTATACTGAGCATAGCTGAGAATTTCATGCTTCATAAAAGCACGCAATTGCACCTCTCTGAAAGCGTTTGCTGTGACTTGCTACGACGCGTGCTGAGACCTGGAGGGCGTCCCAGAATGAGTTGGCTAATGTATAGGAATAAAGAGGAGAAGCCTCGCTGGCATCTTCCTCGTTCACCTTTTTGCAGTCTGGCTCCCCGACTTCTCTCAATTGAGATGTCTCCAATCCCAACTCGCCTGCTGCTCTCGCTTATACATAGTACTGAAAAACACCCATGATCGATGTGGAAAACATTTCCCCTAAATAACGTGAGTTCGATAGTGTTGGCGAATTTGGTTTGCATGCTCGGAATACGGCGAACCCTCGCTCAAAACGAGCCTGGTTTTGGAATTCGCCAACACTATCGAACTCACGTTCATTACCTATTGTTTTCCACAGCTTATTCACAGTTCGTCCACAAGATATCCACATCGAGAATTATTAATCGCCGCTGGAATGAGAGTATGAATAGCAAATCACGAATGCCTGTTTAAGGCCGGAAAAGCCCTGGATGAATGAGGGTTCCTTGTTGACTTTTCTTTGGCAGCATGGCATAGTAAGGAAAAGATCATCTTTGTCCGAGAGGAGAGCATGTATGCTCTTTGCGATTGATATTGATGGAACTATCGCGACGATCATTGGCACTGATGCCTATGGTGCCTATGTTCGCCGCGCGCTTCGTATCCCCATCGATCCCGCATGGAGACACTTGTCCTCTGATCCTTCCCTTCTCGCTGCCCTCTGCCGGGATGCATCCTTTGCTGCATGGTGGGAAGCACACCCAGATCACCATGAGCGTGTCCAGGCGCTTCTCAATGAGGGACAGTACAGCCAGGAGGTTCAAGAACGGAGCCTGCCTATTGCAGGAGCACAAGAGGCACTCTCTCAGCTCGCTCAGGACCACCATATTCTCTATGTCACGAACCGTAAAAGCACAACCCTGGCCCTCACCCGATCCTGGTTGAAGGCACACGGCTTTCCCTCATACGAGCATGTGTGCTGTTGCGGGGAGGAACAGGGGTTCGTCTCGAAAGTCCGTTATGCGGTCGAGGCCCTGCAAACACTTGACGGAGAAGGTGGTCAGATCGTCTTTATCGATGATAAAGCCCCGTATTTTGAGCACACCTTTGCTGTGCTGGTGAAAGAAGACCTCCCCTTTGTCCAAGGCTGTATTCATCGGGTGGCTGCTATCGCCTATGGAAAGGGGGACCTTCCTCCTTGTCGGTTTCCGCGTCCGGTGTTTCCTATGGCTCCGATGCCTGAGTGGAAACATCTCCCAGATACCCTTTCAGTCCTTACTCCCTGTATCGGAGGCGCTGCCTCACTTTTTGATCAGTTTTTTGACGAAACGTTTGTTCCTGTTCTCCTTCGTCGTAAGCGTAATCCTCGTATCCCGCAAAATGCTCTTAGTGCATAAGGAGGCACCGATGAGCAGCACACCCAACACTCCCTTTCCGGGCGAATCCCCGGAAGAGGATGAGTTAATCCAGGCCATGATGTATGATCTGGAGCACCCAGGCGAAATCGGCCCGGACCCCGATTTTATGGTGGACACGGACGAGTACGATAGCGTCGATGTGACGAAGATCCCAACGCAACCACTCAAATAACTATGAGCCAGGCTGATAGTTTCTCCTGGAAGAGGGAGGCCTAAAGAGGCGATGAGTAGCTATCTCACCGCGAGGCTTCCTTCTGGCTGCTTTTCCCACATCAGGAGAAATCAAAGGTCGGTTGGCTAGAAGTCACTGTTGGTTAATGCAGAGGTGGTGCTCTCAATACAGCATTCCACCTCTCTTTTCACGGCCTTCCAGATATTCTTCCAGGTCTTTTTCCGGTTCCATTCTGTTCTGTTCCCGTTTGCTTCCTCACCGGAAACCGGCAGGTGATGCTACACTCATCTCAAAGTCCATTCAGTCCTATTCCCATTTTGTGATATAGCGTTGTATACTTATTGATGGCATTATGATGTGTTTTGTATCGCCTGAGCGCAGCTATGCTTACCAAGGTAGATTTGCTCAGTTCCTCGGATCTCCCTCATAGCTTTAAGGCTGAGAAAGGCACAGAACAACAAGACTGCGTGAAAGACATACAACATATCGCTGCATGATCTGTCGTACATGAGACGACTGGAACTGCTCTCTTAGTAATGTTTTAGAAAGGAAAGAGCGATGCCAGGCATTGATCCCTCCCATCAATATTCGGCCCTCTCGCGGTGGCGCAAACCGGCGCTGGTTATTGGTATTGTGGGGATACTTGCTTTTGTTCTCTGGACTCTCCCTAACTGGAGAGAATTCTGGAATAACGTCTCGCAATTTCCCGCCCTCTGGCAGATACCAGCAAACCGCAGAACGATTCTCTACCTGACAATTAAGGTGGCATCTCCTCTTCTCATTATGGGAATCGTGGGGATCGTTGTATGGCTATATTTCCTCATCGAATTCCCTCAAAATGAAGATGCACGAGATGTCACTCGTTCTGAACCAATGCAGCAGCAAGCAACAGCATCGAAGAGGAGAGACCGCGACCTTCGCGTCTCTCTGCCAGCGCAAACGCTAGAGACGCAAGGAGCAACGTCTTTTCCTTCGCCGCCAACGCAGCCTGCCTTTCCGCCGGCGCGTTTCGATCCTGAAACCCCCCTTCCGCCCACGTTGTCCTTGCAGGAGGCCATGAGAAAACAAGCAGGGGAAGCAAATAGTATGAACTCCCTTGTTCGTGCTGATCAGAGCAAGATAGTAGTTCCAAGTGGAAGTAATCTCACCCAGGCGTCTCCTGTTCAGGCATCGTATCTCTCACAACCACTCCTCTCTGAAAGCGAGTTGCGGGCTGCCCCCGAACCGCTGATTTCCATTCGCTTGCTAAAAGATGTCAGTATGGTGATCAACGTTCCTAATGGAGGCGGACACCTTGTTGTCCCTCTGTCACTCAACGCCAAGCGGGTGCAGTTGCTGGCCTATATTGCTTGGCGGCGAGGTGAACTCATTGATCGGGATAAAATCTTAGAGCATGTCTTTGGCTGGGGACTCTCCGATGAAGATGCCACCGAGGAAAAGCTTTCGGAGCGCTTTGAATCGCACAAAAAATTGTTGCGGAAGAAGATCAGAGAAGTGGTCATTGAGCAGATCAATAAGCCAATGGGCCGACAGGTGATTGATCCCGATGTCCTCGATCCGTTCGTAAGTGATTCTGGCTTTTGGGGCCTTTCTGATATCTGCCGCGTCGAAGATATTGAAATCGTCGAGACCGAACATAAAGTGATTGCCCTGGCACGTAAAGATGGGAAATTAGTTGATGAGATCCCAGAATATGTCATGGGAGCCTGCGAGCGGCTCATTGCCAGCTATCCAGGCGATTTCTTGGAGACGGTGATCAAGAAATATCCAAGCGAGTTTCGTGCCTGGCAAGGGAAGAGTTCCTGGGTCAAGCGGCCTTACACCCTCTACCGAGATTATTATCTCGATGCCTTGTGGTACGCCGCCCAATACGAATGGCGCATGGGCCAGCGCTACGGCACTGGTAATATGGGAGAGGGAGATATGCGCAAGCAGCAAGAACATTATGGCCGGGCCGCCCAGAAGTATCAAAGCTATGCTATGTATGCGTGTAACTCCAAATTTGACGCCAAAGCGACCTTTGGCGCTCATGGAGAGTATGGCGAGCGCGTGGGCATGAGTGAACGCGCACTGCGGCGCTGTATCGTGCTGCTGGGAGCCATTGGCAGAACCGATCTCGTTCATCAAGTGTGGAGTGCCTATCTCGCACAGATGAAGAGCGCGTCTGATCATCGCTGGCAGCCGAGCAAAGAAACGCAGGCCGACGTGCAAGCGGCCAGGGAGCAAACCAATGCCTACCGCTTCGCCGCCCAGGTAGCACAAATGAGCGATTTTGCAGAAAGACAAGATCGCGTTTCCTAGCTCAAAATGGTCTTCATCGCCCCCAAGCGTGCTCGGGGCGTTTTTTTACGCTGGGCGGTAAATGTTACTTGAAGAGCCTATAAAAGTAAGTTGCCTCCCATCATTAGTTTCAACAAAACTTAGGCAGCTAAAAGTACCGGTAATACATTTATCTGTATCTCAAAATCCGGGAAAATGATATACTCATTCTAATTTCCTGAGGCTTCATGTGGGGAGAGAGAGACAAATTTTCGATATACCTAACAATCCCAGCAACTGAAACCTCTATTCTGGTAGAATGCCTCCATGCCAACATACGCTAACCTTACTCTTGCACCGCCGACATATTGGGAAGAATTTGAAGACTTGCTGCTCGATCTTTTCATGGCAGAATGGAATGATCCGCATACACAAAAACACGGTCGTTCCGGGCAATCCCAACATGGCGTGGATGTCTATGGTCAACCCGATCAGAAAGAAAAGTGGGCAGGAGTTCAAGCAAAAAAGAAAGACCGGCTTGCTGCCTCTGCCGTCACTGCGAGGGAGCTGGTATCTGAAGTAAACAAGGCCAAGAAATTTATGCCGCGGCTATCTGAATTTATCCTCGCTACCACAGGAAAACGCGATAAAAATATCCAAGAAAAAGCTAGATTGCTCACAGAGGCTCACCAAAAAGAAGGCTTATTTCGGGTCCATGTGTATAGCTGGGAAGACATTGAAGATTTATTGCATAAACACCTGGATGTTTGTAAACGAAGGTATCCCGAATTGTTCCCTAAAGACGAATTAGTAGAAGCCGTTGATAGGATTGAACATGCACAGATGCTTACTTTTGCGGATTTCTCACAACAACTTACCAATATTGCCTCTTCTATAACTGCTTCAGGTGCCGGCTCTCGAAAAGTGTATCAGATAGCAATAGATCAAGCAAACTCCCTGTTGGATCGATTCAAACCCCAAACAGCGCTAGCTCAGCTACAAGCCTTGAGGGAAGAGGCGTGGGATGGCGCAGATCAGATCACCAAATGGAAGATTTTAACCAATATCGGTGCTGCAAAATTCCAACTGAACGAAGATAAAGAGGCGGCGCGGTTATTAATCGAGGCAGCACAGTATAACCCGAGTGACGAAAAAGCTCTTTGCAACCTCGCGTTAGCATACCTTCTTCTGGAGAATCTCGCGAAAGCTGAGCAATATATAGTCGCGGTCTTGCAGAAGAACCCGGCGAATGAGAGAGCATACTCTTTGAAGGTGCGGCTTCTGTCTCTGCGAAATGAAGACTTTGATGCTATTATCGAACAAATCCCAGAGGAGTTCAGAAGGCTACCAGAGATAGCAGGAGCTTTAGGTGATGCAGCCGGAAAATACGGAAATTTGCAAAAATGCCAATATTGGTATGAAACTGCATACAAAAGCAAAGATCCATCGCCCGGAGTAGCCGTTGCTTACGCGTCTTCGATGCTTCTTTCTATCGCTGAGGACAAATTAGTCCTTATAACTGGTGGGGTTACAATAAACCAGAAAACCCAGCTAGAAAATATCATAGCTCTCTATTCAGATGCTTATATAGAACTAGCTGATTCTGAGCAAATAGCACTGAAGCTTGAGTGTGTTTTCAACAGGGGCGTTGCTTGGAGGTTAGTAGGCAATTATGAAAACGCAGCGAAAGATTTTGACCTGGCTTTAGAACTAGAGCCAGAAAACGACAAATTTGTTTTTTATAGAGCGGAATTGGCATTGGCTTCAGGAAAGCAAGATGTAGCAATTACTTTTTTAGAAACTATTCAAGGCTCGAAAACATATCCCGCCGCCCCTCTTCTCGCCGAGGTCTATAAAGAGCGAGGAGACTATACCAAGGGGCGAGAGATACTCGTCGAGTATTTGGGAAATGATCCTCCTTCTGCATTCAAAAAGCAAGCTCGCCGACTGCTCGTTGAGCTTCTTGTTGCCTTCCAACAATACGATGAAGCAGAGGCAGAGTCAACTGCCCTCATAGCTGCAAATCAACAAAATGTCCTGAATCTCGTTGTCAGAGTGGAGGTATTGCACGCAGTTGGGAAGGAGGAGGAAGCACAAGAGCAACTTGCTGCTGCGCGAAGGTTAGTTCACGTCGCTTCTTCATTTATCGATATTGTGACGTTGGCTAACCAGTACTACGCCTACCAAGATTTTGAGCAAGCTCTATCCCTTTACGAAATGATTGCTGATGTATCCGTCAATAACTATATTACTCGAAATATCCTTACTTGTTATTATCAGACTGGGCGAGAGAAAGAGGCATTAAATATTTGCACAATTCTCAGGCAAAATTATGGTGTGCTGAAAATCATCACCGAAATCGAAATACAGATTTATGAAGGAATTGGAAACTTAGAAAAGGCAAAAGAACTATGTATTCAGTATCTCGATCAGTATCCAGATGATCTTAGTGTGCAGATAAGATTGGCCCGCATCAACTTTCTACAGCAGAATTTTGAGGAGTTGGATAATTTTCTAAAGCTACCCCATCCTCTCGCCGTTGCCTCACTTGAAGATCGAATCCGTCTAAGTCACTTGTTAAGCTCGCGTGGATTCGGTTATCAAGCATTAGACATCATGTATGAGGCCCGCAGAGCATTTTTTAATGAAAGTGAAGCCCATACCCAATATATCGCAATATTCTTTGAGACAGATAAAGAGCTTGATCCTCTCCTCCAAGTGGAGAGTGTAACCGAAAATACGGCTGTACACATTCAGGAACTTCGAGGAGAAAGCCATTGGCACATCATTGAAGCTAGACAGGATGCAGATATGAGGAGAGGCGAGTTACCTCTTACGCATCCACTGGCAACAAGACTATTAGGAAAAAAAGTTGGCGACAAAGTCCTTGTATCAGAAGGTTTTCAAAAAAGAGAAGGAATCATTCGAGAGATTAAAAGCAAATATGTTGACGCGCTCCATAAAAGCGCTGTCATGTTTGAATCGTATTTCCCCGATTCACAGGGATTTGGCCTTTTAAATCTCTCGTTGAATACAAAACCTGATGCTGAAGGAAAAGCCGATTTTTCTCCTCTTTTTGACATGATTGACAGGCAACATCAGCGCCTAACGCAAATATTAAATTTGTATAAGACAGCTCCATTAACAATTGGCGCAGTAGCAAAACTGCTTCACAGAAACCCCATAGAAGCTTTGGGGTTACTGGTAAACGAGCCAGATATAGAGGTAAGATGCGCAATCGGTGATCCGCAAGAACTCGCTGACGGAAGAAGAGTGCTGACAACAGAACATCCCAGGCTTGTTGCAGATATAACTACTCTCATGACACTGCACGGCTTGGAGATCGCGAACGAAGTTGTCGAGCTATTTGGCAAGTTAGCAATAGTTCAAGCTACTATCGACCAATTAACTGATCTGATCACAAAACGAAAAGGCATAGGCACCAGAGGATATATGACCGTTGGAAAGAAGGGGGAAGCTTATGTAAGAGAAGAGATCACTGCTGAGCAAATACAGAAAAATATAGCTTACTTGCAAACAATTTTCGAGTGGCTCCAGCGCAATTGTGAGGTAACCGCTTGTGAAGAAGCGTTAGCCTTGCCTTACGGTCAACGGCAAAGGCTGTATGACCTCTTTGGTGCTGATGCAATCGATTCAGCGCTGCTGGCAAGGCAAGAAAAACGAGTGTTTGTATCAGAGGATCAACGGCTGAGAAACCTCGCGAAGAATACCTATGGCGTCGAAGGTGCCTGGACACAAGCTCTCTTAGAACAATTGCTGAGTAAAGGTAAAATAGATAAAAGAACCTATCACATATCGGTAATAAAGTTAGTAAATTCAAATTATCAACATATATATATCAACGCAGATACTCTAGAAGAGGCAGCAAGACAAGCTTCGTGGAAACCGGACAGATTATTTGAAAAAGTTGCCCGTGTGCTAAGCGGTGGAAATTCTGATGATTTTTCTGCGGTGATAGTAGCATCAGATTTCATCTACAAGTTGTATACGCAGCCGTTTTTCTTTGCTGATCCTCGTATTCTCCTTTTTACTATCCTTGATTCGTTGTTTACATCCAGAAACAAAGCAAGCATACTCTTGGCTCAACTTATCCAACATATACGAGACAGGTTTGTTTGGCTTCCAGCCCAACAGACAGAAATTGTGCGTCTCATACTTAATTGGGCGCGAAGCAAGGTATTCCTGTAGGAGATTATAGGCAAGGATCTTTTGTATGCCCAAACTTTGGGCAAAGAATGCATTATGTACTGCGGAAATCGCAGGAACCTTAACGATACTCTGCATTTATATTCTTCGTGGATAACAAAAGGGAGAGACACAAAGCTTGTTGAAGCGTTTGTGTCCCTCCTTTATGACGCGGTGATGAAACGGCTTTATTTATCTTCCGCACCAAATGAGCTTACAAGCTACTGGGGATGCGCGTGCCGAGCACGACGCGCTCCTTGTAACCTCGTAGCGGATCAACTTGGCCCTGGATCGCGGCCCACGTCAGCACTTTGCTGGTCTCCTGGAAGCTGGCGGCAGCCACCCAGCTCGAAGTCTGCAACGCCGCTTTCGTCAGGCCGAGCAGCACCGGACGAGCACAGGCCGGTTCCCCTCCTTGTACGAGAATCTCGCTGTTGACTTTCGTGAAGGTGAAGCGGTCGATGAGGTCTCCCGGCAAGAGCAGAGTCTCGCCAGGATGAGAGACCTGGACATACCGCAGCATTTGGCGCACGATAATTTCAATGTGTTTGTCGTCGAGATATACCCCGGTTGTGCGATACACGCGCTGGACCTCACTGACCAGATAGCGCGCTGTCGCTTCACGCCCTTGCAGTTCCAAGATCTGTTTCGGATCATATGCTCCCGTGGTGAGTGGCATCCCGATGTTCACGGCCTGCCCATCTTCAACCAGGAGCGTCTGACCTGGGGCTATCTCGTACTCTGTGAGCCGATCCATACAGGGAGTTGACGAACGATCCGCAACGATGCGAAGCACGGTTTTCCCCCTCGCACGTCGTTCGATCTGGATGATCCCTTCCGCCTCAGCGAGCAGGGCTGCGCTTTTGGGAACCCTGGCCTCAAAGAGTTCACTCACACGTGGCAAACCTTGCGTAATGTCTCCTTGCGCATTCGCAATACCGCCACTGTGAAAGGTTCGCATCGTCAATTGCGTTCCCGGCTCGCCAATTGACTGCCCCGCTATCACCCCAACAGCGACTCCCCGTCTCACTAGCTTGCCGCTAGCGAGATCTCGACCATAACAGTGGCAGCAGATACCGTATTCGGCTTCGCAGGCAAATGGTGAACGGACTCGCAGAGACGTAACGCCAGAAGCAAGCAAGGCTTCGACCTGCTGTTCATCAAGGAGCGTTCCTGCTGAGAGATGCGCGGCAGGCTCGGCCAAGACGCGGCCAACGACCCGACTGCGCAGATCTGGCAGGCCCAGCGCCTGACTCTCTTCGTTCGTGATAAGCCAACCATCATGTGTACCACAATCCTCCTGAGTGGTCCAGACTTCCATGCCCACCTCCACCAGCTTTCTCGTCAAGTACCCCGACTGCGCGGTATTGAGACTACGATCCATGAACCCTTTCCGTGCGCCACTGGCCGCGATGAAAATCTCCCAACTTTGGAGGCCATGCAGGTAGTTCCCCAGCACAGGGATAGGGATAATACGTCCGGATGGATCGGCCATCAGACCACGAATACCGGAAAGCTGGCGAATTTGCTGAAATTTGGCTTTCGTGGCACCTGATTTCACAATCGTCGAAATCGTTCCCCAAGGATCAAGGCGTTCCAGCAACTTCTGACTGATCTGCTCGGTTATCTCTGTCCAAAGCACAATCGTTCGTTCATCTCGCTCGGCCTCAGTGATCGTTCCTTCCTGGTAGGCACGCACAATCTCTTGGGCGCTGGCTTGCCCTTGTTCAACCAGTTCCTGCTTTTCGGGCGGCTCCTGGATGTCGCTGATGGCAAAGCTGATCCCAGATTTCGTAGCAAAACGATAGCCCAGACGCTTCAGTGCATCGGCAAGCCTGGCTGTCGCGTCCTCGCCCAAGACAGACAAACACTCCGAGACAAGCTGCTTCAATCGCTCTTTGGTCATGGCATAGTTGCGATAGCCGAGGCTGAGTGGTAATACCTCATTGAAGATGAGACGACCGACGGTGGTCTCAACGCGCCCCCTCCTGGGAGCACAGGCTGGGGCTGGCGCTGGGGCGTCGTAGACCTGCTGGTGGGGAATCCGCACCAAAAGTGGCGTGTGCAAGCCAATGCTCCCGTGTTCATAGGCCAGCCGAGCTTCGTTGGCACTGACAAATATCCGTCTAGCTTGCGTTGGGCCAGAGCGGTCTTCTGTCAGGTAGAAGCATCCCAGGACGATTTCTTGCGAAAGGACAATCGCGGGATCGCCAGACGCCGGGCTGCGCAGATTCCGTATCGAGAGCATCAGTCTGCGAGCCTCAGCCTGTGCCTGGTCCGAGAGCGGAAGGTGGACGGCCATCTGATCACCATCAAAGTCTGCGTTAAAGGCGCTGCATACCAGAGGATGCAGGCGGATCGCGTCGCCCTCGACAAGTTTGGCCTCAAACGCCTGGATACTGAGCCGGTGAAGCGTTGGAGCACGATTGAGGAGGACTACCTTTTCGTGCATGCACTCGGCGAGTTGATCCCAGACGAGCGGATTCCGTCGCTCGATCATACGCTTCGCATGGCGGGGCGTGCGCGCAATATGACGATCTATCAGTTTCCGAATGACGAAGGGTTTAAAAAGTTCGAGGGCGATTTTCTTCGGCAGCCCGCACTCGTGAAGATCCAGATTCAGACCAACACAAATGACGCTGCGCCCGGAGTAATCGACTCGTTTGCCCAGCAGATTGCGGCGAAACCGGCCTTGCTTGCCTGTCAGCGCGTCTGTCAAACTTTTGAGTGGCTGCTTTCGCGCTCTGCTCACGGGGCGTTTCTGATGGGCATTGTCAAAGAGAGCATCGCACGCCTCTTGCAACAGGCGTTTCTCATACTTGAGCAAAGCCTCTGGAGCGCCATGTGCGATGAAACGGCGCACACGGGCATTTCGGTGGATGACTCGTTCATAAAGCGCATTCAGATCAGAGGCGGCAAAGCGCCCCCCACCCAGGTGAACCAGAGGCCGCAGGTCGGGAGGCAAGACGGGAATAGCATCAAGGACCGCCCAGGATGGGTTGATTCCAGAACGGCGAAATGCCTCTACGACGCGCAACCGCTTCATCGATTTCTTCTGGTGAGCGGCATCCTCCTGAAGCGTCTGGCGAAGAGAATGTGCCAGTGCATTGAGATCCAGCGCACCCAGAAGGCTGCGAATGGCCTCCGCGCCCGTTTGAGCACTGAAACAGTCGCCGTACATGAGAACGAGTTCTCGGTAACAATCCTCGTCGAGAAAAGCTCCGAGGGCAAGCCGGGCCAGATGCTGACGAAGATCTTCTGCTGGCACCTTGCGTTCATCGAGGAACTGGAGCTTCTCGGACCTTCGCCTTTCATTGATGCCAGTAACCAGATAGCCACTATACGCAAGCACCGAGGCAAGTTGACGGGGAGAGAGGGCCAGCAAGGTTGCCAAAATGCCTGGCGTTCCCCGCGCCAACCAGCTATGAACGATGGGAGCCGCAAGTTCAATGTGTCCCATCCGCTCCCGCCGGACGCGGCTTGGGGCTATTTCGACTCCGCATTTCTCGCAGACAAATCCTGGTATCCGCTCGTGGCGATACTTTCCGCACGCGCATGTCCAGTCTTGGAGCGGGCCGAATATCCGCTCACAAAAGAGGCCGCCTGGTTCCGGCTTGTTGGTCAGGTAATTGATGGTTGCGGCCTTAGTGACCTGCCCATAACTCCAGGAGCGGATCTGCTCTGGGGATGCGAGACTGATGCGCAATCCCGCGATAGCATCCAACTCGCTCATATGCTCCTTCTCCTTTTCCTTCGAGGGGCGCGTGGCCGTGGACTCCTGAACGGAGAACTAGAAACCGGCAAGCTTTCCTTTCGGATGACCTGAAACACATGGCTTATTTGCCGGGAATATCGATCGCAGGAAGGGTGGCACTTGCTGTCTGTGAGCCACCGTGAATTCCCAGCGTGCCGGTGATGGCAGGAACTTGCTGGGTCGGAGTTGCGTCGAAGACCATCTGACTATAGAGAATACGGTAGGTGCTGCTGACAAAGGTTGGTGCTGCGGAAAGTTGTGTTCCCGCAATGGTGATAAACATATTGGCTTGCGACCCAGCCCTCAAATCAAAGACGCGCCCCCACCAGGACTGGCATTTTGCCGACCAACGTCGCTCTACTTTGCCGATGGGAACGCCGTTATCCATGATATAAGTCGGCAGATTGAGCGTTTGCGCGTCCGCTGCACATCCTTGCACCTCCGGGTCCTGATTGTTGCAATGCTGCATAGTAGGAGCCTGCGCGCAGGTTGATCCCGTCGCCTGTTGCAGGGAGGCGGCGAGGGCACGCGGTGACATCCGTGGAAGAACGGCAAGGAAAAATCCTCCAGCCAAGATGACGGCAAGCAGAATACTGCCAGGCCCCACGAGTACGTTTCGTGACGTGAGCATACGAACCTGTTGTGTCATAGCAATTATCTCCTTTCTTCAATGTGGTGTGGATCATGTAGCACCTGCCGGCCCTCGCTCGACGAGATGCGCTTTCGCGCGGACGGCGAACACTCACCACAGTAGCATTGTTCTCCGGTCCTCCACCGGGAAACGGGCGGGGCACGACCAGAACGGAACCGGACAGAAACCGGAAAAGGCTATGTCTCGCGGTCAAGTGACGGAAGCATCAGCAGGAAATCTGGGTGCTGAGTCTGCTCCTCTAGGACGATAAGGACGGGGAGCCTATAGCCGACGTAATCGATGCAGGCGCGAATCAGTGCGGCGGCCTGTTCATGTTTCGTGATCACCAGGAGAGGGGGAAGTGTGAGGCCAGTGCAAGCCAGGTAAT
>Ga0209061_1002815_pt1 | contig 20582 bp, 17 predicted proteins | sample Coa_R1_10_FD_187157 | JGI IMG/M metagenome (GOLD analysis project Ga0209061, IMG submission 187157) | Surface soil microbial communities from Centralia Pennsylvania, which are recovering from an underground coalmine fire - Coalmine... | ecosystem: Environmental > Terrestrial > Soil >...
GAGCCTGCAAGCCATTGAAGTATTCCAGGGCCGCCAGATGTTCGCGCGAGGATTCTTCGTGGGTCGCGACATAGCGTGGAAGCGTCTCCTCAACTGAAAGGATGTCCAACCTTGCCCGCAAGAGGCTTGCCAGCGCGATGGCAACCTCTGCCGCCTGTAGAGAACTCTCAGAACCATCGATTGCTACAAGAAGTCGCTGGAACATAAATGCTGCTCCCTCCATCTGAGCCGCTTAAATGGCTCGTAAAACCAGCACGATGAGGACGATGAGAAAGATGTAAAACACGTACTGGTTGAGATTGCCTGACTGGATGAAGCGAACCGGGCGCGTCACCCATTCTCCAAATTTGAGCAGAGGGCGATAGACTCCACGCTCGAACGGGGGCGGAATCTCCTGCTGATAGGTAATGCTCCCCTCGCGATGGCGGGCGGCGGCGGCAATGGCCTTGCTCTCGACCCGCGAGCGATAGAAGCTGTTGAAGATGATGCGCAGCGGGTTGCTATAGGCGAGGCCGCTATAGGTCATCGAGGCTTCGAAACGTGGAATGCCCCCGGCCCACACGCGCCCGGCGCGCCGGACTCCGAGCGGGCGTATCGCTCGGAGCGCCAGCATCACGAGACCGAGCAGCAGCAGTTCGGCCAGAAAGAGATAGCTCGGCGAGTCAATGGTGGAGAACGCGGGTGCGGCAATTACCACCAGACCGTTGACCGGCAGCCATCCTTTGAAGAGCGCGCCGCCAAGCGTCACCAGCAACTGGTAGTCCCCCGGATGGTTGGTGAACAGCGGCGGCACCACCTGATTCAGCACGCTTTGCCCCAGCAGCGCCGTTGTGACGCGATCCAGCGCGGGAATGACAAAGGTGGGCAGGACGCCGAGAGCGAGACAGAAGAAGGCCAGGAATCCCATACCCAGACGCATGCTGAGCGGCGCTTCGTGCGCCGCCGCCGCCTCCTTGCTGCGCGGCAGCGCCAGGAAGGTCACGCCACAGGCGCGCACGAACGAGGTGACGGCGATGCCGGCGGTGAGGGCAATAAGTGCGCCGGAGAGCGCAATGACCACTTTCGTCAGCGTATCCGGGATGGCAAAGCTCTGTAGCAGGGACTCTAACAGCATCCATTCACTGATGTAGCCGTTGAAAGGAGGCACGGCGGCAATGGCCAGCGCGGCGACGATGAAGAAGAGGGCCGTCCAGGGCATCAGGCGAATCAGGCCGCCGAGCTGCGCGAGCTTGCGCGTCCCTGTGGCATGGTTCACCGACCCGGCCCCCAGGAAGAGCAGCCCCTTGTACACGGCATGGTTGAGGACGTGGTAGAGCATGGCAATGGCGACAATGGCGGCCAGCGCGATCAGGTGGTAGGCGTAAAACGTCAGGGCCGCGCCCAGACCGGCCAGGATAATGCCGATGTTTTCGATGCTGGAGTAGGCCAGCAAACGCTTGAGATCGTCCTGCACGACCGAATAGAGGATGCCGACGAGGGCAGTTACCGCGCCGATACTCAAGACGACCAGCCCCCACCAGGCGGGAATGATGCCGGTTCCCACCAGGAAGCCGAGCAGGAAGCGCAGCATGCCATAGATGCCGAGCTTGATGATGACCGCCGAAAGCAGGGCGGAGACGTGGCTGGGCGCGGCAGGATGCGCCTCCGGCAGCCAGAGTTGTAATGGCAAGATGCCCGCTTTGGCCCCGAAGCCGACGAAGGCGAGCAGGAAGACGGCGCTGCGCAATGGCGTTGAGAGCGTTGCTGCCGCCGCTCGCAGGGCCTCATAACCAGAGCCTCCCGTGACGCGGTAGAGCAGGAGGAAGGCGATGAAGATGCCGACGGTTCCCAGTTCGCTGACGGCCAGCATCAGAAAGCTGGCGCGAATGACCTGTCTATCTTCGTACTCGAAATTGACCATCAGGTAGCTGAGGAAGGCCATCGCTTCCCAGGCCATGAGAAAGACGATGGCATCAGCCGCCGCCACAATCAGCACGAGGGAGAGCAGCAGCAGGTTGATGAGGACGCCGAAGGCGCGCAGCCGTCGCACTCCCGCATTGTGTTTCAGGTAGCCGATGGAATAGACAGCGACCGGCAGCGAAACCAGGCCGATGACCGCCAGGAAGAAGGCAGAGAGCATATCCAGGCGCAGACTCAGCGCCCCGAACGGCAAATTCGTATCCAGTACGCCGCCGGGAGCAGGCGCGCCGACCAGCACGCCCACTCCGGCTACCAGCGCCGCCAGCCCCCCTGCTGCTGCACAGAGCGCGGCGGCGACGGTGATGGCGTGTCCTTGTCGCATGAGCAGCGCGAGCGCCACGCCGAGTGCGTAGAGGGCAAACATTGTCCAGAAGGCAAACGCAGGCAAGAGATTCCAGGTCATCCCTGCACCTCCTTTTCCTGCGCGGAAGGCGTAATCACGGAGAGTGGGCGGCTCACCCTGATGCGCCGGGTGCCTCCCTGCATGCGTTGTTCCACCCGTCCCAGCGCCAGCAGCAGCCCGTGAATCAGCGTGAGTGGCGAGGGCGGGCAGCCGGGGATAAAGATATCGACCGGCAAGACGCTTTCTATGCCGCCCTGTGAAAAGGCTGATGGCCCGAAGATGCCGCCGCTACAGGCGCAGGCTCCTACGGCCACCACCAGACGCGGGTCGGGCATGGCCTCGTAGGTCTGGCGTAGAGGGTCTTCCATCGCTCGCGTGACTGGCCCTGTCACCAGCAGCAGATCGGCATGGCGCGGCGAGGTGGTGAAGAAGATGCCCAGGCGCTGGATGTCATAATAGGGATTGAGCAGCAGCTTGATTTCCGATTCGCAGGCATTGCACGAACCGGCATCGACATGGCGAATATGTAAGGAATGCCCGAACAGGCGCTGCACCTTCGCTTTCAGCCGCTCACTGGCCTCCCTCGTCGCGACATCAAGCATATCGGCCATTGCTTTCCTCCTTCCCGTTTTCTGCGCCCGACGTATCAGGCGGCGCGAACAGCGTCACCAGGCGCAAATCCTCGCGCCTGCTGGCCGCCAGTTCATACTCGTTCGTCGTGCGTAATGCCTGCTGTGGACACGCGCTCACACAGAGACCGCAGGCAATGCAGCGCGCATAGTCTAGCACGAGCTGCGTTGCTTCATCGCCCGCGCTCTCGACCACCGCTTGCAGGCTGAGCGCATCTGGCAGGCAAACCTGCACGCAGGCGTTGCAGCCCTGCTCCGCGATGCAGCGGCTGGCGTCTAATACCGGCCTGCCACGAAATGCCTCCGGCAGACGCTCCTGGACAGCAGGATAGCGAGTGGTCAGCACTCCTGTGCGTAGCCCTCGACGGATCCAGGAAAAGACCATCTTTCTCCTCCTCAGAAACTCCCTGCTCGCGCCATGCACAGCGCAGACGCCACCGGGAGAGTAAGTTTGCACTAACAATCGGCTCCGGCAAAGGACAGGCCGAAGCTCTGCTCAATCACCGGAAAATCGGTCAGAATGTTCTGGCCGGGAACGGCCAGCGGGAATGCCTGCCAGTTCGCGAACGAGGCCGGACGTACCCGGTAACGCCGCATGCGACCATCGTCTCCGACCTGCAGCCAGTGGATGCCCTCCCCGCGCGGCGATTCGACCCAGCCCAGAGCGGATTCTTCAGCAAGCAATTGCTCTATCGGCACAGCAATGGAGCCAGCCGCCAGCCGTTCAAGCGCCTGATCGATGATACGCAGCGATTGCTTCGCCTCTTCCAGGCGTACACGGGCGCGAGCCAGCGCGTCACCCGTTTGCAGCACGGGAACTTCAAAATCGATGTCGGCGTAGGCGGCGTAGGGATGGTCGCGGCGGAGGTCGCGGTCAACGCCGGATGCGCGTCCAATCGGGCCAACGGCGCAGTAGGCCAGGGCGTCCTGCGGCGTAAGGATGCCGGTTCCTTCAAGGCGGTCGCGATGCGAGGGCGAGTCAAACAGAAGCTTGCCCAGCGACTCCAGATCGGGTCGCAGCGTCGTCGTCAGTCCGCGCACCATATCCAGCGAGGCTTCTGAGAGGTCGCGACTCAACCCGCCGGGAACGTTCATGCCGAAGAGGTAGCGATGCCCGCTGATCGCCGCGTTGAGACGCAGGATGCGCTCTTTCCAGATGTCAAACTGCGCCTGAGCAACCACGAGTCCGGTTGCCTGGCAGAGATCCGCCTGGTAGCCCAGGTGATTGTAGAGTCGTTCCAGTTCGGCCAGCAGCGTGCGCAGGTAGAGGGCGCGCTGCGGCACCTCGACTTCGGCGAGGCTTTCCAGCGCCTGACAGAGCGCAAGCGAGTGCGCAAAGGCGCTGGTGCCGGAGATGCGCTCGGCGACCAGGGGTAGCAAGGGAAGAGGCAGTCCTTCGGCCCGCTTTTCGATGCCACGATGCTTGTAGAAGAGTTGCAGGTGCATATCCACCAGCTCTTCGCCGACGGTGCGCAGGGTATAATGGCCCGATTCGACCACCCCGGAGCGCACAGGGCCGAGCGGATAGTCCACTACTCCTGTCGGCGCTTCCTCTAACCGGACATGGCGCGGTTCGACCGCCTGGACGTTCTGACTCCACGCAAACGACGAACGATGAGGATAGATTCCCTGGGGCCAGTCCGGCGGCAGACGCAACCGGCGCAGTAGAGGATGTTCCTCCGGCTGGATGCCCTGTTCTTCCCATACCTCACGCTCGTACCAGTCGGTGGCTGGCAGATCGTGCATCAGACTGGGAAAGGCTGGCCTCTCCGTATCAAGATCGACCACCAGATGCACCCAGCTTTGCTCATTATCCAGCGCGAGGATGAGGTGAAGCTGGAAAGTATCCTGTGATGGGCGCTGATCCAGCCCGAACAGGTCGACAAAGGTGGCGTCGAACTCCTCTCGCAGGGTGCGCACGGTCTGTGGGAGCGACGCCGGCGAGAGCGAGACGACAATCTCATGCTCTAAGGGCCGCACCGCTTTGATCTCCTCGGAACCACAGGCCGAGGAGAGGCGCGTGCAGAAATGTATCAGGTCCATTATTGACCTCCTCCTAACACGGCGGCTGCCTGGTGCAAAAGGTCGCTCAGGGGCGTGGGAATGAAGACTCCCAGGCCAACGACGAGCAAGACGCTCAGACCCATCGCCAGCAGGCTCGTATAGCTGGTCTCGCCGGGCTTGACCCCCTCCGGTGGTTTGCCGAAAACCATACGATTGAGAAAGAAGAGAAAAGCGATGAAAATGAGTGCGATGAGCGCCAGCATCACAATGGCCGGAAGCAGGTAGCCCTGGCGAAAGCCCGCGCTGAGTATGCTGAACTCGCTGATAAAGATGCCGAACGGCGGCGAGCCGGTCAATGCCAGCCCGCCCACGATCAGGAGAGAACCCGTGACGGGCAAGAGCCTGATAACCCCTGAGACGCGGTCGATATTCTTGGTTTCATATTTCAGCAGCACCTGACCGCTGGCAAAGAACATCAGCGACTTGGTGATGGCATGGTTGACGACCTGAAGTAATGCCCCGTACAGCCCGAGCGGCCCGCCGAAGGCCACGCCGATGCTGATGATGCCCATGTGTTCGACGCTGGAATAGGCCAGCAGGCGCTTGTAATCCCGCTGGCGAAAGATCAGCAGCGCGGCGACGAGCAGGGAAAGCAGGCCGAAGGTCAGGAGCAGCGCGGTCGGGTAGGCGTGTCCCAGCGAGGGGACGGCCAGCGCGTAGAAGCGCAGGATGCCGTAGAGCGCGCAGTTGAGCAGCACGCCGGAGAGCAGGGCGCTGATCGGGCCGGGCGCTTCGCTGTGGGCATCGGGCAGCCAGGTATGCATGGGAGCCAGACCGGCCTTCGTTCCATAGCCGACGACGATGAAAAGAAAGGCCAGGCGCATGACGCCAGGATTGAGTCGCGCCGCGACGGGAGCCAGCACCGACCAGTTGAGATCGTAGGTGCTGCCCAGCACCTGCACCGCCGAATAGTAGGCCAGGATGGTGCCGAACAGCGCCAGCGCAATACCGACGGAGCCGACAATCACATATTTCCACGCGGCTTCCAGCGCCTCGCCCGTGCGGTAGAAGCTCACCAGGAAGAGCGAGGCCAGCGTGGTTCCCTCGATGGCGATCCACAGCACGCCCAGGCTGTTGCTCACCGGTACCACCAGCATGCTGAACAGGAAGAGATTGAATAGCACATAGTAGTGTCGCAGGTCGCGCAGCCCTTCGCCTCGCGTTACGTCTTGCTCGCGCATATCCTCGCGCAGGTAGCCCAACGAGTAGAGGGCGCTGGTGAAGCCGACGAAGGCGATCACCAGCACAGTAAGGATGCTGAGCGCGTCGGCGTAGAGCCAGTCAGAAAGCTCGGCGATGTGTCCTGCCAGCATCACCTGGTGGGCTGCCACGCCAGCCAGCACCAGCACCAGCGCGGTACCGACGACCGTCACCAGTTCCATCCAGCGCCGGGCTGGCGCGATCAGGCAGATGCCACACGCGAGCAGGGGAATGAGGAGCAACAGAGTCAAGAGCATGGCGCATTACCCTTTCAAGCGTCGCAAATCGGCTGTATCAGCGGTGATCAGTTCGCGCTGGATCAGCGTAACCAGCAGGCCCATGACCATAACCGCGACCAGCACGTCGAAGAGGATGCCAGATTCGACGATCAACGGCATGCCATAGGCGATGGCGATGGCGCCGGAGAACAGCCCGTTTTCAATCGTCAGCAGCCCGAGTATCTGCGCGATGGCGTGTCGCCGACTGCTGAGAATAAAGAGGCCAATTAGCACCATCGCAATGGAGATTGCCAGCGGCGGCTCGTTGAGGAAGGTGCCGGGGGCCACGACTGCCGGGGAGGTGAAGAAGGCCAGCAGCGTAAGCAGGGCGCAGATCAGCAGCGAGGCGGGAATGCCCAGGTAGGGTCGCATCTCGCGCTGCACATGCAGGCGCTGCGTGACGCTGCGCAAAATCCAGACAATGACGCCGCACTTGACGACGACCGTCAGCACAGCCACGATATACAGGTCGAAGCTGTGCGTGTAATAGCCAACCACCGCCGCTACCAGTGCAATGATCAGTGATTGCAGCGCGTAGGCTTGAAGAGCGCCGGACAGTAATCGTGCCGCCACGAGCGCAAAGGTGGTTAAGAGCAGCAAAGCTCCCAGTGCTTGCAGCAGTTGCACGGCCAGCGTGGGCGGCGCGGCTGCTGTTGCCGATATCAGTGTGAGCGAAACGAAAGCATCCATACGTTTATCAAATCCTCTCTATCAGATCGAAGCAATGCTTCCTTCTCTTATCCCAGATGAGTCAGGTAAAAGGCGACGATAGCCAGGGCTGCGAGAATGAGCGCCGCGCCCAGAAATTCCGGGATGCGGAAAAAGCGCCACCTGGCAATCGAGGATTCAATGGCCACAATGACGCCGCAAATCACCAGCATTTTGAGCAGCAGCGTTCCCAGAGCAATAAGGACGGTCAGAGCATTGGTGCCGCCATCGGGGGCCAGGCCCCAGGGGGCGGTTAAGACGTTGAGAAGGATGGTCAGCAGCACGAAGAGGCGCATGGCTCCTCCCCATTCCATGAGCGCCAGTTCCTGGCCGGAATATTCCAGCGTGCGCGATGCCTCGATCATGGAGAGTTCAAACGTGCTGGAAGGATTATCGACCGGGATGCGGCCTGTTTCCGCTAAAATCACCATGAAGAGGGCGGCGGCCAGCAGCCAGTGCGCCGGATTGTACAGGTAATCGGCTGAGATGAGCGTCTGGTTGACGGCGAAAGGGATAGTGACCTGGGCAATCAGCGTGACGCTGAAGAGGACGAGGATCACTACCGGCTCTGCCAGCAGGGAGACGACACGGGCGCGGCTGCTGCCCATGCCGCCAAAGGTGCTGGCCGTATCCATCGCCGCCAGCGATGTGAAAAAGCCGCCCAGCGAAAGAATGAAGCCGCCAGCCAGCATATCGCCCATGAAGGCATAGGGCAGTGGATAGGCAGTCAACACCGGAATGAGCATGGCCACAATCAAGGGCGTGATAAAGCTGAAGAGGGGCGCGGCATGATAGACCCAGGAAGCATGCTCCGATACGACGCTTCCCTTGTGCAGCAGCTTCCAGAGGTCGCGATAGGGTTGCCAGATGCTCGGCCCGCGTTTGGACTGGATAATCGCCTTGAGCCGATTGATGATTCCACGCAAAAGAGGAGCGCAGAGAAGTACGGTGGCTATCTGGAGTACCTGCAGAATAGCACTTTGCAGCATGTCGATCTCTCCTTAAGACAAACCTCTACAACATACGTCGCGCTGCGCGAGCAGGAAGCGACGGCTAGAGAAAGTTTGCCCCGGAAAGAGACAGCTCTGCTGAAGCAGTACTCAAGACGAACAGGGTACAAAAACGCCTCTACCAGCCGGATCATTCCTGCTTGCGGATGGTAGAGGCTATTAGCACCAGGCATTAGGCGAGCCTCATCGCCATGATACATTGTTCTTTTGTTATACGAGCCGAACCATAGTCAGTTCGTGTATCTCGTACACCTGCCTCGATTATACCCGTTCAAGCCATATCTGTCAAGCTTTTTCGACGGACGGAACAGGAAATCGAAGAGAGCGAACAGGCCTTCAGCCTTCCACCCCCTCCCAGGCCACCCGCAAGGGGTGGCCCCAGAAGCGTTCACTGAAGGCCGTCCCCAGGCCAGGCAGGCCACCCGCAAGGGGTGGCCCTACTATATACGATGCATTCGTGGCGCTGGTGGAGGGGTCGTATATAGTAGGGCCACCCCTTGCGGGTGGCCTGCGGACGGGCGGCTGGCCTGCGGACGGGCGGCTGGCCTGCCGGGGCTTAAGCGCGCGACCCCGGTAGGCTGAATTGCCTTCTAACGAGGAAAAAGAGCGGGATGGCAGCGATCTCGGCCAGCACGGAAAAGGCGATCAGTGCCGGGATAGAGATGCCGTAGAGAATGCCGATCAGCGCGCTGCCCAGGAACCAGAAGACGCCGTAACCGCCAGTGAAGAGTCCGTAGGCGGAGGCGCGCCGCTGCGCGGGAACCATGAGCGCGACGGCTGCCGGGATGATCGATTCGTGGACACCCATACCCAGACCCCACAGGGCCATGCCGATCAACGCTGCCCAGAAGCCGCCCAGGAAGACCAGCGGGGCAAACAGGGCCGAGAGCAGGGTCAGGGGAATCAGGACAGAGATGCCAAAGCGATCAAACAGCCGCCCGAAGATCAGAGAGCCGAGGCCGCTGACGCCCATGGCAACGGCATAAAAGACGGGAATCAGGGCTGTTGGCACGGTCGAGGCTTTGCCAAAATGGAAGGCGATGAGTGGAAAGTCGGCAAACCCGGCGGCGACCAGCACAGCCCCGGCCAGATAGATCCAGAAGACGCGGGGCAGCCCCGTTGTATTGATATTGGGCGGGTTGGCCTCCATTTCCTGCGGGCGCGGATAGAGCCAGCGAGCCACCAGTACCAGGCTGACGGTAATCACGGCGGGTACAAGCAGAGCGGCGAAGGCTAACTGATACTGACCGCGCAGGGCAAGCACTGCCGCCACTACTAACGGGCCGAAGAGCGCCCCGAATTGATCCAGCGCCTCGTGGACGCCGAAAGCCCAGCCATAGCCCATCTCCTTTGCTGCGTGCGACAGCATAACGTCGCGTGGGGGATTGCGCGTCGCCTTGCCGACCCGTTCGGTGATAATCAGCAGAGCGGCAACCGGCCAGTTTCCGGCCAGGGCGAGCAAAGGCACAGAAGCCATCTGGATGACGTAGCCGAAAATCGTGATGGGCCAGTATTGACCGGTCTGATCGCTCAAACGCCCCGAAACGAGACGCAGGCCATAGCCGAGCAGTTCGCCAAAGCCGGTGATGATGCCAACTGCAGCGGCGCTGGCCCCCAGGATGCCCAGATATGGTCCAATAATGCTGCGCGACCCCTCGTAGGTGAAGTCCGCGAAGAAGCTCATAATGCCGATTAATAGGACAAACTTGAGGGCAATAGAGGCGGCGCGAGACGTGGCTATCTGTTTTTTCATCTTGTACTTCCTTACAACGGTGATTGATACGAATATAATCTCACTGTGGCGCGTTCAGACAAACGCCAGCACCACCGCACTGATATTATCCTTCCCTCCGGCCTCATTTGCCAGCCGAATCAGGCTATCGCAAGCCTCTTGAGGAGCATTGCGACTCACCACCCGCGCGATTTGCTCTTCGGATACCATGCTCCAGAGGCCATCACAGCAGAGGAGAAGGCGATCACCCGGTTGCCCGAGGCAGCTCGTCAGATCAGGGGAAGGAGTCGGCTGCTCTCTGCTCCCTCCCAGTAGCCGCAGCACTGTATGGCGGGAGGTCGATTGTCGGGCCTGCTCCAACGAGATAATTCCCCGCCGCATCAACTCGGCAGCCATCGAATGATCTTCGGTCAAGCAGGTGATGGTTGGGGCCGATCCACTGTGAGGGTGTATCAGGTAAGCGCGACTATCCCCAACATGCGCGAGCAGGATGTGAGAAGCTTTCACGACAGCCGCCAGGCAGGTTGTCGCCATACCAGCATATATGGGCTTGAGGGCGGAGAGTTCTTGCAAATGGACATGCGCTTTGAGGAAAGCGTAATCAATGCTGCTGGCAGGCAATGCGATATCCTCAAGAGGGCCGTTGAGGTGCTTGATGGCACTTCGTGGTGGCATCACTTCAGCAGGCTGAGAAGTCGTCTGCTGATAATATACGCTGCCAATCGTTTCGACTGCCGTGCGGCTGGCCACCTCACCAGCAGCATGACCGCCTGCACCGTCGGCAAGCACGTACAATCGCCCCCATTGGGCCAGCAGTATCTGATCTTCTGGCTCACAAAGAGCGATGCAATCTTCATTGTGTCTACGCACCCGCCCAACGTCCGAACGCCCTGCGGCAATGACACGCAGACCTGTTCCTTTCGCTGAAGATGGCTGCTGCATACCCTCTCCTCCCTGATCAAATGGAGCAAGATCTCCAAAGAGACGACAATTTGCCTCTAGCACAGAGAGGGGATCGGCGGAAGGCGCTTTCTTCATTCAACCTCATCCAGGTTAATAAAACAATGAGGTTCAAGAATCAAAACGCTTCTAACAGCCGACGCTCTCCGTCGGTGCTAGAAGCTATCAGCACAAGGCGTTAGGCGAGCTTCATCGCCACAAAGATATTTCCCCTCAATTATAGCATTGATCAGGGATAATTCAAGTGGTTCTAAAGGCTGGAGCGCATTGCCTCACGAAAATCTGCTTTTGGACTCTTCAGCAACCCTCTTCCACTTGAAGAGATTTCTCCTCTGCAACCAGATCACCTCTTGGCCCATGTTCCATTGGAAAACGTACGGAAGCTGCTATGATGCGTTGACTGAGGCAGATTTTTCCTGAGACAATTGGCGGCGTTACTGTCGTTTTGGCACAACGATTTCACAGCTGAGCATTTGAAGGGAGGCAATATGGGAGAACGAATCGATCTTCAAAGCAGACGGGCCTTGCTCAAGCAATTCGCCCCGCAGTATCGCGAGGCCTCCTCTGCTCAGAAACGCGTGCTGCTGGATACCTTTGTACAAGCCACGGGCTATCATCGCCGCTATGGGATGTGGTTGCTCAACCATGCTGAGGACGTGCTGCACGCGCCAACGGACAAGCGTGCGAGCCAGTACGGCCCAGAAGTCCAACAGGCGCTGTTCCTGCTCTGGAACGCTGCCAATCGCATCTGTGCCAAACGGCTCATCCCTTTTCTCCCGACTTTGATAGAAACCCTGGAGCGACATGAACACCTTCACATCTCTGATGAGTGCAGAAGCCAACTGCTTTCCATGAGCGTAGCGACGGTCGATCGTCTCCTGCGTTCGCAACGCACACTGGGCCAGCATGGCCTTTCCACCACGCGAGCCGGAACCCTGCTCAAGCAACAGATTCCCATCCGCACCTTCCAAGAGTGGAATGAGACCTGACCTGGCTTTCTGGAAGCCGATCTGGTAGCTCATTGCGGTACCGAGATCGAGGGAGGCTACCTGTATACGCTGACGCTCACTGATGTGGCGACCGGGTGGACCGAATGCCTTCCCCTCTTGTACCGCAGTCAGGAAACCGTTCTTGCAGCTTTCCGACTGGCTCGCTCGCTCTTCCCTTTTCCAATCCTGGGCCTCGATGCCGATAATGGTGGCGAGTTCATCAATGAGACAATGATGGCGTATTGCGAACGAGAACAGATCTCATTCACGCGGGGACGTCCGTCTCTGAAAAACGATCAATGTTTTGTGGAACAGAAAAATGGAGCGATTGTGCGCCAGGTCGTGGGCTACGATCGCCTGGTTGGACGATTCTTCTGGGGGAAAGTTGACTGAAGAGCGTAGTATCCCTGATCAGGTAGCAGGACTACAAATCTTGTATCGAGAGCAGGAGCGGAGAAAACGGGTTCTGGGCTGGCGGCGCACGCACAAAGACCCCTTTGAATGCTTCCTTATTACCATGCTCTGTGCGTCAGGCCCCTTTTATCCAGTCGTCCTCATCTACCAGCACCCACGCCCTGTTTCGCCTCTACTGTTCATAGGTGCCGGGCAACTAGCCAGATAAGCAGGTGCATATTTTCTATTGTTCTTTCATCCCTCAAATTTCAGGTTTCAACACCTGATAGTTGGCTAACCATATCAAAGTAACACATGTACAATTTATAACCTATACTGCAAAATAATCCCATCGATTTGCGCAATAGAAATCAATAAATGGAAAATATGTTCTAATTGTAACACTTTGCATATCTCAACTGATCTTCAGGTAGGGAGAAATCAACAGGAGGATTGTTGATGCTATGGTAAGGAGCGTGTAAATGGATGAACAGCGAGCTGATCCGCGTGTGGTGGCAGCCGCAGACACCGTTGAAGAGCTTCACCGCTATCTCGCAGAACCTCTCGCCATAGAGGGGCTGTACGGCATCATGCGAGGGTATGTCAGACATGCGAACATCGTTGCGCCAGAGAGCGTGGACGATGAAGCATTTGAGTTGCTGCAAAATGTGGTGGTGAAAGCGCTCGAGATAGCAGGCAAATACAGGGGCGTAGGGATACGACCCTGGTTGCTCAGTATCGCGCAGAATCTGATGAAACAGAAAAAGGAGAGCCTGATACGTCACCAACAGCGAGTCGTCCTTCTGGGTGATATGCATCAACAAGCTCAAACAAAGCTCAGCGAAGAGGAATTTTTTGACCTATTTACTGCCCAGATTGCCGAAGAACGTGCGCAGATAGCCGATTTACGTGAAGATCTCAAGGCTGCTCTGGCTTGCCTGTCCGGAGACGATCAGAATATCCTGAATTTTTATCTTCACTACGGCTATGATCACAACGAGATTGCGCGCATATTACAGATCAAACCGGGCGCGGCTCGTACACGTTATTGCCGGGCGCTTGGCAGGTTATACAACGTCTGGGTCAGTCAGGACGAGAGCAGAAGAGGTGAGAGCAATGCGTAACCATCCATCTGATTTCTCGCAGCAACTCGCACGTGAGAAGGCGCTCTATCTCTATATCAATGCCTTTGAGCAAGGCGATTTCGATAAAATGGAAGCTGTACTCCAGCAGGCGATCTATGATCCTCTCCTGGAGGAGATGATCATGGAGGCTCACGAGTATTATCTGGCGGAAGAAAGTGTGAAACTTCGTGAGGAAGATTTCGCGAAAATTCTGGATCTCGTGGTGCGCTATCTTCCCTCAGCTATTCCTGATGAGGAAGAGGCTATCGCCATTCCACCGCTTACTATCGGTGATGTATTCACCAGATTACAAGAGGACAAAGATGTTCAGAGGTCGGTGAAACAGGAAGTACGGCAGATCAACGCGAAAATCATGCAGCCAGATCTTCCTTTGCCGGAAAACCTCGCTAAGAAGAATGTCTATCGTCTCTTCGAGCAGCTTGGAGTGGTTGTGAGTGAAAAATTGCAAAAGCTGTTTCGCGAGAAAGCTATTTTCCTGTCTATGGCACGCCAACAGGGGATAGCACAATTGGCTGCAACACGTCGGCAAAAGACACAACGCCAGCGGAAACTGCAACAAGAAGAGGAGAAGGAATCATGAGCATCTCTCCTGACGAGGCCCTGCATTCCTTGATAACAACGCTCATCAATGATCTGTATCAAAACGCTGAAGTAGAAGCCCCTGATCTACATCACCGTATTACGCCGTTGGGAGATCTGGTGGATTCTTTAAATCTCGCCAGTAAAGAACTTCCCGGTCTTTCCCAGCAAGTTGCTATGCACTATCTGATACAACAGGGAATACTTATCGAAAATGCGGAAGATGCAGGGCAAGATGAGTTAGCGGGTTTTCTTTATGCCAGCACTTCCTACGGCTGCCTTTTTGTCGAGGCAAGCGATCACCTGACGAGGCGTCGTTTCTCTGTTGCGCACGAATTAGGCCACTACCTTTTGCATTTTTTGCCCGTGTTGAAGGTCGCCGAGCGTGATCAAGAGTACCTCGAACTGGTAGAAGCTCTCTATCGGGGCAGAAACGATGATCCGCAAGAGACGATTAGCGGGCGAGTAGAGAAGATGGATCAGCAATTTCTGGAAGCGTACCTTCCGCCGGAGGCGCGCATGGAGTATGAAGCGAATCAGTTCGCAACGGAATTGCTTATGCCCGCAAGCGTGGTGCGCGGGCTTTTCGCTCGTGTCATGCTGCGCTTCAATGACGACGACCTTGTGTCCTATCTCGCGACAGAGATGCTGGTGAGCCAGGAGGCAATGCGATGGAGATTGAGAAATTTTCATCTCCTTCCATTGCCAGAGCGCACATTTGAGCGAAAGGGGGGAGCAGAATGAAAGGATTTGATTTTCTCAAAAATAATGGGGCGCAACGGGTGCGCACTTATGATCCGCAGCCATTTTTGTTGGACGATGGCACAGAGGAGACAGAGGCGTCCGATGAGCAAAAAGAGCTTGCGTATGAGCGCAGCCTTGATAAATGGCGAGCACTCCCGATCCTGGACTGTCTGCCGCCAGAAGATTGGCCCTGGCGTCCACTGCGCTTTATTGATGGCAAAGATGTTGGACGCACCGTCGCCTGGTTACAAACTCGTGAGGGGCATCCGATGCCTGTGCGGCTGGCAGAGATTGGTGCTGCAGCGATGGCAGATCGAAACAGTCAACTGCGGCGTGAATATGAGGCGGTCGAGCGCGTGGTCTCCCTGATTGTCAACCCGTTCCCCTGGGACGAGGTGGAGAGCTTCGCCATTGCCTTGCAAGAACAAGGATTTCGCTTTCTGCCGTGCCTGGCCGAACCCTCTTATTCCTTTGAACAAATGCGCCGGGCTACCCAGAATCGCACAAAGGAAGCAATGGATGTGCTCGAAAGGCAGGCACTGGCTCAGAAAAGCATGTTACCAACGCTGGTCGATGGTCGGCTGGAACCGCGAATGGGAGCGTTCGATCAGCGCAGTGACCCCGTCGTTGGTTTGATCAAAACCCACTATCGCACCTTTTTGCATCCCGCAGGCTTGCGACTGCTGTGTGAACTACTCCCTGGCGAACGCACGCCCGCCTTTAGTCTGGAGAAAAAGTTGAGTGTTGTCTCCTGGTATCTGCGCCTCAACGGTCAGGGCGAAATGCCGGATTGGGGAATTGTGCGCCTGGAAATTCCCAAGAACTTTTTTGAAGAGGTTATCAAGGCTGATTTCTCCTATCTGGACTATCTCTCTCACATCGTCTATGCCTATCGTTGTCGTGGAACAAGTTATAGCCGCGCACCAATCTCGATCTACCCTGTCCAGCGCGCAGAAGAAAGCCTGGGCGCTCTCTTCACTCCTGTAGAAACCCTGGTGCAACGTTTCTACCGCTATACCAATCTTTAGAGAGGAACACGTGATGAATAGAGAAAATATGACCACTGAAGACGCGCCAGTCTGCCTTGGCGTCGTTGGTTCACCGCAGGGCCAGGAGGCGACGAGCAAGCAATACTGCTTCTGGGTGGCTCGCGGTGTTATGGTTGAGGAAACACAACTGGTGGTTTGTGAAAGCGTGATCGCTGGTCAGAGCTATACCTTTTATGGAGTAGTCGAGGAGGTCAAACGCCGCAGTCGCAAGAAGAGTATGGACGAAGAGATTGACCAGGCTGATGGCGATACTGAATATGTGCCTCCTTTTGAGAGCGATGGCTATACCTACGCGCAGGTGAGCATTCTAAGCGTGGAACCTGCTGCATTAACTCCTCCGTGCGAACGCAGCAAGGTCTACCTGGCGAACCAGTCACAGGCGGCTACCGCTTACGGGGCTGATGATATCGAGGAAGGGAATGCCCTGCCGACAGGACTGATTAAAAATGGTGGGGCGCAGTTAGCTGGCCCTGGAGCGATAGACCTTGACTACTTACTGGGCGTGAACGGCGGTCACCTCAATGTCAATGGTTCTGCCGGGCGTGGCACGAAATCGAGTCTTTTGCTGTATGTGGTCAGGATGCTACTTGACTATGCTCGCAACCAGGAGGTCTCCTCAGCGAATCGTCGCCAGATAGTGCCGATTATCCTGAATGTCAAAAACTACGATCTCTTTTACATCGATTACCCGAATAACCGCTTCAAACCAGAACGGGACCTGGCCGACTGGCGACTGCTCGGTGTCGAGCAGCCGACACCATTCCAGAATGTCAGCTTTTTCGCTCCACAACAGGCAAAGGTAAACCTTCCAGTGCCAACGGGACGCGATGAGGGAGTGAAAGCTTACAGTTAGGGACTGAAAGATATTATTGAGCGCGGGCTTTTCCGCTATCTCTTCGCGGAAGAGGATGCGAATGACGCGAACTTTAGTGCCCTGACACTGGCTCTGGAAGATTTTCTCACTACCGAGCAACGCCAGGGAGATAGCAGTATGGTACGCGCTTTGAATCCGAAAGCTCCCAGTACTTTTCAGAAACTGCTGAGTTGGATCGAAGAACAGTCAAATAGTACCACCTCAGTGCTCCCTGGCCATCACTCAGGGACCTGGAAGAAGCTCTGGCGACGCCTGTTCCGCCAGGTCTACGAGAGTAATGGCGTTCTGCGCCGTGAGGAATCTAAAGGTCAGCCGCTTGACGTGATTCGTGGCCAGACAAGCGATCCCATCGTGGTGGACCTCTTTTCTCTTGCAACGATGCCTGAGATGCAGCGCTTTGTTGTGGCAACTATCTTGCGCCAACTGGTTGAAGCTCGTACCGGGATGAAAGCCATTCGAGGCCTGGTCTATACCGTCGTACTCGACGAATTAAATCGTTTCGCACCCAAAGGTGCCCGTGACCCCATTACGCAGTTGATCGAGATGGTCGCTGCGGAAATGCGCTCTCAGGGGATCATTCTGCTCGGTGCCCAGCAACAGGCATCCAGAGTTTCGGAAAAGGTGATTGAGAACGCAGCGATCAGGGCGCTTGGCCAGACCGGCTCGCTTGAACTGGGCATGCCGATCTGGAAGTTTCTCACCCCGAGTGCACGCGAACGGGCGATGAACCTTCGACCTGAAGAAAAGCTGATTATTCAAGCCACATTTCGCCAACCAATGCTGGTGCGCATCCCTTTCCCGGCATGGGCCATGAACCCGGACGAGGCCGTTTTACCTACCGCAAATAACCAGAGCGACGTAGATTATTCCGACCTGATTGATGAGTAAAAGAGGGGAGAAGTTCCGTCACATGAAAATCTTGCACACGTCTGACTGGCATTTGAATAGCATGTTGGGAGGACGGCGGCCACGCAACGACGACTTACGCCGCTCTCTACAGCAGATCAGCAATTATCTGATTGAACATGCTGTTGACATTATGATCGTCTCCGGCGATCTCTTTCGAGAACGCAGTAGCCCGGAGCAATTACGCGCAGGTATAGGCATTATCAAGGACTGCTTTCATCCCTTCATTCAGAGAGGAGGCACCATCCTTGCCATTAGCGGGAACCATGACAGCGACATTTTCTTCTCTACGCTTCGTGATGCAATGGATTTGATCTCGCCTGTTGAAGTGCGCAATGATGTTCATCCCTGTGGTCGTTTTTATATCGCTCCGAACGCACGCAATTTGAAACTTCAGACGCCTGACGGAGAAATTGCTCAGTTCGTTTTGTTGCCCTATCCTACCATACGCTACCTGCGCAAAGAAGAATCGCTGAAGTTTCAGGACATTGAGCATCGAAATCAGGCTGTGGGAGCGGCTTTTAAGCTGGTTTTACGCGCTCAGCAAGAGAAACTGGATCCACACTGGCCAGCGATCCTGGTCAGTCATATAGCAGTACGTGGGGTAACAACCCCTGCTCAGTACTACCTGGATCAGAGCAACGAGGTCATGCTTGAGCCGAGCGACCTCTCTTTTCCCTGGACCTATGTAGCCCTTGGCCATTTGCACCGACCGGGTGAGGCTATTCCCGGCGCTTCCCATATGCGTTATGCAGGCAGTATTGAACGCATGGATTATGGGGAAAGGAACGACCAGAAGAGCGTGATCCTGTTGGAGATTCAGCAGCGTCGGCTTGCTCAAGCGCCGCAGGTATTACCATTACAAAGTACATCCTTTTATGAAATTGAGATCACTGAGCCTGAAACCCGGATCCCCCTTCTAGCGGAGCAGTACCCTGACCATGAACAGGCATTAGTACGCTATATCCTGCACTGGGATTCGGCGACGCAGGATCGAGAACGCTATTGCCGGGAGATAGAGGCGATATTCCCGCGCTGGTATGACCGGGTGTTGAAAGATACCCACAGTGGGGCAGTCACTGAGGCAGGCCTGACATTTCAGCAGGCACATGATGTCGTGGGGACCGTGCGGCACTACTTGCAGACGGCCCTGGCCGATCGCAACGAGTCGGAGCGTGCAGAGCTTTTGCGTCTGGCCGAACAATTATTCGTAGAGGAGGGACTGGCATGATTCCACGTCGTTTATATCTCAAAGGCTTTATGTGTTACCGTGAGGAGACGGAGATTCATTTTACCGGTTCCTCCATCTGGGCGCTTAGCGGTGCCAACGGTGCGGGCAAGTCCACTATCTTCGATGCGATGCTCTTTGCCCTCTATGGAGAACACCGTATAGGCAAGGGAGAACGCCTTACGGGCAAGCAGAATGTTGACGCGCTCATTCACCATGAGGAGGAATCCTTCATCGTTGAATTCGACTTTGCTCTAGGCGAGAATGTGTATCGCGTCAAACGTACCTTCTCGCGGAAGAAAAGAGGCACAATGCTGGCTTTACATCTCAGTGGGCCAGATATGCCTGTTCCAGGACGATCAGGGCCACAGCCCATTCCAGGAACGGAGACAAAGGACGGTTTTGATAGCTGGGTTCTGCAAACTGTTGGCTTAAATGCAAACACTTTTAGAGTTGCAGTGCTTCTGATGCAGGGGCAAAGTGATGTCTTACTCAAGCTGGGTGGTGCCGAGAAGCATGAGGTACTCACTCAGCTTATTGATCTCTCACGTTACGAAGCCCTTAGTATGCGCGCAGTAAGAAAACAAAAAGATCAAGAGAGTTCAGCGAATAGTTATGCTGCTCAATTGAGCAATCTAGAAGTGATTGACGATGCTTTTGTGTCCGATCTAGAAAATCGAATGAGCGAGGCAGAGGCAAATAAAGAAAGAGCCAGACAGCGCCAACTTCATCTCGCGGGATTAAAAGAGCAGGCGAAACAGTGGCAGAAATTGCAGGAGAGCGAACAACAACTGGCCGCGGGTCTCGCGACGTGTAGAGCGTTGCTGGATCAGGCTGATCAAATTGAGCGGGACGCCGCCCGGTTGGACACCCTGCAAATGGTGATAACACCTCTTTCGCAAATCTATGCTTGGCAGGGTAAATGTGCTAACTTCCAGGCCCAGATCAAGCGAGACCGTGAAAAAGTGCGAGGGCTTGGGGATAGCTTACAGGAGCTGGACGAAAAGCTGTATGCCACTCAACGACAATTAAGGGAATTGCAGGCACAACGTGGAGAAACCGATCGTGAGCAGAAGGAATTGCAGCCACATTTGCTCGCGTTGCAACGGGACTATGATGCAATTGTTCGTTTGCAGAGCCAGCAGCAAAAATATAGAGAGCTTGACCGGCAAATCTCGGTCTATGCGCCTGATCTTGAGCAACAGCAGCAGAAACTCAAGACGAGGCTTGCCGAGCTAGAACGCATCGAAGCTGCACAACCACAATTACAAAAATTTGCTCAGGCACGCGCGACCTGGCAGAAGGCGACGCGAGACCTGGTGGAAGCTCAGGAAGCGTTAAACGCGCAGGAGAAGCTTGTGGCGGAAATTGAAATCCAGAAAAATCTTCTATCGGGGCAGATGAAGGATCTGAGTGATCAATTGGGCAGCCTGCAAGACGAGGTTACCAGGAAAGGGACGCTTCAAGACGAGAGTAAGAAGCGGTTGGCTCGTTTCCAATCTATCGATGGACAGCCGACCTGTAGCTACTGTGGACAACCGTTGACCAGCGAGCATCTAGATGCTGAACGGCGGCGTATCGAGGCTGAATTGCGCGAGGCAAAGCAAATGTACGAGGAGGCTCGCGATCGATATACGACTAAGGCACAGCAGAAAAAAATCCTGGAGCAAAAACTCGGCGAGTTCTCACTGCAAGAAAAAAGTCAGCAGCAGAATATCAAAAAATCCGAGAATCAGTGTAATGCAGCCAGGAGCAAACAGGATAGCGCCAGAGCACAGGCTGGCATTGTTTT
>Ga0209061_1002816_pt1 | contig 20581 bp, 17 predicted proteins | sample Coa_R1_10_FD_187157 | JGI IMG/M metagenome (GOLD analysis project Ga0209061, IMG submission 187157) | Surface soil microbial communities from Centralia Pennsylvania, which are recovering from an underground coalmine fire - Coalmine... | ecosystem: Environmental > Terrestrial > Soil >...
CCAGTGTGGCTGACCATCCTCTCAGACCAGCTACCCGTCTTAGCCTTGGTGGGCCGTTACCTCACCAACTAGCTGATAGGCCGCGGGCCCCTCTCGAAGTGATAGCTTGCAGGAGCAGAGGCCATCTTTTACCTCAGGAAGCGAACTCCCCGTGGTCTTATCCGGTATTAGCCCGTCTTTCGACGGGTTATCCCGGTCTCCGAGGCAGGTTGCCCACGTGTTACTCACCCGTGCGCCGGTTTACTAGCCGGATTGCTCCGACATTCTCCCACGACTTGCATGTCTCAGGCACGCCGCCAGCGTTCGTTCTGAGCCAGGATCAAACTCTCCAAGTAAGCTCATTATCTCAATCCGAACTGCACATCCTGCGATGCGCAACCCGGTTGGACTGACCGCTATTTGGAATCGAATTCGGACGCGATTCCAGCTCCGCATTCGGAGCCCTTCGCCGCCCGAATTGGGCATGCACTACTATTCAGTTTTCAAAGAGCCGAGCCCTTGAGGCGAAAGACCAGATTATCGTCACGAGGACTGAATGTCAACCTGACAATTTAGCGGCTGACCGACTGGAATTTTACGCCGGGCCTTACCCGCTTCACCGCCGGCACTCACAACTGCAATCGCAGATCGTCAGGCCCGGAACAGCGAGGAACAGTGAATTTAGCATCGCTCGATGCCCCTGTAAAGCAGGGATTCACGAATTTCAAGTTAAGACCGATCGCAAACTTCTGCAATTGACCGCCCGAAAAAATTCTCCGCCACGCTGACGCAAATCCCCGCGCACACTGCGCTCGCGCCCGCGATCATGAACATCGGAGCATAGCCCGCGCGGCCGGCAACCAGTCCCAGCAAATATGGCGCGGCCATCGCGGCTATATCGAACAGCGACGTGTAGATTGCCGACGTTTGCCCCATCGCCGCCGATGGCGTGCGGCGCAACACCATCAGGCTCAGCGCCGGGTATGTAAGTCCATGGCCGAGCCCGCCGATGATCCCCGCAATCGAGAGCATCCCGCGGCCCCCGGTCTGCGACACCAGTCCGATGCCGAGTCCGAGCGTCACGAGCGAGGGTGCGAGCATCAGATCCTCGCGCACGGTCTCGACCAGGCTTCCGCAGGTAAGCCGCACCGCGATTGCGGCCGCCGAGTAAGCTACGAAATAGCTGCCAATCTGCGCGACGTGGCGCTGGCGCGCAAAGGGCGCAACGAAATTCAGTCGCGATGTGATCGCGGCGGAAAACAGCAGCGTCGCCACCCAGATCGGCATCAGACGGCGGCTGAGTAGAAGTTCGCTCCATCGGGCGCCGCCGGCGGCGCCGGCCTCCGATCCCGTCCCTGCGCCCAGTTCATCCGAGACCGCGATCATGGCGAGCGCGGCGCATCCGCAGAGCGCGCCCGCCACGATGAAGAACGCGGCAAAGCCGAGACGCTGATAGATAATCTCGCCGACCATTGGTGCGAACGCCGCCGGCATCATGCCGTTGAGGCTGAAGATCGTCATCGCCTCGCCATGGCGTTCTGCGGGTAAAATATTGAACAAGGTTGCAAACAGCGCGACGCGCGCGGATCCTTCGGCCGCGCCGTGGAGCGCGCGCACCGCAAACAGCGGGATGCCGAGTGATTGAATCGGGATGTAGAGCACCAGCGCGATAGCTTCGATCGCGAGCGCCCAGAAAACCGCCGACCGCCGCCCCATTCGCTCGATTGCGCGGGGCAGCGCCGGCCGCACCGCCAATGCCATCGCGGTGCCGAACGCGGCGATCGCGCCGATCGTCGCAGCACCACCCCCCAGGCGCACGATGAACAGCGGGAAGATCACCAGCATGTTGGCGGCGCCGTTCAGCGCAAAATTGGCGGCGAAGACCGCCCAGAAATCGCGGCCGTAGCCGCGGCCGATGCGTACGCGACCCGGCCGATCGACCGCAGGTTCAGGATCCGGCAACCCGGCCATCTGCGCTCACCGCCCGCAATTCTCGAGAGGCCTTATTCTCCGGAAGGCGCGCCCGGCTGACCGGCCGGATTCGATTGCGGCGTGTGATTCCCCATCATGTCGCGCAGAATCGGCGAATAGACATGGCCCTGGCTGTCGATCTGAACAACCCGTCCGCCTTCCTGCAACACCAGCGCCACAGCCAGGACGATACACAGGATCATTCCGATAATCGCCAGCAGAATCCGCCTCGAACGGCGCGGAGCAGACGTTGTTGACGCGCTTCCCGGGTTGCCAGTCTTGCTTGCCATCGCGCGTGACAGAGTACGGCGCGCCGCACGCTACGGCAAGCATTTCACGCTCCCGGGCACTTAAGCGGCTCCGCGATTTAGGCTAAATCTTAAGGTTCAATGCCGCGCATTCAGGACATACATGTCGCTGCCACCGAACCGCTGATCGCACCGCGCGCGCTCAAGGACGAGTTGCCGCTGGACGACGCGCTCGTGCGCTTCGTCTATGAATCGCGCGAAACTGTGCGCCGAATTATCGCCGGAGGTGAGCGGCGCCTGATGTTTATCGTCGGACCCTGCTCGATCCATGATCCCGAAGCGGCGATCGAGTACGCGCAGCGGCTCGCCGTGCTCGCCCCGCGGGTCGCCGACCGGATGTACGTGATGATGCGCGTCTATTTCGACAAGCCGCGCACCACGGTCGGGTGGAAGGGGCTGATCAACGACCCGCTGATGGACGAGAGCTGCGACATGCGGGAGGGACTTCGCATCGCGCGTCGGCTTTTGCGCGAAATCGCGCGGATGGGACTGCCGGCCGCGACCGAGTTGCTCGATCCGATCACTCCGCAGTACATCGCCGACCTGATCGCATGGGCCGCGATCGGCGCGCGCACCACCGAGTCGCAGACCCATCGCGAGATGGCGAGCGGGCTCTCGATGCCGGTCGGGTTCAAAAACACCACCGACGGCAACCTGCAGGCGGCGATTAATGCGATCCAGTCGGCCCGTCAACCGCATTCGTTCATTGGCATCACGCAGGAGGGTCTGACCGCGATAGTGCGGACCACGGGCAACCCCGATACGCACGTGGTGCTGCGCGGCGGACGCACACCAAACTACGACCCGGCGAGTATCGCGGAGTGCACGCGGCTGATCACGCGCGCCGGTCTCGAACCCCGCATCCTGGTCGATTGTTCGCATGCGCAGACCAACAAGGATTATACGCGCCAGCCTGCGGTGCTGGCGCAGGTCGTGGAGCAGGTGCGCACCGGCAACCGCGCGATCATCGGCGCGATGGTCGAGAGCAATCTGGAGGCCGGGAATCAGCCGATCCGCGCCGGCCGCGCCGGACTCAAGTACGGCGTCTCGGTGACCGATCCATGCATCGATTGGCCGACGACGGAACGATGCATCGTTGAGTCCTACGAAGCACTGCGGGGCGCGCTGCTCCCCGCGCAACCGGCCGCCGGTTGAAGTTCAACCCGTGCTGCCCCGCGCGTAGTCACGGCGGGCCTTCGCGTCGGCTCAGGTTGCCGGCGAAGTTCAGGCAGCCCGCGCTCGGCTAGCGACGAAATCCCGGATTGAAAGCGCGGGCGCGCGGTCGCAAGATGCGAGGATGGACTTCGAACTAACGTCGGCGCAGCGCGAGATCGTGGCCGGAGTGCGCGCCCTGTGCGAGCGCTTTCCCGATTCCTACTGGCGCGATCACGATTCGCGTCACGAGTTCCCTCACGAGTTCTATCGCGCGTTCGCCGAGGCCGGCTATCTCGGCATCGCGATCCCGGAGGACTACGGCGGCAGCGGTCTCGGCATCACTGAGGCGGCGCTGGTGATGAGCGAGGCGGCGCATGCCGGCGCGATGAACGCGGCAAGCGCGGTACATCTCTCAATTTTCGGCCTGATGCCCGTGGTTGTACATGGCAGCGAGGACTTGAAACGTCGTTTTCTACCGGCTGCGGCGCGCGGTGAGATGCATTTTTCGTTCGCGGTGACGGAACCCGATGCCGGCAATGACATTACGCATATCAAGACCTTCGCCCGCCGCGACGGCGATCATTACATCGTCAACGGCCGCAAGGTTTTCACAACCAAGGCGCAGGAGGCCGATCGGATGCTCCTGCTGACGCGCACGACTCCGATCGAAAAGGCTCCGCGGCGCACCGATGGGATGACGCTCTTTCTCGCGCCGCTCGATCGCAAGGCGGTCGAAGTGCGCGAACTGCACAAGCTCGGCCGCCACGCTGTCGACACCAATATGCTCTTCATCGACAACCTGCAGGTTTCGGCCGGCGACCTCGTCGGCGAAGAGGGACGCGGCTTTCGCATTCTGATGGACGGTCTCAACCCTGAGCGCATCCTGACCGCCGCCGAAGGCATAGGCATCGGACGCGCGGCGCTCGACAAGGCGGTGCGTTACGCCAGCGAGCGCATCGTCTTCGGGCGTCCGATCGGACAGAACCAGGCGATCGCGCATCCGCTGGCCGATGCGCACGCGCGCTTGGAAGCCGCCGAGCTGATGATGCTCAAGGCGGCGTGGCTGTTCGATCGCCGCGAACCCTGCGGTCCGGAAGCGAGCACGGCCAAGCTGCTCGCCGCGGAAGCGGCCTTCGAGGCCTGCGATCGCGCAGTCCAAACGCTCGGCGGCTACGGTTATATGCAGGAATACGATGTCGAGCGTTTCTTCCGCGAGTCCCGGATGCTCAGGATCGCGCCGGTGTCGCAGGAGATGGTGCTCAACACCATCAGCGAACACGTGCTGAAACTGCCGCGATCTTACTGAGAGGCCGGCAATGCCCGTCAGTAGGCGCGAAACGGCATCGAGACCACGCGCGGCGGCAAATGATGCACCAAGAACGGCCCATAAACGATCGCGACCATCAGGATTGCCAATCCGATCCAGATTCTCAGCCGGTCGAGCCGTGGCTGCCATCCTTCGAGCGCCGGTCCAACGTAGGTCGAGGTGAACGGAATATCGGTTATCGCTGCGGGCTCGCTGAAAAACGTAGTCATGAAAAGCACGAAGAAGAACAGCACCGCACCGACGGACATCAGCGCGCCGCCCACGCCGACCAGGATTCCGGCGAGCTTCCAGCTCTCGGGGATTGGATAGCTCACCAGCGCGATGGCGGTCCGCCGCGGCATCCCGGCCAGCCCGCCCGAAATCATCCCGCGCGCGAAAATTAACACGCCGACGAAATAGATCCACGCTTGCCAGCGCGCGAGTCGCGCTCCCCATAGCCGCTTCTGTTCGAAATACGGCACCAGCCAGTAGGCAATCCCCATATAGGAGAGCGCCACTGCAGCGCCGACGGTCATGTGGAAATGGCCGGGTACGAACGCGGTGTTGTGGATTTCGAGATTCATCTCGTAGCTCGCGTTCATCAGCCCCGTGATGCCGCCTAGCAGGAACGCAAGCATCGCCAAGATCTGCGCGCAGACCGAGGGATCGCTCCACGGCAGCGCGAAAAACCATCCCAGCAGCCCGCGGCCGCCAGCACGTCGTCCGCCGATCTCGAGCGAGTACATCACCGAAAACGCGGTCAGCAGGCTCGGTATGAAAACAACGAAGGTCATCACCGCGACCATGAATTTAAGGCCGGGACTCAGGCCCGGGTCGACGAACTGATGATGAAACCCGATCGGGATGATCAGCAAAAACATCAGGAAGACGATTCGCGCCACCGAGTCGCTGAACAGCACGCTGCCGACCTGGCGCGGGATCATGGCGTACCAAGAGACATAAACCGGGAGCAGCCAGAAATAGACGATCGGATGGCCGGTCAGCCAGAACAGACTGCGCCCAAGCATCGGATCGGTAGCCGCACTCCATCCGAGCGACCACGGCAGCAGCATCCCTACAACCTCGGCTGCAACCCCGATCGACGAGATGTCCCAGAACACGTAGACCATCATCGACATGTAGGCGAGGAGCGGGATGCGCGCGCCCGGGTGCTCGCGCCGCCAGCGTGCGACCGTCAGGAAGATATTGATCGAAGTAATCCAGGTGCTGATGACGATCAACGCAAGGCCGAGATAGAAGGCCGGGCTTGCCTGCAGCGGCGGATAGAAGGTGTAGAGGACGCTCGCGTGTCCGCTGAACATCGCGATCGAGACCAGCGCCGAGCCGAGCGCGAGCGCGCCAAGCGACGCCATCAATAGAGCGCCGTTCAGGGGGCGACCCAGCCCACGCGCGGTCGTGAGCGCGATGAAGCCATTGGCAAAGGCGAAGGTCAGGACAATCGCGTTGAACACGCCGTGCACGGTGAGGCCCTCGTAGTAGCTGCGCATCCCGGGGTAATAGTGGAATAGGTCGATGCGCGCGTAATTGAGCGCCTGCGCGAGTCCCTGCGCGACCCCGACGGTCAGCGCGGCGAAGCCAAGATAGACCGTCCAGCGAATCAGGTTGCGCTGGGAGTCGGGCAGCGGGAACTCATCGGTCCGGTAGACGACGGGCGTGCTCACTTGACCACCACCTGCGCGTTCATCGTGTGATGGAGCAGGCCGCAGTATTCGTGGCACAGCAACAGGTATGTGCCGGGTTTATCGAAACGATACGACGTGACCGAAATCAGGCCGGGAATCAGCATCATGTTGACACGCGTCCCGGGGATGAAAAAGCCATGCGTGACATCGACCGAGGTGGCGCGGAAGGTGACCTCGGAGCCCGCGGGGACATCGATCTCGCGTGGATAGAACGACCACGCCTGCCCGAACATCACCGCTTCGTAGCGGCCCGGGCCGAGTTGCCTGAGACCCGGATGATCGAAGGGCGGAGTGGTGAGAACCGCTCCGGCAAGGGTCTGGCCCGGCTTAACCATGATCATGCCGGCGTCACCAGGCACATGCACGTGCATCGCGAACGAGGTGTAGGCAAGCGCGACCAGAAGGAGTGCGAGCAGAGCGATTGAGAACCACAGGAAGAGTTTTTCGTAAGCTTCCATCGGCTCACCGATTGATCAGCGTCCGGAGCATCACCGTCCACATCCCGGCAAGCGCCGCGAGGTAAAGCGTCATCACGAAAAGCGTCCCCGTAGGACGCGGCAGCTCCTCGATTTCCGGTTGGCGCTCCCGTTCGGCGGCATCCCTTCGTTCCGTGGAATCGCTCATGGTTCAATCGCCCTCGTCCAGCGGCCAATCCAAAGCGCCAGCACCGCGAATATCAGCGTTACCGCGAGAGCGGCGAGGTCACGCATCGGCTCGATATGGCCGGAGAGAATTTCGTCGATTACGCTCCAGAGAAAGAAGGCGACACACGCTCCTGCGATCAGGAGGACGGTCATCGCGCCTATCAGCTTCGCATTCATCTCCCAGCCTCGTCGCGCGGCAAGCCAAAGAGTTCGAGCGCGCTAGAATCAGTGGGAGTCTTGTAGAATCAAACGCGGTCAGAGCGCAAGGGATCAATCCTGGCGCGATTCGGCGCGGAGCCGCTCGCTTATCAGCAGCGCGTTGAGCGCCGCACTGTGCCGCACCGGGTAGGTATCGGGCTGATCGATCTGTTTGTAGCGCGAATCGAAGACCGCGAACGAGCGCATGAATCGCTCGCGCGCATCGTTGAGCGTCGGGCGCGGCATGATTCGGCGTCCGGCTGAGAACACCGGCTCGAGCAGCGGCACGACCTGTGCGGGCGCGGGACGGAATTCGCCCGTCACGGTCGTAACCGGTTCTTCTTCGAGCGCGATCAGATCGGCGTAGAAACCGCCGCTTCGATTGTGAGCACGAAAAATCTGCTTGCGGCCTGGCAAGCTGATCTTGTGCTCCGAAGTTTTGAGCCGCGGTTTGCCGGCATACTCGGTGAGCTTGTACGCGACGTCGAGCGCCGGCGCATCCTGACTCACGACCATCGCGGTGCCCACCCCAAAGGCATCGATCGGCGCGCCCGCCGTCACCAGTTCATGAATCCGATACTCGTCGATATTGCCGCTCGCGAAAATCGAGACGTTTCTTAACCCTTGCTGGTCGAGGATCCGTCGCGCCTTGCGGCTTAAGTCGAGCAGGTTGCCGCTGTCGAGCCGGATACCCATCAGGACGATACCCGCGTCGGCAAGGTCGCGCGCCACTCGCGCCGCGTTTTCGACCCCGCGCACGGTGTCGTAGGTGTCGACCAGCAGGGTGCTGAGCCGCGGAAAGATCCTGACGAAGCTCTCGAACGCTTCTCGCTCGCGCTCGTGAGCCATCACGTAACTATGCGCCATCGTGCCGTAGACCGGCACTCCGTAGCGCATCCCGGCGAGCACGTTCGACGTGCCGTGGAAGCCGGCGAGATAGCTCGAGCGCGCCGCAATAAGTCCGGCGTCGGCGCCTTGGCTGCGGCGCAGACCGAAATCGACCAGGCGCCGGCCGCCGGCGACCGCGAAGCTCCGCGCCGCCTTGCTCGCGATCAGCGACGCCATCCCGATCTGGTTGAGCGCGAGCGTTTCGATAAGCTGCGCCTCGATCAGCGGCGCACGCACTTCGATCAATGGTTCCTCGGCGAAAAAAATCGTGCCCTCGGGGATCGCGCGAATTTCTCCGGTGAAGCGGAGTTGCGAAAGGAACTGGAGAAACTCCGCAGTGAAGATCTTCAATGAATCGAGATAATCGATAAGCCGCGGGCCGAACTGGAATTCCTCGAGAGTTTCCAACAATCTTTCGAGTCCCGCAGCCACCAAAAAGCCGCGCCGCGGCGGCAGCCGGCGCGTGGTCAGACTGAAGCAGGCCGAATCGTTGTAGCCGGTAGCGAAATAACTCGCGGCCATCGTAAGTTCATAAAAATCCGTGAGCAAAGGCGCTTCGCCCGGCTCAAGACGCAAATCGACAGGCATCACATGATCCTTTTTTCCCCCGGTAGCGGCGGGTGAAGTCTCTCATTCTCGATCGGGGAGCGCGATGTCAAGCGTCGGCCGGCGGCAGCGCGAAGCAGCAACGTGCTCAGCGCGGCGGCTCCGGCGGCGAGGGTGGTTTGGGCGGCCCGGCGGGCGCGGCCGCTTCGTGCACGATCCGAGTCTCGCCCGCCGGCCGCTCGCGCTGCGCCTCGGCCATCAGGCGGAACCGCTCGGCGACCAGATGATTGATCGTACCCGGCTCGCCGACTGCGCCGGCCTTGACGCCGGTCAGAAGCTCGATGCCCTGGTCGATCGTATCGATAGGATAAATATGGAACTGGCCGCGGCCGACCGCCGCGATGGTTTCGCTGTCAAGCATGAGATTGTTGATGTTGGCGCGTGGGATCAGCACGCCTTGGGCGCCGGTGAGTCCGGTCGCTTTGCATATGCGGAAGTAACCCTCAATTTTCTCATTGACGCCGCCGATCGCCTGCACACGGCCGTGCTGGTCGACCGAGCCGGTTACGGCCAGCTCCTGGCGAATCGGCACACCACTCAAAGCCGAGAGCAACGCATACAGTTCGGTCGAGCTCGCGCTGTCGCCGTCGATTCCCGAGTACGATTGCTCGAAGGCGATGCTCGCAGTCATCGCGGCGGGCCGCTCGCGGCCGAAGCGATCGCGCATGAAGCCGCTCAGGATCATCACGCCCTTGTCGTGCGTCGAGCCGGAGAGCCTCGCCTCGCGCTCGATATTGATCACGCCGGCCTGGCCGAGTGCGACGGTCGCCGTAACGCGCGATGGACGTCCAAACGCGTACCCTCCGACATCGAGCACAGCAAGTCCGTTGATCTGACCCACTTTCCTGCCGCTCAGCTCGACGATCAGCGTACCTTCGGCGATGAGCCGGCGGATCTCCTCCTCGATAAAGTTGAGCCGCAGGATCCGCTCGTTCAATGCGCGTTCGACGTCGGCGGCCGTAACTTCTTTGGCGTTTGCGACACGCGCAAAATAGGCGGCTTCGCGCGCCAGGTCGTCGATCGGTTCCATCATGCTGAGCACGCGGCTGCGATCGCCCGCCGCGCGTATCCCGAATTCCACAATCCGCGCGAGCGCGCTGCCATCAAATGGCGGCAAGCCTTCGCGCCGCGCCAGGGCCGCCACGTGCCTCACATAACGCCTCGCGGCTTCGAGGTCGGCGTTCACAACTGGCCGAATCTCAGCCTTGACTTTAAAGAGCTCGGCGAAATCCTGATCATAAAAGTAGAGCAGATTGTAGAGATACGCGCCGCCCATCACGATTACCTTGTTGGCGATTTCGATGGGTTCCGGCTTGAGACCGCTCGTCCCAAAAAACGGGAACGGCTCCAGCGTCTCAAGCGTCATCCGCCCGGTCTTGAGCGAACGCTTTAGCGTCTTCCAGACGCCCGGCTCGATGACCGCATCTTCAAGGTCAAAGACCAGAAAGCCGCCGTGAGATTTCAGGAACGAGCCCGGAATGATGCGCGTGAAATTTGTTCCCATACGGCCGAAGGGATCGATCCAGCGTTCGATGGTGCCGAAGAGATTGCGATAGGTGGGCGCATCCTCGCTGACCACCGGCGCTCCGCTGGTCCCCGAGTTATCGACCAGTACGTTCACCTGGTACTCGAAGAAGCGGCTGTCGCCGTCCGATGTGCTCAGCGGTCGCGGCGGCATCCCGATCTCGCCTGACCGCCCTTCCGGCACTGCGCGGAAGCGATCGAGATGGCTCAGCATGTGCTCAAGGACCTGGTCGAGATAGGCCCGCACGGCAGGATTATCGAACTGCTGTTTGAGGGCAGCGACGGCGGGCGTGATGGTCCGGGCCGCGAACGCGCGCTCGATCGCGCGGATATCGTCGACCAGTTCGCGCATTATTTCCTGCTGTCGGATCATCAGCTTCGCCAACTCGTCCTGCAACTCGGATTGCGCCGCGCCAAGCCGCTCGCGCTCAGCTTCGGGCAGGGCTTCGAGTTCGCGATTGAGCGCCTCGGGCGACTCGGGCATCTTGCCGCCGATTAGCGGAATAAAGATCACCTGGCCGGTGGGCGTGCTTTGGATCGCAAAGCCTCGCTCGCGCGCAAGATTTTCGAGGCCTTGAAACATTTCCTGAGCGCGTTTGTTGTATTTGTCGCGAAGCGCGGTCCGTTCCTGATCGAAATCCTCGCGGCGGAACGCTTTGGGCAACTGATCGATTACGAAGTTGATCAGCTCCTGCATGTGATTGCGCAGCTTCGGCCCTTCGCCGGGTTTGAGATAGATTGCGACGGGCGCCTCGGGCGAACGGAAATTATTGACGTAGACCCAGTCGCCCGGCGTCGGCATCGAAGCCGCACGCCCGCGCAACAGGGCGAGGATGGTTTCGCGTTCCTGGCGCGTCCGGAGTCCGCTGACGAAAACATTGTACCCTGGCGCGTTGATCCCAATCGCGAGCCTGACCGCATCGAGCGCGCGCTCCTGGCCGAGCAGCGCCTCGGCATCGGATTCTCCTGCGCTGTCGCTCGCAGCGATGCGGGTCAGCTCCTCGGGGGTGACCGGAAGCGTGCCTCGAAGTTCCGAGGCCTCGAGTTCCTCGGCGACGGGGGCGGGTTTGAGATCAGTTTTCAGGGATTCGGTGGATTGCGATAATTCCGGCATCGGTAGCTCCAGGAAATTGCCGCGAACTGTGTCAGCGGATCTTCTCGACCGGCACGCGTCGGCTCTGACGTTTGAGCGCAGTGATCAGCAGGACGCCGTCGGACCAGCGCGCGCGCACGGCCTCAGGATCGATCGGGCCGGGGAATCGAAATCTGGCGAGAGTCTGCTCTTCGCGGTAGCGCACGACTACTTCAGCATCCTGCGCCTCGACGTTCAGGTCTTCCGGCCTGGCGCCCTGCGCAACCAGCGCGATTTCGTAATGCGCGCCGCAGTCGCGTATCGGCGAATCGCGCGACGGGCGCGCGGTGCGCCAGCTCACAGGCAGCGCTTCTTCGAACATCCGTTCGAACAGCCGCTCGAAGTCTTTGGACCAGCTTGCCACGTTACGTACGATACCGGGTTCATCTTAATGTGAGCGAGCGGCCGCGGTCGAGCGCATTGGAGCTTTGCGGCATCCCGCGAGCTACGTCGACTTGCCGCCCATGGCGCGATTGGCGTATGGTTCGCATCGTGCCAACCTTTACGAAGATCATTGCTGCAACAGACTTTTCTGAGGATTCCGAGCGCGCCCTCGAGTACGCCGAGGAGCTTGCCCGGCGTTTCGGAGCCGAGATCACTGTGGTCCACGTCGATCAGCCCCTCGCGCCGGTCATGATGAGTCCTGATTTCGGCGCGGGTGTCGACGTCGGTGCGATGAGCCATATCGCAGAGGAGCAGCGGCTGCTCGCGCAGCGCGAGCTGGATAAGATCGTTGGACGCCTCCGCGACTCGGGACTCAAGGCGCGCAGTCTGCTGCGCGTCGGCTCGCCGTTCCTCGAAATCATCAATACCGCGCAGAGCGAAGGCGCCGATCTTATCGTGCTCGGCACGCACGGACGCACCGGACTCGCGCACGTGCTGATGGGCAGCGTAGCGGAACGCGTAGTGCAGAAGGCGGGGTGCCCGGTGTTGACGATTCGGCACCCGTCGCGCAAGTTCAAGCATCCGCTCGACAAGTAACTCCCGCTCTGACCGCTAACGAAGCGAGCGTCGCGCTTCCCTCGGGCGCCTTCCGGCTGATATCAAGGCGCCTGATGTTCGCGCTTACACAACCTCTCGATTCGAAGCGAAAGCCTGCACGCATCGTGACCGCGATGCGCGTGGGAGCGGTGGTATTTTCCGTCAGTGCAATTTTCCTGTGGTTTTCATGGACCGCGCTCGCTGTTCCCGTCCGCCACGCGATGGTGGTCGCCGAAAGCGAGCCGGCCGCACGTGCCGGTTTCGAGATCCTTGAACGCGGCGGCAACGCCATCGACGCGGCCTGCGCCACGGCGCTGGCGGTCGGCGTGACGAACGCAGGTTCCTGCGGGATCGGCGGCGGCGGGTTTATGCTGATCTATCTCGCCAAGACCGGACAGTTTTACGCGCTCGATTATCGCGAACGGGCGCCGATGGCCGCGCGTGCCGACATGTTCATCAAGGATGGCCGCCCGGATGAAGAACTCGCGCGGACCGGCCCGCTCGCAGCGGCGGTGCCGGGCGAACTCGCGGGCATCGATGCCGCGCTCAAACGCTTCGGCACGATGAAGTTCTCAGCCGTGGCGGCGCCGGCGATAAAACTTGCGCGCGACGGCTTCCCATTGAGCGAGCACATGGCCGCCGAGATCGCTCACATGGCCCCGAAGATCGCGCTGGACCCCGGATTGCGCGGGGTCTTTCTCAATCCCGATCATTCACCTCCGCACGCCGGGCAAATAATTCGAAATAGCGCGCTGGCCTCGACGCTCAAGCGAATGGGCGACGACCCGGTCGCCAATTTTTACCATGGTGCAGTCGGGCGTCAGCTTGCTGCGTTTGTGAAGGAGCACGGCGGGCTGATCACCGCCGAGGATCTCGCGAGCTATCAGCCGATCTGGCGCAAGCCGCTGAATTTTTCGTTCCAGGGTTACGAGGTCTACACGATGCCGCCGCCTTCGTCGGGCGGCGTGTTGCTCGAGATGCTAGGAATGCTCGAACCCGGTCACCTCGTCGGCCTGGGCCTCGATTCGCCGCCGTATCTTGTGCGGCTGATCGAAGTGATGCGCCAGGGGTTTATCGATCGCGATGAGTACGGCGATCCGGATTACGTGCATGTGCCGCTCCAGACGCTGCTCTCGCCGGCGCACATCAATGAAGCGCGTGACCGCGCACTGCATCATCGGATGCAGCCCCTGCCCGTCCAACCCGCGCGCGATCACGGCACCTCGAACCTGTGCGTGGCCGATGCGGACGGCAACGTGGTCGTACTCACGACCACCATCAACACGGCATTCGGCGCAAAGCTGATGGTTCCTGGGCTGGGCATCATCCTGAACAACGAGATGGATGATTTTGCCGTGGCGCCCGGCGTCCCGAACGCCTACGGGTTGGTCGGCGCGAAGGCCAACGCGATCGCTCCGGGCAAGCGTCCGCTGTCGAGCATGACACCGACCATCATCACCCGCGATGCACGCCCGGTTTTCGCACTGGGCGGTTCCGGCGGTCCGACCATCATCACGGGAGTTCTCCAAGTCACCCTCAACGCGCTCGATTTCCATCTCGCGCCGGCAGAAGCGATCGCGGAGCCGCGCATCCATGAACAGGCGGCCCCGGATATCGTATTCGCCGAATCAACCTTGCCGCCGGCAACGATCAAAGGGCTCGAGGCTATGGGTTACAAGCTGAAGGTGATTCACTTTTTCAGCGCCGTGAACGCACTCCAGATTGGGAGTGACGGATCAATCAAGGGAGCATTCGATCAGCGCAAGGGCGGCGGCGTCGCCGGGAATTGAGCAGCTCACGACGGGACTGTGACAGGCACGGCGCTCAAGTTAGACTTGAGCGCCGTGCCTGACGACGGACGGAGCGATACGGCGGCGCTGGGACGAGCCGCGCCGGTGGTCGGCGGCGAAATCGCCGCCGACCACCGGCGCGCATGGCTCGTGTTCGGCCCGGCAGTGTTGATCGCTGCCTACGGCGCCGTCCTTTTCGGCTTCCATCTTGGCAGCTACGGACTCTGGGAACCCGATGAGGCTCGGTACGCGGAAATCGCGCGCGAGATGGTCGAGCGCGCCAATTTCCTCGCACCGCATCTCAACTACGTCCTCTATGTCGAAAAGCCGCCGCTCCTCTATTGGCTCACTGCGCTTGCTTTCAATCTTTTCGGCCTCAATGAATTTGCTGCGCGCCTCGTTCCCGCTCTCGCCGCCATCGTGGGGCTGGTCGTCACCTACCTTTTCGGTTCGCTCGTCTTCGACCGCCGACGCGGAGCAATCGCTGCCGTCGCTCTCGCCACGATGCCGCTTTACGCCGTGATGGCCCAGGTGCTGAACACCGACATGCTCCTCACCGGGTTCATCACGATCGCGTTCTTCGCGTTCTTTCTGCACTGGCGCGATGGCGGCCGATGGTGCTGGCTCGCGTGGATCGCGATCGCGATGGCCGTGCTGACCAAGGGACCCGTCGGCGCGGTTATTCCCGGCCTCGCCGCCTTTACCTTCCTTGCGTGGGAGCGCGACCTGCGCGGTGCATTCCGCCGCTTCCGAGTGATCGCCGGGCTCGCGCTGAATTTCGCGATCGTGGCGCCGTGGTTTATCTACATGATCGTCAAAATTCCGGGCTATTTCGATTTCTATTTCGTCGGCGAACATCTTCGCCGTTTCATGGAGCCCGGCTACAGCCATAAGGAGCCGCTTTATTTCTACTTCCCCGTGATTGCCGCCGGAATGTTGCCATGGTCCGCGTTGGCGTTGCTGCTCGATTGGCGCGCCGTCAGCTTCACCCCGGCTCATCGCTTCTGCGCAATCGCTGCGCTCGTCGTGTTCTTCTTCTTCTCGCTCGCGCACGCAAAGCTTATTCCATACGTTTTGCCACTCTTTCCGCCGACGGCGATTATGCTCGGCGACGCGATCGCGGCGACGATGGAAAGCCACCCGTGGCGCCTGGTCGCAGCCGCTCCGATACTAGGGGTGGTCGGCGCGGCTGCCGCCTTCGTCGCGCGGTTCGCCCATCTGTTCTCGAGTCCTTACATCGAACCGGTGCGTCCGACCCTCGTCGCAATCGCGGTCATCGGTCTCGTCGGCGGTGTGATCGCTTCGGCGGCGTTTTGGATTGGTCGTGCAGGCGGCCGCTTCGAATTCACGACGCTTGCGATCTGCACGACGCTGATGCTGATGGCAGGGAGCTACGGGCGGATCGCGGTCGAGCCGTTGCGCTCGTACGCGAAGTTGTGCCGGAGGGTTGCAGATCAAGCCGCAGACACGCGGCTGGTCTGCTATCATCGGTACGTTCAAGCGCTGCCACTTTATGCGCGACGCCGCGTGATCCTGGTCGGCGCCAAGACTGAGCTCGCCTTCGGCGCAGCGCATTCGCCGGATGCCGACGCGTGGTTTTTGAACGGTGACGCGGCGCTGCTGAAGCTTTGGAACAAGCCGGGGCCCGTGATCCTCGTGATCGATCGGCCCGATCTTCAGCGTTTGCGGGATCGCCTGGGCTCGTTCACCGTGATCGGTTCGGAGTGGAAGAAGGTTGCCATCCGCAAGTCCGCAGCTAGCGCCGGCAAATGAGGCGCCCGAACGCGCGCCGGCATCAGCGCGGGCCCGCGCCTACGCCGGCTTTGCGCTGCGCGCCGGGCTGGGACTCGCCGTCGTCGGAATCCTGCTCTGGCGGTACGATCTGCGCACCATCGCAGGCGCTTTCCGTCGCGAGCAGCCGATCTATTTCCTCGCCGCGTTCGGAATCTATCTAAGCGGACTGCTGATCGCCTCCTTTCGGTGGCAACTGCTCGCACGGCTGGTCGGCATCGTGGATTCTTATCTACGTTTCCTGCGCTACTTCCTGATCGGTTCATTCACGAACCTGTTTGTTCCCGGCTTGATCGGGGGCGATGCGGCGCGCGCGATTTACATCGGACGCCGGCATCATCAGATTGCCGCCGCGATAGCCTCGGTCGCTGCCGATCGCGGCACGGGAATCATCGCGCTGTTCTGGCTCGCGGGCATTGCCGCAATTCCGATGGCTCGTGTGCTGCCGCGCTCGCTGCTGATGACGACCATCGCCGTGGGCACAGTTACGATCGCCGGATTTCTGTGCGCGCCGCTGCTGAATCGTTTCCTTGCGGCTTCCGCGCGTGCGCGTCTAAAAGCGATCGGCGCAACTCTTGCGCCCTATCTCGGCCGCCCGGCGAGCCTGCTTCCAGCGATCGGGCTGTCATTGATTCTCCAGACTGATCTTGCAATCGCACAGTGGATGCTCGCGGTTGGACTCGGCCTCGTAACTCCTCTGCGCGTCTTCCTGCTCTGCATGCCGATCGCCAACGCATTCGCGAGCATCCCGATCACGCTCAACGGTCTGGGTCTTCGTGAGGCGACCTATCTCGTGATGCTCGGGATGGCTGGCGTCCAACACGGTGACGCGGTCGCACTCGGACTGCTGTGGTTTACAGCGACGGCCTTGGCCGGCCTTACGGGCATCGTGCCCTTTCTGATGACCGGCACGCCGACCGTTGGCCGGGAGACCGAGGCTGTGTCGGCTGGTGGATGATGTTTGTGTCAGCTTTTCGATTGCTTCCTAAAGTTTCCGATTGAACTGCTGGTTTTTGCCCGTGTACTTTGATACTAACCAAGCGGACAGGCATGCAGGGGCCAGCCTTACAACCTATGGATGCGATGAAAACGCTGTTCTTGAATCCTCCCTCTTACGACGATTTCGATGGTGGTGCAGGCTCGCGCTACCAGGCGACCCGTGAGGTCTGGTCCTTTTGGTATCCGACCTGGCTAGCCTATCCCGCCGGCATGATTCCCGGTGCACGCCTGCTGGACGCCCCCCCGCATGGCTACGATCCCCCGCGCACCGTCGATGAGGCGAAGCATTACGATTTCGTTGTGCTCCACACCTCGACGCCGTCGCTCCGCCAGGACGTACGCACCGCCGAGGCGATCAAGTCCGCCAATCCGAACTGCATCATCGCCTTCGTCGGCGGCCATCCGACCGCCCGCCCCGAGGAGACGCTCAAGCTGTCCAATGCGATCGATATCGCGGGCCGCAAGGAATTCGACTACTCGATGGTCGAAGTCGCCGAGGGCCGCGACTGGTCGAAAATCGCGGGCATCAGCTACCGGCGCAATGGCGTCATCAGCCACAATCCCGACCGTCCGTCGCTTACCAACGAAGAACTCGACAAGCTGCCGTTCGTGACCGAGGTCTACGAACGCAATCTCGATTACCTCAAATACAACAGCCCTTACTGTCAGTATCCCTACGTCTCGATGTACACCGGCCGCGGATGCCCCGCGCGGTGCACTTTCTGTTTGTGGCCGCAGGTCACGCAGGGCCATCTCTACCGCGTGCGCAGCCCCGAGAATGTCTTCGAGGAAGTCTCCGCGATGCGCGCGAAGTTCCCGAAGATGAAGGAGCTGTTCTTCGACGACGACACCTTCACGGCCGATCCGATGCGGGCGCGGAGAATCGCGCAGTTGCTGAAGCCGCTCGGAATCACCTGGTCGACCAATTCGCGCGCCAATGTCGATTACGAGACGCTCAAGATCATGAAGGAAGGCGGTCTGCGTTTGTTCGTGATCGGTTACGAAAGCGGCAACGCCGAGATTCTGAAAAACATCAAAAAGGGCGTCCGGCTCGATCGCGCGCGCAAGTTCACGCAGGACTGCCACAAGCTCGGCATCCTTATTCACGGCACCTTTATCCTCGGCTTGCCCGGCGAGACCCGCGAAACCATCGAAGAGTCGATGCGCTTCGCGCGCGAGATGGATTGCGAGACCATCCAGGTGTCCCTCGCCTCGCCCTATCCCGGCACCGAGCTGTTCGAACAGCTTACCAAGGCCGGCTACATCGCCGTCGACCCGCTGCTTGACGAACTTGGCTATCAGAAGTGCACGGTCCAATACCCCGGGCTGTCAAGCGACGAGATCTACCAGGCCGTGGAACGGTTTTATCGCAGCTTCTATTTCCGGCCGCGGTACATCTTCAAGGCCGTGCGCAAGATGGTCAGCTCGACCGAGGAATGCAAGCGATTGTTGAAAGAAGGGATGCAATTCCTGTCCACGATGCGCCAGCGTCGCGCACAGGTGCGCCAGGCCGCTTAGGTCATTGTCACTGCCCGCGGGCTGCGGAACCAACGAGTCTGACTTGCGCCGGCGGGGAACGGCCGTAGTGAATCGCATGCCCGAGCTATGCATACCCTGACTTTCCTTTCGGCACTCTGCGCGATCGCCTCGCTCTTTTACTATGTTAGCGCTACCGCTGCTGCGCTGCGTTTCGCGCGTCAGGCCACCCAGCCGTTGCCGCCTCTGCCCGGGCACCTGCCGCGGGTCGCCATGCTCAAGCCGCTTTACAACCTCGACGCCGCTCATATCGCGAACCTCGAGACTTTCATGGCAGTCGATTATCCGGTCGCCGACGTCGTGGTCGGTGTTCCGACCGTCACTGCATGGGCCGCCGACCAGATCGCGCAGCTCCAGAACCGCTACCCGAGCAAGCGGCTGATCGTGGTGACCGACGCGCAGCCCGGATGCGCCAATCGCAAAGTCGCGAAACTGATCCGGATGGTCGAGCAGGCGCCCGAAGCCGAACTGTTCGTCCTGAGCGACGGCGATATCGTGGTCGAACCCGATTATCTGCGGCGCCTGGTCGGCGAGTTGGAGGCTCATCCTGAAACCGGCGCGATCACCTCCGCCTACCGCGCGCGCCCGGCTCCGACGCTGGCGGCGCATTTCGACGCGCTCTTTATCAATACCGACTTTGCCCCGATGGTGATGCTGGCTGCGCGGCTTGAACCGTTGCGTCACGCCTACGGCGCAACCATCGCGATCCGCCGCACCGCGCTCAACGCGATTGGCTGCTTCCAGGCCCTCAAGGATCTTCTCGCCGACGATTTCTTCCTCGGCCGCCTCGTCACCGACAACGGCTTCAAGGTCGAGCTGGCGCACACCCCGGTCACCATCCAGTGCAACCAACTTCGCTTTTCAGATTTTTGGAGTCATCAGCTCCGCTGGGCCCGGACCTATCGCACCACGCGCCCCGAAAGCCTCGGCACGATCGCGATCAACGGCCCCTTCTGGGGACTGATTTTGATGCTCGCGTCGCATTTCGCGCCGGGTGCGATAGCGACCTTTGCGCTGGTCATCGCCGCGCGGCTGATAATGGCCACGCTGATGCTGGATCGAGTGCTGGACGTCCGCGAAACGCTTTCCGACCTGCCGTTGGTGCCAATCAAGGACCTGGTGATGGCAGCAATATGGTTCGCGAGTCTCGCCAGTAACGAAGTCACCTGGGGCGGACGCCGCTTCCGCATCCTGAGCGACGGCGCGATGCAGGAAGTCGACGGCTAACGCCTTAGCCGCCGTTGACGATGCTTCATCATCTGCTGATCGGCGCCGTTGCAAGCATCCTGATGGCCGTCGGGCTGCTGATGATGAAGAGCCGCGGCCCCGCGCTTCCGGAAGCTCGGCCCGGAAGGCTTTTGGCCGCGGCGTTTGCGTGGTTTCGCGATCCGATCTGGCTCGGCAGCATCCTTGTGCAGACAATCGGCTACGCGCTTTACCTCATCGCGCTCGCCGGCACGCCGGTTTCGTTGCTGGCGGTCGTGATGCAGGGCGGCATCGCGCTGTTTCTTTTGATGGCCGTAATCTTTCTGGGCGAGCATGCCTCGCGGAGCGAGTGGATCGGGATAGTTGTTCTCGTGGGTGCGATGCTGGCGGTAACGCTGTCGATCGGTTCCGATGTCTCGGCCAGCCGGCTCGATGCGCGGGCGCTCACGGTGGTTACCCTGATCGGACTGATCGTGGGCGGCATTTTGAACTTCGATGCGCGGCTCCGCACCAGCGGCGCGGCCGTCGCGCTTGGCTCGGGCCTCGCGTTCGGCCTCGCCGCGCTCTACGCCAAAGCGCTTACCTGTGTGATAGTCGCCGATCCGGGCGCGTCGTTCTGGATCCGCATCGCAGCGAATCCCTACCTCTACCTGACCGCGATCGCGAACGTCGCGGGCCTGATGATGCTCCAGAATGCGTTTCATCGGGCGCGCGGGATCATCGCGATGCCGCTGTCGTCGGCGCTCTCGAATCTGGTGCCGATCGCCGGCGGGATGCTCGCCTTCGGCGAGAGTCTGCCGGCCGAGCCGCGGCTTGCCGCGATGCGCGTGGCGGCGTTCGCGATGACGATCGCCGGCGGCCTGC
>Ga0209061_1002817_pt1 | contig 20574 bp, 26 predicted proteins | sample Coa_R1_10_FD_187157 | JGI IMG/M metagenome (GOLD analysis project Ga0209061, IMG submission 187157) | Surface soil microbial communities from Centralia Pennsylvania, which are recovering from an underground coalmine fire - Coalmine... | ecosystem: Environmental > Terrestrial > Soil >...
CAGAGCCCTTTCGGTTCGCCGCCGGCAGGCCACCGATAGCCGATCGAGCCGCGCGGCACGACAATCCCGCCGGTGGTTTCGTCGATGGCCACCGTCTTCCACGCGGCGCGCGGTGAAGGCGGTGCCTCTGGCAGGTCGCTCTGGCGCAGGTATCGGTCAGGAATCCAACAGTCGCCTTGCTTGCGCAGCCGCACCAGCATCGGCATGTCGGTGAATCGCCGGCAATAATCCTGAAAATATGGAACCGACCGCTCAAGAAAAAACTCTTTCAGGATGACGTGGCCCATCGCCATAGCGAGGGCGCCGTCGGTGCCTTGTTTGGGGTGCAGCCATAAATCCGACAGTTTCGCAACCTCCGAATAATCCGGCGTGATCGCGACGACCTTGGTGCCGTTGTAACGTGCCTCGACGAAGAAATGCGCATCCGGCGTGCGAGTCTGCGGCACATTCGATCCCCAGGCGATAAGGTAGCTAGAATTGTACCAATCGGCCGATTCCGGGACGTCGGTCTGTTCGCCCCACGTCTGTGGACTCGACGGCGGCAGGTCGCAATACCAGTCGTAGAAGGAGAGGAGCGTGCCGCCAATCAAACTCAGATAGCGTGTGCCGGCCGCGTACGACACCATCGACATGGCTGGAATTGGCGAGAAGCCGACGATCCGGTCAGGTCCCCACGTTTTGATCGTGTAGACGTTGGCGGCGGCAATGATCTCGCAAGCTTCTTCCCACGTCGAGCGTACGAATCCGCCGCGGCCGCGCATGGACTTGTATGCGCGTGTTGTATCTGCATTGTCGACGATTGCGGCCCACGCATCGACCGGGGCAAGGGTTTTGCGCGCCTCGCGCCATGCTCTCAACAGCCGCCCGCGCACCATCGGATATTTGATCCGGCTCGCGCTGTAGAGATACCAACTATAGGAGGCTCCGCGCGAGCAGCCACGCGGTTCGTGATTGGGCATTCCCGGGCGTGTTCTCGGGTAGTCGGTCTGCTGTGTCTCCCAAGTGACGACTCCACTTTTGACGTAAATCTTCCAGCTGCATCCTCCCGTGCAATTGACGCCGTGTGTCGAGCGGACGATCTTGTCGTGCTGCCAGCGCTGACGGTAACCCTCTTCCCACGTCCGATCCTCGGCACGCAATTCACCGTGACCATCGGCGAAGGGCTCGCGTCGCCGCTTCAGATATGTGAGGCGTTCAAGAAAATGACTCATTGCCTGTTTCTCCGTCAGCCGACTTTTTGCTCAGGAGCCCGTCCTCCTTGGTGCAACCGCGCGCATCTCTTCACCCATGACCGGCAGCATCCGGACCTCTGTCATGTAGTTAAGCAGGAGCGATACGGATACGACACCGTAGAGTAGCATGAAGCAGCTCGAGTTGAAGCGAAACACCTCGAGAATGGCGCCGAACATTACCGGCAAGAGAAAGCCGCCGAGGCCGCCGATCATTCCGACAATACCTGACACCACTCCCATAGAATCGGGGAACTCATCGCCGATATATTTGAAAGTCGAAGCCATTCCGCACGCAAATGCCACGCCCAATACGAACAACAATCCGGTAAAAACCCACCAAGGCAATATGATGGAAAAACCGACCGGACCGTCGATCGTGTGTATGATCAGTTCAGTCTTCGGATATGAAAGGATGAAAAGGCAAATCCATGCGACCCATAGCACCCACCACGTGACTTCATGGGCACCGAACCGGTCTGCCAGCCATCCGCCGAGCGCACGAAACCCGCCGCCGGGCAATGAAAAGCAAGCGGCAAGAAGGGAGGCCTGCGTGAGCGTGAATCCATACTCACTTCTGAAATAGTTGGGCATCCATACCGAGAGAGCCGTAAATCCACCAAATACGATGGAATAATACTGGCAGTATTTCCAAACGCGCGGATCCCTGAGAACCGCCAATTGCTGAATGGCAGTGATCTTCGTATCGCGTCCCCGCGCCGGATCACGTTCAGCCAAAAGCCAGAACAAAGCTGCACTGAACAAGAGAGTGACCGCGTACACACGCGGTACGGTTTGCCAACCGTACCTGCTGATCAGGGCAGGCGCGACATACATGTTGAGAGCGGCACCCATGGTCCCCGCTCCGAAGACGCCCATGGCAAATCCGCGACGCTCCTTTGGAAAGAAACGCGCCACGTAAGGCGTACCAACGGAAAAGGCAGCGCCGACAAGCCCGAGAGCCAGCCCGAGGAGAAGAAATTGCCAAAGCGTCGCGGCATAAGACGACAACCATAGCGGACCCGCACAACCCACGAGTAGGAGAAACATGACGATCCTCCCGCCGAACCGGTCTGTTGCGATGCCGAGCGGCAGGCGAAACAGAGATCCGGTCAAAACAGGAGTTGCGGTCAACAGGCCAAACTGAAAGGCATTAAGGCCGAGCATTTCGCGGATCGACACGCCCGTTACGCCAAGCATCATCCACACTGCAAAGCAGACCACGAAGGCCCACGTCGTGATGAGAAGAACGATAACTCTTCGCGCATTCGACATGATGCTCAGCCCTCAAGGTGTCGGTTGCAACCGGAGCGAAGATCTTGACAATGATCGGCGTAATTCGGTGCGGTAACGGATCCGCCAACGTGCGGATTTATGATCGGATCGATCAGTATTTTGCCATTCATACCGGCAACGCCGGCTAGCGCCATTTGTGTCCGGGCCGCAAGCTCGGCATTTCCATGACTCGAGCAGCGAGGTTGTTGTGGTTGGCGGCATGACTCCAATCCCGTGCGTAGCTTCGGAAAAAGCGTTCTGCGTCGCAATATGTTTTAGGTGCCGGGAACGCGGTACCGGCATGCCGTAATCCGAAAAGTTTGCAGGATTGGCGGAAGAGACGGGGCCGCTGTGGACGGTTTGGTCGGTCCGCACGCACGCGGCGGTGACGTCGAGGATTATCTCGGGGGCGCCCATGGCAATGAAGGAGACAAGCTACACATGCGCTCTCAGCGCTCGATTGATTTGGAAGACGCGATGCACAGCGTCGTCGACGTGAGCATGTAGGTATGTTCGTTCGATGCGGCGCATACGCCGATAACGGTCGTCGTCGGGCCGCTGCTCAACCACGCTGGTGTTGCCGTTCTTCGTCGTTTCAGCATTGAGCAATTTGTCATTGATCCCGTCTTGAGGACGCCGCGCGGGTCCGACCGACGCCCGCAGGTTAAGTTGATCTTTCCGACGCCGCTCGTGGACTCGGTTGACGGTGACCGCCGAGATCCCGATTTCAACGATGCGTTGCTTTCCGGTGCACCGCTGGCGACAGATCGCCCCCACGGCAGCGGATGAGGCACATCCTGCCTGGCTCGACAGGGAAAGAGTCTTGGAGACTCGCGCCCGTGAACTTTCAGCAGCTTCGGCGTGGGACCGCACCAGCCGCTCGACCATCACATTGGACGGCTCGTCTAACGGGCGTATCACCGTCGTCATGGCCTGAATATCCTTCATACATGGTGCGATCTCGGAAAGTCGCGCACACATTTTTGCCACCGCACTGTTATCTGCGGCCCGTCTTACGGCCCGGCGATTTAAACATTCCCGGTCTGAGCCGAATGCAGATGTCCCGAAATTTCATACTATGAACAAAGGTAAAACAAGAATATCAATCGATTCGCCGCATTTATTGATTTAGCGCAATGAGTGAGAGTTCGAGTAGCCTGCAGGCTTTACCGATGACAGAAAAAACGCAATCTGCCGTCATCGCTTTTCTGGAAAATCCGGCTGCTCACGGTGGCATTTCCGTCAAACGATTGGATACGCACGCAGCCTCAGTGTTTCTCGTTGGAGACCGCGCGTTGAAGATTAAACGTGCGATCCGTCTCCCGTTTCTTGACTATTCGACCTTGGAAAAGCGCAAGGCTGCGTGCGAGGCGGAACTAAGAGTCAATCGAGCATTCGCTCCCATGCTGTACCGGAGCGTTATTCCGATTGTGCGCACGCCGGGTGGCAGCTTCGTCCTGGGTGATGCTGCGGCGGGCGAGGTGGTGGAGTGGGCCGTGGACATGGTGCGTTTCGATGAAACGCAAACGCTCGACCTTCTCAGCGACGCCGGTCAGCTCACCGATGCGCTGGCTGAAGAGCTGGGACGGATGATTGCCCGGGTCCACGCGATCGCGCAATCAGTATACGATCGCGATTTCCCGGGCAGTCTTGCGGGCATCGTCGCGCAGAATGCAGCCGAAATGAGGGAGTTTCCGCAGGTCTTCGACTTTGTTCGCGTAACGGAACTTACCAGAACGACGCAAAAGCTGCTCGAGCGAATGGGCCCGTTGCTGCGTCAGCGCGAGAAAAACGGGTGGGTCCGGCGCTGCCACGGCGACCTGCATCTCGCGAACATCGTTCTTTTCAAGGGCACACCGGTCCTTTTCGACGCCATCGAATTCGATGAGCAAATTGCCACTGTCGACTTATTCTACGATCTCGCCTTCTTGTTGATGGACATGATCGAGCGTCGCCAACGCAAGCCGGCAAACATCGTTTTCAATTGTTATCTCGCGGAACGAAACTGTGCAAGCGACCTCGACGCGCTAGTGGCCCTGCCGTTGTTCATGTCGTTGCGCGCATGCATCCGTGCCAAGGTGACGGCGGAACGGCTTGCCCAGACGGAAGGTACAGACGAGATAAGGCGGAAGGCACAAAGCTATTTTGCGCTGGCCTCCAGGGTCTTGCAACGCTCGAGCCCGCGGCTCGTAGCCATCGGCGGATTGTCCGGAAGCGGGAAGTCAACGCTCGCTCGCGGCCTCGCTCCCGAAATCAGGCCAGATCCCGGAGCGGTCTTGCTCCGCAGCGACGTGGAACGAAAACGGCTTTTCGGAGTATCGGAGTCGACCAGATTGCCGGAAAGCGCCTATGCGGCCGATGTGACTGATCGCGTATACGCGATGCTCGCTGCAAAGGCAAAACAGGCTTTGGCCGCGGGGCACTCGGTGATTGTCGATGGGACTTTCTCGCGCGAGGAGCAACGGAGGGCTATCGAGGCGGCGGGAGGCACGCACCGCTTTACCGGCCTCTACCTTGAGGCCGACCTCCCCACCCGGATTGCTCGGATCCAAAATCGAGGCAAAGATGCCTCGGACGCAGATGTGAGGGTTGCCCTGGCGCAAGAAGGATCGTTGGAAGGCCGGCTTTCGTGGCATACGATCAATGCCGCAGGTTCGTTATCGTCGGTCCTGGAACAGGCCTCGAGTGCGGTGGGTTGCAGCAGATTCCACTCTTGGGCGCGAGTCGAAGAACAAGATGACGCAGATTAAACACGTTTGTTCAGACCGGGTGGCTGATTGTGACCCAAAATAGCATCCAGCGTGTAAGCGTTCGGACAGTATTCACGATAGTGTTCGGTGGTTATTCCCTCCTCCAAGTCGTGCTCACATCGCCGTTTGTGGACGCACACGATGCAGAGTCGCTGCATATCTCGCATCACAAGAGGATCTGTCTCGGCAAGCTTCTGCGGGTCGACACCGAGAGCCATCAACATCCGTTTTAGCAAAAGGGCCGAGTCCGGGCCCTTGCGCGTTATTGCAAGGAGTTCGCTCTGGGTTAACGACAGATCGCGTGCAATCGCGGCGACGTCCTCCGGCGTGCAGGCAGCGAACTCCCGATCAGCATGAATGCGGGCACGATAACGCTCGATCCACCGCGCGATGGCGGCAAACAATCGGCTTGTGGCAGCAGTCTCAGGATAGTCGGTCATGATACACCTCTTTTACAATGAACGATGGTCACGCACCCGCGGCATTGACTTAAATCAATCCGATCTGGGCAAACGAAGTCATTGGTGCATGAATCACGAGGTGGCTCATGACCGCTCAACGGGGAGACGGCCTCGGCCTGTGGCGATCCGAGAAGGACGGCGCGGCAGGTATTGAGGGAGTTGTTATGGATTTGAGCGGAAACTTGGAAGCGCGGTTGAAAGGCCGTGGCGACTCGAATGGTTCACCTGACGACCGATCCGACGATTGAGGCCGAATTGTCGGATCAAGCGTTTGCAGGTGACGAGAACACTGAAGAGACGGGCCCGAAGAAGACGCCGCTCAAACATCTCAAGACGACGGAGCACGTCTCGCGTCTGACCGCTCGAGCAGTCGGAAGACGAGGGGTACACTCCCCGGCCCATCGCCACGCATTTCTCTCCACCCGAGGGCAAATCGATGTCTGCACCGCAATATGGATCGGCCACGCAAAGCGGCAGGAATTGAATTATTGTGCCGGAGTGGTGCTAGCGGCCGCGCCCATTCCAATGATGCCAACCCCAGTGGCGCGGACCGGCCTCATCGAGGCGAGCCTTCTGCTCGGCGCTGAGCGTTGCATAGAAGGCATCAAATGCGGATCGCACGGTCTTCACCGCTGTTAGCATGATTTCGAGTCGAGTCTGCATAAGCTCCATGCGCGCGGTTGCGCTGGTCGGGAACTCACGTGGACAGGCACCGGTGATCTGCTCGGCCGCCTTTGTCGAAGCGGCACGCAATGCGTTGAGGGCTGCGCGCTGTGACTCGCTCGGTTGCACGATGCGTTCGATCGTTTCCATGCGCCATTCCGCAAGCCCGGCGCTGCGCGGATTGCATAGCCCCGCCATCCCGCCGCGGCCGCCCCATCCCATCATGCCGGGACCCATCATCATGCCATGGTCCCAGCCATAACGAGGACCGCGAAACGTGGACGCAGCCGCAGGCGGCGGAGATGCGTCGGCGGGCGCCGATGGCTGTTGCGCCGTTGCGACATCGGTGCCGACCGCGACGGCGCAGGCGAGCGCCACCAGCGCGGGAAGACGACTTGTCATGGCATACCTCCAGCATCAGAGAGACCGCGCAGCCGCGGTCACGTCGTAGAGATCGTGTTTTCGTCCGGGCCGATTGTTAACCCCGATATCGGTTCGACCCAGGCCAAGTGATCCTTGACGGCTTTCACGCCTGGAATATTTTCGGCGGCCACGATCAACGCAGCGCGCTGTCGCTCGTCGAAGATCGTGCCCCACAGTTCCACGATGCCGTGACGCACGATGACGTCGGTCAAGGCGGTGGGAGCCCATCCGGATTTTTCCAATTTTGCGAGCAGTTGCTCCCGTATCGCGTCATCGGCTTGTGCCAGCAACTTGTCTTTGCGAGCGACACGGACCATCGTATGCAGGAGATCGGAGCGTGTGATGATTCCGACCATCTTGCCTTCGCGCATCACTGGCATTCGCTTGATGCGGTGTCGTTCCATTGCTTCGACAACCTGCCCAAGGTCCGCCTCCACGTCGACGGTGCGGACATCCCTCGTCATGACCTCAGACACTTTGCGGCCGTGCGAATGCACGTATTCTGACGCGATCTTCCCTGGCCCGATGATAAATTCGAGTAAGCGTGAATGCCGACGCTCCGTTCCCGTTTCCTTACGGCGCAGGAAGTCGCCTTCGGAGAGGATGCCGACGAGGTTACCGGATGCATCCACGACCGGGAGCCCGCTGATGCGACGCTGAAGCATCAAGCGCGCTGCCTGCAGGACCGTCGTCTCAGGCGTCACCGAAATAACGTCGTGGGTCATTACGTCTTTTGCTTTCATGGCGCAATTTCCACGTCTATGTGAATTTTGTTTAGAATCCTGCCTGCGACCATCCTATGCTTTGACATATCTCAAAAACGCCCGAAGTTTGTGCGCGACGGGCTCTGGGACGGCGTGCGCACGCGATCGCACGGTGATTGCTGAATCGAACGCAGGTGAGAACTGACTTCCGACGTGCCCGGAGCCACGAGTTTGAATTTGAGGTGTTGGGTTGAATGAAGGTATCGAAATGACGATTCGCTGTATTGACGATTCGAACCTGTTCATGTCGAAGCCGCGGCTGATATCGCGACAAGGCGGATCGAACGCTTGCGGCTTTTCCCGGTGGGTTCGATCGTGTAACGGCTGTGCAGCCGTTGTGCAGCAATGGGCAGTGGTGTGAACGGTCCCCGTCCGCGACCGCCGCCACTGTATTGAGGTCTACCAGCGCAAAAACAGCAAAGACGCCAAGCATGATTTATTAATATCGCTTGATGTCGGTCGACGCTGGCTTGATGCTGCATGACCGCCCGTCGCGCCGTTTTCATCCTTATTGCACAAAAAAGCCCTGGCAGTTCCCCGCCAGGGCAGCGTTGCCGAAGGTTAGAGGGGGAGGGAGAAATTGCCTTCGGCAGCAGAGCGGGAAACACGCTATGAATTCAAGCGAGTAAGAGCAACGGGATTTCGCAAGGTGATCCTCCGTGACGTCGGGATATTAATGGCTGCGACCTTCTCAAGCTGAGTCAAGGTTCGCGACACAGTCTCGATGGTAAGGCCCAGATAATCCGCGATGTCCTGTCGGGACATCGGCAGTTCCACCTCTCTACCGGAAGCCGATCGCTTTGCCATTTCGAGGAGAAAACCTGCTACGCGTTCCTGTGCCGTCTTGATCAGCAGCATGATGTGGGCTTGGGCACGCTGCAATTCGACGGCGGTCATTTCCCAAAGCTCGCGCGCGACCTCATTATCGCGACCGGCCAAGGAAACCAGCGTTGAGCGTTTGACGACCAGGATTTTGCAGTCGGTAATCGCTTCCGCGGACGAGGTGTGCTCGCCTGCGAGTTCCAGGCCGAATATATCTCCGGAAAGATAGAATGCGCCAATCTGGCGGCGACCATCGTCGAGCAGGTTGTACGTCCGCACCGCGCCGCTCATGATTTTGTAAACGTATTCGGCCGGTTCTGCCTCTCCATAAATCTCTGAGTTGCGCGCAAAAAACATTGGTGCTCCCATGATATCGATCGAAGAATGGAAAGTGTTACCATCTGCGGGAATGTTATCGGGACGTGACCGTACGGGGCGCTCGATTGCGAACTGTTTGAGCATGGTGGATCCCATCACTCTCAGACTGCTTCTTGAATAGAGCCGGCGCGAAACCGAGGAAATTCAGATGATATCCATAAGGAATTTTGCGTATGCTGCCGCAAAGCGCTGCCGCGTAACGTCCGCTGCCACGGAGCTTCGTGAAGGTGGTTGAAAAGAAACGGTTCCTCTCGGAAAGCCGAAGCCGGCTTTGGATGGCCTATGCCGCTGCGCCGGTCACTGTCGGGCTTTCATTGGGCGGCCGTGTGCTGCTTCTGCCGATTTTGCACAGCGACACGGTTTTCCTCTATTTCGTCCCCGCATTGCTCGTTTCGGCCGCATTGGGAGGCTTCGGACCCGGTCTGTTTGCGACACTCCTCAGCCTTGCTTGTGCGATTTTCGTACTGGCCGAACCAAGCCACGGGTACACGACCCTGACCATCAATGCGGGTACCTTCACGCTGATCGGCGTCGGTATGTCGGTCGGCGGCGAGCTCTTTCACCGCGAGAGGCTACGTGCGCTAAAGATGACCCGCGATGCGCTAGCGCGCGAAGCGCATCTTCAGTCGATCCTCGACACCGTGCCTGACGCAATGATCGTTATCGACGAACGCGGTCTGATTCAATCTTTCTCAAGTGCGGCTGAACGTCTCTTCGGCTACAATGCGCAAGAGGCGATTGGTCAAAATGTTAGAATCCTGATGCCCAGTCCATACCGAGAGGCACACGACGGTTATCTGGCACGGTACCTGCGCACGGGCGAGCGGCGAATCATCGGAATCGGACGCGTCGTTGTCGGGATGCGCAAGGACAACTCGACCTTCCCGATGGAGCTTGCGGTGGGCGAAATGCAAACGGGCAATCGGCGCTTTTTCACGGGATTCATCCGCGATCTGACCGAGCGGCAGAAAACGGAAGCCCGCTTGCAGGAGTTGCAGTCAGAGCTCGTGCACATGTCACGCCTCACGGCAATGGGCGAAATGGCCTCCACGCTCGCACATGAGCTGAATCAGCCCCTTTCGGCTATTGCAAACTACCTCAAGGGATCCCGCCGACTCCTTGAGGAGGCAGTGGACGAACGCTCCGTGACGCTGCGTGGAGCTCTCGACAAGGCCGCAGATCAGGCAATGCGCGCCGGCCAGATCATTCGTCGACTGCGCGATTTTGTTGCCCGCGGCGAATCGGAGCGGGGAGTCGAGAACATCAAGAAGCTCGTAGAGGAGGCCAGCGCGCTGGCGCTGGTCGGCGCCAAAGATCGTGGGATTCGCGTGCGCTTTCATTTCGATCCGGCCATCGATCGAGTTCTCGCCGACCGCGTACAGGTCCAACAGGTTTTGCTCAATCTCATTCGTAACGCGGTGGATGCGATGGAGACGGTGCAAAAGCGCGAGCTAACGCTTACGGTCGCGCCTGATGGGCCGAACCATGCCCGGATCAGTGTGGCTGACACCGGCTGTGGAATCTCACCCGATATCGTGGACCACCTTTTCACGCCGTTTGTCACGACGAAACGTCACGGCATGGGCGTGGGCCTGTCGATCTCGCGTACCATCATCGAAGCGCATGGCGGGCGCATTTGGACAGAGCCCAATCCCGGCGGAGGTACGATTTTCAACTTCACGCTGATGGCGGTCAATGAAGAGGATATCGATGCCGAATGACTCGATCGCTTATATCATCGATGATGACGATAACGTTCGGGACTCGCTCGAATTTTTGCTGAAAAGTGCCGGCATTGCCGCAAGAAGCTTCGAGTCAGCCGCCGCATTTTTGGAGACCCTTGCCGATGTGCAATCCGGGTGCATCGTCACCGATGTGCGTATGCCCGATATCACCGGAATTGATCTGCTCAGGAAAGTCAAACATCTCAAGCCAGAACTTCCTGTCATCGTGATTACGGGGCATGGGGATATCGCGCTCGCGGTCGAGGCAATGAAAATCGGTGCAGTCGATTTCCTAGAGAAGCCATTCGACGATGATCATTTTATCGGCGCGGTGCGCACGGCACTTGATCAGGGCGCCAACATCGCTCGACGCGCGGCGGAACTTTCTGAAATCCGCAACCGGATGGCAGCATTGTCTAATCGTGAACGACAAGTGCTGGAGGGTTTAGTAGCGGGTAATTCCAACAAGACGATTGCGTTCGATCTCGGGATCAGTCCTCGGACGGTTGAGATCTATCGCGCAAACTTGATGACCAAGATGGGCGCGAATAGCCTCTCGGATTTGGTGCGGATGGCGATTGTAGCGGGACTCGCGGACAGACCTGATTGAGTCGACCCCCATTCGCTCGCGCTCGCTGCTAGCGTACCAACCGGGTTCGGATCAGAATCTCCGTTGTACCCCTTACGCAAAGAACCGGAGTTGAGGTTGAAGGCCAATCTTCCTATTTTTCTGTTTCCATGCGGTCTGCGGGTGTCTCACCAAACTTCAAATCCTGCCCGATCTGTCGGGTCGCCATGCAATGTTCGCAGACCCAGGAGGGACTGATGTTTCGCTGCGCGCGCTGCGACCTCACGATGGTATACGGCGACACCAGAGATTCCGGCACATTAGCGGGCGAAAACGACCGGACGTCCGATCAGCGCGGCGACTCTTAACCGACACCGGCGCAAATTTCGCGAATTTGCCCCGCGGTCACGTCGCGGCCCCGGGGTCTGTCGCGGCATGCCGGAGATACCGGCGTTTGGAGTTTTGTTTCATGGAATGCGTGGGAGCGGCTGTCCTTGTCCAATACATGTGCGACGGCGGACCGTCCTTGCGCAGCCGTAGCGTGGGCACCGCGTCGACCGTCCCGCCGCGGACGAGGTGGGCGGTTATGCCATCGACGGTGCTGCGGGAGACGGCGAAGCCTTGCCGCCGAAGGAAGGACCCGAGCCTCGCTTGGCTTGGCCTCGCCCCACCTCGGATGATCAAGGGGCAAGGTCTCGACCACTTCGAGCACCAGGCGACTGCGGCCCGGCGGATCGTCGCCTTGTTATCCAGGGATTTCCCCGCGATCCGCAACGCCACCTTGCTTGCCGGTGCGGATAAGATGGCGAGGCGGGCGAAAGACCGGTATCGGTTTCCTCCCGTTATTTCTGACTCCAGTCTCAAACCCGAGCCCCGAAGGATTCGCTCGCTCCAGTCAGTGGGTGTCAATTCATTCCGACTACCATCGGGATCACGTCGCCGCTTTTCGGATCATTATGTTACGAGATCCTCGCGGTGCTCTCCGGATGAGTTTCCCGACTTACGGTTCACGCGAACAGCGGTCGCAGTATGGGATGGCGGGTCACAAATGAAAGCTTTTCAACCCACCCGTCCAGACCCCAGACATGGCCTGCTCGTTTTACAATAAGATAGATCATCACGCCCGCATAGACGATGTGATAATCGAGTAGAAAATTGTTCTTGTTTTCGATAAACGGGAAGTCCATGTGTGCCGTCCAATAAAGCAGTAAAAGCACGGCGCCAAAAAACGCACTTATGCGGACCATGAATCCGGCCAAGAGTGAAAGCCCGATCAGCAGATGACCATAGCTCACGAGGAATGTGAGGATTGGTGCGATTCTCGGATCGGTAAGCGGCGCATACACATCGTGAAATGTTTTCGTTGCCTTCAGGAATCCGGCTACGCTGAAATGCGGATCGAAGACCTGATGCGATGCGGCATAGATGAAGGTCCATGCCATCGCAAGCCTCATGAAAAGTAAGAATGCCCGTTCCGCGGCAGGCTCTCGTCCCATTGTTGTCGGTCCCGGCATCTTTCGCTCCTTTCAACGTATCAAATGGCTCCTTGTAGATAATCTAGCGTTCGATAATTCGCCTGAATTGACCTACGTCAAAGTCGCGTCTGGCCCTTCACCCCCGCAAATGGGACGTGCATTTTCACGTTGACACACTCGACGCAAACTCGGTCGGAGTTGAGTAGAGGTCCGCAGCCTGACAAAGACGTCAAATCTGGTGTTTGCCGGATGAGCGTGACTGGGACGCAGTGGCGTTCGAGCGGGCCTCTGGCAGGGTTCACTCGGCATGACCGCGGCCGCGCGTATGTCGGGCGCCCTGAGCTCCCGTCGCTCGAACCCAATCATCCGTAGGCCGCGCCGGCGATCGACCGCTACCAGCTGAAATAGAACATAGCCTTTGCCAGAAACACGATGAGGACAACATGACAGAATACGCTGATATGGATCATCTGAAAATGCCGTGATTTGAGTTTGCCGGCACGGCCCAGCGTCATGGCGGCGATGACATGCGCCAGAACGCTTAACGCGAGAACGATCTTGATCGAGAGCAATAGCGCGAAGCTACTGGCAAGGGGATGCGCGAGAACGCCCCGGTACTGCCAGGCCATGCCGATGCCGGTGCCATAGAGCACCAAAAGGACAAACGGCATGAGCCGCCGGGCACGGCGTGCGATGGCAAGCTCAATCGTGCGCATCACCTCGCGTCCGACCGCCTTGCGGATGCCTTCGAGGATCAAAACCTCGAAGAACACCGTTCCCACAAACATGATGGCCACGATTAGGTGCAGGGTGACAAGCGTGAAATGCTCCATTCGAACTCCGACTCCAACCCACGGGATGCAGCTGTTGCCGGCAAGTCGACTCCGGTCCGCGCTTCCTCGGACGGGGCCGAATCAAGCAGAATGCATGACCCATATTCATCCGCTTGCATGCGCGCTGAGATAGGGGCCCCGTATTTGCTTGATCGGACCTCGGGGCGCGGCGAAATCTCGTTTCGCAAGCATAATGTCGGCCAGGGTATAACGATCGAGCGTGCCTATGAAGGCATTCAGAGCCTCGTTCAAGACCTCGGGCAATTGGCAGCGTCTCGTGATAATGCACTGGCTTCCGGAGGCGAAACACTCAACGAGGGCAAAATCCGGCTCGGTCGCACGTACGACAGCTCCGAGGTTGATCGCCTCCGGCGGTTTCGCGAGGGTGAACCCGCCAGAACGGCCGCGGACCCCTTTCAGGTAGCCCGTTCGCGTCAGGATGTTGACCACCTTCATCAGATGAGCGCGCGACACCTTGTAAATTTTTGCTGTTTCTTCAATGGTAATAAGACGATCGCCCGCGGCGGCCGCATACATTAGTACCCGAAGCGCAAAGTCTGAAAAGGTCGTTAGTCGCACGGGATGCTCCGATGCAATGACGGCATCATGCCGCCCTGTTGAAACTGACATCCGGTTTGCCGCTGTCTCTCGCGATCGCTCGCTGCGTTGCAATCGCCATCCAATCCCGCAGGAGTCCTTTGTCTTCCTTCAAAAAGCGGGACCGACGCTTGAGATCCTCCCAAGTATCGTTTGGGTGGCACCATTCGTAGTCGGATCGGACCAGCGATTCGAGGTATTCGTGTTCACTCGCATTGGCGAGCGCGATCTGACGGATCTTGTCGTCGCTCAAGGTCATGCCACCCTCCTGAATTAGGTCGTCACCTGCGGCTGGCCGCGTCGCAGCTTTACACGCCACAGATAGGGCCATTGGCCGCGATCTCCATAGTTTGCTTCGAGCGGAAGGTACAAGATCTAGCGTCGTGTTCGGCAATGAGCGGCAAAGCGCTTACAGAAACGGAGTGCCCGGGCAGATGGATGATCATCGTATGTCGAATGTGCGGGCCAATCTCGCGCGTGTTGATCACTCGCTCAGACTTCATCGCATTTGTTATGTTGATCAAACACCTCCCGCGGCCGATCGGTCGCCTTCCGATCCGGCAGTTTACCGGAAAACCCAGCATCCCTTGCCTCCATTTCGATAAACAGCTGCCAAATATGCGCGCGAAGATATGCTGCTGTGTTGGCCGGAAGAACCCTGTCGAGCAAGGCGTGGAAAAACGGCTTGAGAATGCGGCCCGTGATGCCGCGCTCCGCGCACATGAGTTCGACAATATTCTGCGCGAGTGGCGAAAGGTCGTTCGGAGTAGCGAGCGGATTGCAAATGATCCTTAAGGCCTCAGCGATCCGCTCCCACCGCGCTCCGCAGATATGGGTGAGAACATTATTGAGGTGCTGGTGAGCCCGAAATATGGCAACCGCGGTGTATACGAGATCTTCGAGATCAAACTCGACGACGACTCCGGCCGAGTCGCGAAACACGCTGGGGGATGTTCTTCCGTTGGTAACGAGGCAAGGGCTGTTTTCGCGCTTGGCGAGCAGCCCGGCGACGACACCGTGGCCCGACTTGGTTGAGCGATTGTTGGCATGGGCCGCAGGACATTTTTTGCCCGTCACAGCAAATGGGACCACCACCGCGGTCCCGTGAAGCGGCTTGACGTCCAGCCGTGCGGCCGCTTGTCGGCTGACGGGCGTTTTCGACATCGGGTCCGGTAGCATGTTTGCCTCATGAGGGGATTGACGACCTTCGCAAAAAGATATAATGGAAATACATCTTTTTAGTCAATGGCGCCCGGCGAATGGAGTAGCGCTTGTGGGCAGCAGACTCTCACCGAATACCGGTATGGCGACGCGCTGCGCCGACTCGTCCCGCCGAGAGGATGGCCAAGCGTGGCGGATGCTTGGTCGACCCTGGAGCGCAATCAATCGCGCCTTCCATACTTTCGCGAAAGGTATCGCCGAGACGCGCCGGCTGCGACGGGCTTATGACGAGCTTTTCGCCATGAGCGATCCGGAGTTGCACGACATCGGCATCAACCGCACCGATATTCCGGCAGTGCTCTGGGGAAGTTACTGCGGGACGCCCCTCACACGTCCGATCTCGCTTGGAGCGGCCGGCCGTAAAGGGTCGCCATCGCCGGGCCGCAAGGATCAACCGCGCGACCAAAAGGGTGATACATGACGGACGCTTTCGCCACATCCGACGTCAACGTCGTTGATGTCAGAAGTCTCGCGCCTGGGCAGCGCCATGCAAAAATTTTTCAGCTCGTCGATGAGCTTGCACCCGGCGCCTCGTTCATCCTTGTCAACGACCACGACCCCAAGCCGCTCTATTACCAACTCGAGGCCGAGTACCCGAGGCAGTTCTCTTGGACGTACCGCGAGCGCGGTCCAGACGTGTGGCGAGTCGAGATCGGCAAGCTCGTACAGGTCAAATGAATTCAGCATCCGACGACCCGTGCCGGTTCTTCGATGCGTCCGCACGGGTCGTCACGGAGGTCGTCATGATCGGCGTTTCACTCTCGCGATGGACCATGTCCTACTTCGCAGCTGCGCTTTTAGCGCTTGTTGCAGCCGAGGTCATGATGACGTCCGGCTATGGGTTTCCGAATGCCGCGCCACACGCGCCGGAAACGCTCATCCTTGTCCACGTGGTAGCCATCGGGTGGCTGAGCCTGCTGTTGTGCGGCGCGCTGTTCCAGTTTTTGCCTGTCCTTGTTAATCGACCGCTTTATAGCAACGAACTGCCGCTGCCTACCCTGCTCCTGCTCATTTCCGGCCTTGCCGCACTGATCCTCGGCTTTTTGCAACTTGCCGGCCAGGTCGACCCGAGGCCGCCGTTCTTTGCGATTGCCAGCACACTGCTTGGGGTAGGCTTTGCACTCGTTTTGTGGAATCTTGCCCATACTCTCTCGGCCGCTTCCAGTCTCCCCGTGCCAGCGCGCTTCGTTGCGGTCGGGCTCGTGAGCCTCGCAGCCACGGTGGCATTCGGCATTATTTTCGCGCTGGTGCTCGGCGGAGCAACCGACAATGCGCCATTCGTCGCGCTGACGGGCGCAGGTCTGCCCTTTCACATCATCGCTGGGCTGGGTGGCTGGCTCACATTCACAGCGATAGGTGTGAGCTATCGGCTCCTCGCCATGTTCATGCTGGCGCCCGAACTTGAGGGAGTTAGCACGCGAGCCGCCCTCTATCTCGGGACCTCCGCTTTAGCCGTCGCCATCGCCGGCGGGACAATGGCGATCTTGCTTCACGGCAATTCCGGAGTGGTGTTGATATTGGCCGGAGCAATTGGCTTGGCGGCGCTCGCTTTGTATGGAAGAGACGTTCTTTGTCTATACCGCACCAGAAAGCGGCTGCACATCGAGCTCAACAGCCGGATGGCAGCTCTTGCTCTCGCCTCACTCGCGGCGTCCGCCGTGCTGTTCATTATTTTTCTCGTGCTGGGGCGCCTAGCCGATCATGTCGGGGCAATCGTGTTCCTGCTCGCCTTTGGCTGGCTGTCGGGACTCGGCCTCTCTCAGCTTTACAAGATCGTCGCTTTCCTTACTTGGCTCGAATGTTACGGACCGCTCCTGGGCAAGACACGGACGCCGCGCGTACAGGACCTGGTCGTCGAGACGCGCGCAAGGAAGTGGTTCCGATTTTATTTCATAGCGGTCTGGCTTGGCGCCCTCGCGCTTGTCGCTGGTTATCCGCTGGCTTTCCAGCTCACAGCCGCGGCAATGCTCGTTGGCACGGCCGGAATCGTTGCGCAACTCGTGCGCGCCCGTCGCCTCGATGATGTGGACGCTCTGCCGCTTCCGCAGGGCGCGCATCGCCCGCCTCTTCTGCTTTCGCTGTCCCAGCAAGCCTGAGCAAGGAGAAATTAGATGACAGCAACGTTTGTGGATCTGGATGTTCGCCCAATTCTGCGCGACGGCGGAGAACCGTTCCAAGAAATCATGCAGACGGTGGCGGCCCTCGCGCCTGGACAAGGGCTGAGGTTGTTCGCCACCTTCAAGCCCACCCCGCTCTTCGGCGTGCTCGGCTCAAGAGGTTTCAGTCATGAGGCTCGCGAGCTTGAGAACGGCGATTGGGAGGTCCTGTTCCGGCCGACCGGAGTCCCGTCCGCTGCAGAATCGGCGTTGAGTGCGCGAAGCGCCGACAACTCAGAATGGCCAGACCCCGTGCAGCATCTCGACAATCGCGAACTGGACCCGCCCGAGCCCATGGTGCGGATTTTGGCGGCCACCGAGGCCATGAAGGAAGGCGAGGTCCTTTCCGCGCTATTGTGCCGTGAGCCGGTATTTTTGCTACCCGAACTTGCGAAACGAGGTCACGCTTGGCGCGGCGGATTTGAGGACGACGGCAGCACCTACAAGATCCTGATACGGATCGGCTCGGCCAAAAAGGAGGTTGCGTGATCGCCGTCGTCGTTTCAAACGCGCTCGTGCGCGGAGACCGTGTTGCGGAGCACGTCGGCCATGTTCATCCAGACAGAAGCGACAGCGGATCCGGCGAAAATGAAATTTTTTCCGGGCTGTGAAGTTTTCGCCAACGGCACGCTCGATCTCCGCGACAAGAGGCAAGCCGAAGCCTCTCCGCTCGCCCAGCGGCTTTTTGCGATACCAGAGGTCGCGGGCGTGCTCCTTGGCAAAGACTTCATCACGGTGACCAAGGTAAGTGGAGATTGGCAGCGTCTCAAGCCCGCGATCTTCGGCGCGATCATGGAACATTTCAGATTAGGAGTGCCGGTCGTCCGCGCACAAACCCCCATACTCCTACAAGAGGCAAAAGTAGACGGAAAGGTGGATCTGATAGATCGCGTGAGAAATGCATTGCGCCAAGTGATCGACCCCGAGCTTGGCTACAACATCGTTGATCTCGGTCTCATCTATGACATCGTCGTCGATAATACACGTGCTGTCCAAATCGTCATGACTACGACCACGCCCGGATGCCCCGCAACGAATTACCTGACGCGCGGCGCCGGCGACGCTGTGAGCGCCGTGCCAGGCGTTGAATCTGTCGACGTGAAGCTTACTTATGATCCTCGCTGGACGCCGGAAAAGATGAGCCCCACGGCAAAAGCGCACTTCGGCATAACCGATGGATCCAGGCGATGACCCCGAGTGAACAAGCTTCGAAGGGCGCAAACACAACGGATGTTTCCGCTGCCAGGAAGCGGATTTCGGAGATTCTCCTGACCAGCCTCACCGCATTGGCTGACGGCGGCGATGTGGAGGCGGCCTGCCGCCTCGCGGGAGAGGCTTGCACCGCGCTAAGGCACATCGATCCGGTGATCGCCGGTCGCTTCGACGCTCTGCTGCACCGATTGTCGCGAAAAGTGAGCTGGTAGGATGTTGTCGGGACACACGAGGTGTCAAATTGGACGCGAGGTGAATGTAGTGATGAGTGAGGCCTCTCGATCGAGGCGATGAAGCTTTGGTGGCACCGCGGAGCTCGCAGCTCTCTCGACGGTATTCCGCTTCCTTACCGGCATTGCCGCCAGTCTATTTTGGAGGGTCATCCGATGCGACTTGAGAGAAACGTGGACGGCTTCACAATCGACGCTTCACTTTTGAGCGAGATGCTGGGCGTGTCACCATCCCACGTGCAAGATCTTATGCGACAAAAAGAAATTAGCAGCCTCTGCGAGCGTGGTGAAGGCGCGCATGCAGGGCAATACAGGTTGACTTTCTTCTACAAAGGTCGGCGTGCGCGATTGAGCATCGACGAAACGGGGAAGGTCATCCGGCGATCGATTATTGATTTTGGCGGCCGGCCCGTGCCGTCATCCGTGCACGGGCGGACAGGTCTTTGACCACGCTGGCGCGGAGGTGTGTAATGCCACAAGCAGAAACGCGACCGGCGATGGACCGCGATAGGGTATCGACTGATGAACACGGTCCATTATTGTTGCGCTCTGGCGTCTCAAGAGAACTTGAAATGGCCGAACGGTCTTGATGCTAAAAGGATATCATACGCACTGAGAAATCGTTGCCGGCGGCCCGTGATCGTCTTGTCATGGTTGATGCGAACGCTCACTTGATCGAGGCAGTAGGAATTCTGTTGGGGCCTATTTGCCGTATGGTCGTGGTTTGCGATTCCGCGGGGGTGATGATGGGCGTGCTCACGCGAACAGACGGCATTCAGCAGATTCGCCCTTGCCAGGGATGCGCTCGCATGACGCAATCCATGATAATCGTGACGACGCGGGCGATCGTCTGTCATCGTAATGATCTCCGGGATGAGATTTGGATGATGATGAATGAGAAGGTGCTGCACAGTATCCCGGTCGTCGACAGCAAAGGAAGGCCGATCGGCCTCCTCTCCGCACGCGGTGCCCTTGAAGGGCTTCTCGCCTCCGTCAAGTGCGAGGAAGACTTGGTCAGGGACTACATCATCACTACAGGATATGCTGATCTCCCCGAGCTCGACGCAACAAGAGGGATCCAGGCTGTGCCACGATCGGTTGAAGCGGGGGACGGCAATGAACAGGAGGTGCTGCAATGAGTTCAATATATCCACTTTCGACACCCGAAGTTGCCCGCCGGCGACGCGATCTGGCTCCCAACCAACAAGCCGCATTTGACGCTTTTGGGAAAGCCGTCTTTGCCGACGGGGCTCTCTCGGCTAAGACCAAGCAGATTATCGCAGTCGCCGTCGCCCACGTCACCCAATGCCCGTACTGCATCACGGGCCACACGAAGGCCGCGCTGCGCGCCGGAGCCACGCCGGAAGAGTTGATGGAGGCGATCTGGGTTGCAGCCGAAATGCGCGCCGGCGGCGCGTACGCTCACTCAACTTTGATGCTGACCGCTCTGGTTGAGGACGAAGAGAACCGCAAAAATCGGTCCGCCTCGTGACTCGACAACTTTTTGCCTATCCGAAGGCGCCCATTACGAGAAGAACCTCAACGAACGACAGAAAACCGGCGAGCTATCACGTAAAGAATATCGGGCCGGTAATGACCGGCAGCGAGGTTAGGCCGCGTGGACAAATTTGATCCAGTAACGTGCTGATGCGATGAATAGCATGCCGAGGAAACTCTCGGCGAGCTGGTCATATCGCGTGGCGACGGCGCGGTTGATCTTGAGGTGGCCGAGCACCCGCTCGATGCAATTGCGCTGACGATAGAGGCGCTTGCTGTAGCGGATTGTTTTAATG
>Ga0209061_1002818_pt1 | contig 20571 bp, 15 predicted proteins | sample Coa_R1_10_FD_187157 | JGI IMG/M metagenome (GOLD analysis project Ga0209061, IMG submission 187157) | Surface soil microbial communities from Centralia Pennsylvania, which are recovering from an underground coalmine fire - Coalmine... | ecosystem: Environmental > Terrestrial > Soil >...
GCTGCCGCTTCGTGGTAATGCTCTTCATGGCGTGGTCTCCAGTCCGACGCTTCAACGCCGGATGATTCGAGGTTGATCACCCGGAGACTACGCCACCCTCAATTCCTACCAACCCAGCGACGGCACCGAACCCATTGCTTGACCACCGTTTCCGGCTAGAGAGGGGGGACACAGGCTGGGACGGTCTGTCCCTTGTGCCTTGGCTTTTCCTGCAACATTTGAGGATCTGCATATGCCCGGACTGTTTGGTCCTTTTTCAGCCGCCGGGGTGGCGTTCGCCTGCATTATCGCGGCGGCACTCGGCGGCGCCTATATCCATAGACGCCTTCCTAGTCATCATCTCGAACCGGCCGCCGCCGAGGCCGTCAAGCTCGTCATGGGGCTTGTGGCGACGATTGCGGCGATGGTGCTTGGGCTTTTGACGGCGACGGCGCAGAGCACCTATACGGCAGCGGGCAATGAGCTCCAGGAGATCGCCGCCGACATCACCGAGCTCGACAGGCTGCTCGCCTATTACGGGCCGGAGGCCTCCGAAGCGCGGAGACAGCTGAGAGAGATGACCTTGTCGCTTGCCAAGCGAATGGAAGGGGCAGGGGATCCGTCGGCGCTTGCCGCCGGGGCCGCGGCTGGCCCTTTCTTCGCGAGCATCGGCAAGCTTACGCCGCAAAGCGGGGCTCAGCATTTCATCCAGGAGAAGGCTTTTGCGCTCACGGCCTCGCTGAGGCGCAGCCGGGCAATTATGGACGGGCAGGAAGGGGGCTCCGTGACGTGGCCTTTCCTGGGCGTGCTCATCTTCTGGCTCGGGGCACTATTTTTCGGGTTCGCGATCTTCGTACGGCTCAACGCAACAGTGCTTGGTGCGTTTTTCATCGGGGCGCTTTCGGTTGCGAGCGCGATCTTTTTGATTCTCGAGCTTGAGCATCCTAACCACGGGCTGATGGCGTTCTCGAGCGCGCCGCTGCGTGCGGTGCTCGCGGAGATGGGCCCTTCGCAGTGAATGCTCCGCCGCCTAAAGGCGGTGGCTTCAGGTTATGGCTAAAAGCCGGATCAATCGTAAGCAGTGTGCCACTGGCACGGTGGCCACTGGTTGCGGGTTTTGCCTCTTCCGGTGAGGAGAAAGCCATTCGAGAGGTGCGGCTTCGAAGAAATACAGTGCTCCGGGACGGCACCGGCTTCGGGATGTTCAATCTTGACTTTGAGAGCGGCAACGCGTGCATCTCCTCCTCCACTGCAAGGTAATCCGGTTTCCCTTTGAGCCCAATCCCGGCCGTGAAACGCATGACACCGGCTCCTCTTCGCGTATTTTGCCGGACATTCTAGATTTCCAGCCGGGCGCGGCACGGGCCCGCTTTGGCCTCGCCTGCCACTCGCTGAGCATGATTGGTCTTTCAATATTCCGCGATGCCCCCGTCGCTTAGAAGCCGGGCAGCGCTATATGTTGAAATTGGCCCCGGTTTGCTGCCAGGGTTTGCTGCCAGGGGGAGCGTGATCCAGGCGGTTTTTATCCGGCCGGGCAGGTGCTATGATTTGTTTCAGTGATTCTCTCAATCACGGAACCGGCGATGAATATTTTGACCGAAAAACATGATGGCAAGACCATCCTCAGCTTAAAGGAAGAACGCCTTGATGCGCATAATTCTGCGGAGCTGAAGGATTGCGTTCTGAAAGTGCTGGAAGACGGCAGCCATCATGTTATTATTGATTTGGCTCAAGTCCGGTTCATTGATAGTTCGGGTTTGGGCGCATTATTGTCCGGCTACAAGAACGCTTCTCTCCGCTCAGGCAGCCTCGTATTGGTCGGCCTTCAGCCTCGTGTCCAGTCCATGTTCGAGCTCACTCGTTTGCACCGGGTCTTCGAGATCTATCCGGATCTTCAAGAGGCCTTGGCGAGCGGTTAATGGGAATAATCCCATGTGCGACGCATCTAATGCCATCGTAAATGTCGACGTCCTGGTTCCAAATCAAACCCGCTACCTTGGCCTGATCGGCAACATTGCTGAGGAGGTTGCAAGGAAACTGGACAGTTTTTCCGGCGACCGGGACACACTGGCCTATCATCTCAACTTGGCGGTGACCGAAGCTATGGTCAACGCCATTCAATACGCCTCGCCAAGCGGCAGCCCGGAAAGCGACAAAAAGAACACCGTGCGCGTCTGCTTGCAAATCGAACCTGCAGTCCTCTGCATTCAAGTTTATGATCACGGCCAGGGTTTTGATCTGAATGCAGTTCCCGTTCCCGATTTTGAGGGGCTCAGCGAACGGGGACGCGGCATTTTCTTCATACGTACCCTGATGGACTCGGTTGACTACCGCAAGACGGAATGCGGCCACGTTCTCGAAATGCGTAAGAAACTCACATAATTCCGGCACTTTCCGGCAGCTGCTTGGCCATTCGTGCTGCCCGGGGTGTATGAAAGCTGCTGCCTGGCCCCAATCGAACCATGCTTTGGGAAACCTCCTGCCGCACCCTTCTCGATCGTGCCGTCCGCTTATTGCGCATGGAAAGGCTGTCGTTTCCCTATGAGAAGGGATTTTCCGCTGAATACCGCGCGTTGATTGCCCCGCGGGACGCTGTGCGGGACGCCTTGCGGCTGGAGGAAGTGGTGCAGGGCGGCCAGGTAGTGGCCGATCTGCATTCGCCTATCGCCAGCCTCGATGAGATCCATACGCGGGTGCAGGTGTACAGTCCCGGCGAACTCAGCCTCGACGAGATCATGCCGCTCCTGCAGAATCTCGGTCTGCGGATCGTCGATCAGATTCAATTCAAAGTAGAAATTGGCGGCCAGCGGTTCTTCATCCGGAGCTTTTCTGTTAGGCCCGCGGTCAATGGCATCGATAGTCTTTTGCGGCGGAAGAAGCCGCTTCTCCAGTTGCTGGATGCGCTTCTATGCAGGCAGGCGGAAGATGATCCTCTGAACGGGCTGGTTCTCCTTACCGGGCTCGACTGGAAGGAGGTCGATTTGCTGCGCGCCTATCGCAACTATTACTATCAGCTCGGCAGCCGGTTCGGGCGTTCCCGTTTTCATCAGGCGCTGCTTGGCAATCCTGGAATTGCGCGGCTGCTTTACCGCTATTTCGAAGGCCGCTTTAAGCCGGACGCGCGCTGGCACGATTCACTTCAGCGCGAAGAAGAAGTTCTCTCGCCGATCCGGCTGGAACTCATCGCGGCACTCGACAAGGTCACCGACGTCAATGACGACCGTATCCTGCGCGATTTATTTAATCTGATCGATGCCAGCCTGCGCACCAATTTCTATTGCAAGCACGATCAAACCGGTCATTTCATCGCCCTCAAGATCAATAGTATGGGCGTCATAAATATGCCGAGCCCTGCGCCAATGGTGGAGATCTATGTCCATTCGCCGGCAATGGAGGGCATCCATCTTCGTGGCGCGAAGGTGGCGCGCGGCGGCATCCGGTGGTCGGATCGTCCCGATGACTTCCGCAGCGAAATTCTCGCGCTAATGCAAACGCAAATGATCAAGAATGCGTTGATCGTGCCGCAAGGCGCCAAAGGCGGATTCATCCTCAAGACCAAATGCAGGGAGAGAGAGGAATGCGGAAGGCTGGCACAGGGCGCCTATGTGACGCTGATGCGCGGGCTGCTGGACTTGACCGATAACCTCGAAGGTTCCCGGGTGCTGCACCCGCCGGATGTGGTGGCATATGATGACGATGATCCCTATCTCGTGGTCGCCGCGGACAAGGGCACCGCGCACTGGTCGGACCGCGCTAATGATACCGCGGCAGAATATGGCTATTGGCTGAAAGATGCCTTTGCAAGCGGGGGATCGCATGGCTATGACCACAAGCAGTTGGGCATTACGGCCCGCGGCGCCTGGGTGTGCGTGAAGCGGCATTTTCAGGAATTGGGCCGCGACATCGACAAACAGCCTTTCACCGTTGTGGGCATTGGCAGCATGGACGGTGACGTCTTCGGCAACGGCATGCTGCAATCGAGCAATATCCGCTTGCTGGGGGCGTTCAGCGCAGAACATATCTTTCTCGATCCGGCGCCGGACCCGCTGGCGGCCTTCGCGGAGCGCAAGCGTTTGTTCGAGCTGCCCGGGTCTACCTGGCAGGATTATGATCAAGCGCTGATTTCGCCCGGCGGCGGGGTGTTCCGGCGCTCCGCCACGGACATTCCGCTCAGCCCCGAGGTACGCGCCTGGCTCGGCCTGCGCTACTCTTCGATCGATGGCGAAGGGCTGATTCAGCTCCTGCTGACGGCGCCGGTCGATTTGCTGTGGCTGGGAGGCATTGGCACTTATGTCAAGGCGAGCGCTGAGTCCAATGAAGATGCAGGCGACCGCGCCAATGACAGCGTGCGGGTGGATGCCATTGAGCTTCGCGCCAAGGTCGTGGGCGAAGGCGCCAACCTTGGCTTCACCCAGAAGGCGCGCATCGAATATGCCCTCAATGGCGGCCGCATTAACACCGATGCAGTGGACAATTCGGGCGGCGTGGATCTCTCCGACCACGAGGTCACTCTCAAAATCCTCATGGCATTGTTGCAGAAGCACAGAGTCATCGCGCCTGACGAGGCCGAGCGCAACCGTTTCCTCGCAAGACTCACCAATGATGTCTGCCGCTCGGTATTGGAGAATAATTATGGGCAAAGCCTGTGTTTATCCCTGGATCGCGAACGCTCCTTGAAGGATGCCGAGCCTTTCCTTGACGTGGCCGATCAACTTGAGAATGCCGGGCTGTTGGACCGCGAGATCGAATCCTTCCCTGCCCGGAAGGAGTTAAAGGCCCGCGCCGGGCAAGGGCTGACCAGGCCCGAACTCGCTGTCCTCATGGCTTGCGCCAAACTGGCCTTGAAAAAAGTCTTGCTCGAAGCGCCCGCGTTTCTCGATGCTGAGTGCTCGCGTGATTTTCTCGCCGCTTACTATCCAGAGGCTGTGGGTGCCCGTTACGCTGAGCATCTGAGGAATCACTCCTTGGGGCGCGAGATCACGGCCACTGTTATCTGCAACAAAGTGATCAACCAGGCTGGTGCGAGCTTTTTGGTGTGGGCCGGCCAGCTGGAGGGAGGCTCTCTCATAGATGCGGTCGGCGCCTATCTGGCCTTTGACAAGATCCTGGAAGGCGGCCGCTGGCGCGAAGGCGTGCGCGCCCTGGATGGCAAGATGGCAGCAAGCCGGCAGTATGAACTGCTCTTGCAACTTGAGAATGCCTTGGCGTTTTTAAGCCGCTGGACCCTTGAACGCGGCCAGCGGTTTATGCCCGATCCTGGGCTCGTCCGCGACTGGCAGGCCTATTGGCGTCAGTATCTCGATCATCTCGGACATGGCGGTGAACTCCACGCACTGGTTTCCGCTGCCCCCGATGTGTCCCGGCAGGTGCTCTCGGATAGGCTTCGCGATTTTCCGGTCCTTGTGGATTTGTCGCGGCACTCGCATGAAACGCTGAAGACAGTGGCGGCACTGGCTGACGCAGTCATGGAACTTTTTGGGTTACGTCAGATTATCGCGCTGTTGGCCGAGGTGAAGGCACGTGACCAGTGGGAATACAGGCTGCAGATCATTCTTGAAGGGCGTCTGCGCGCCGCGGTGGCGCGCCTCTGCGGGATGATGCTGCGAACAGGCATCCGGGAGCCGGCAGCATTTTTTCGCCAGCACGGCATGCAGCAGTTCTTGGCGAAGTTTCAGAGGCTCCGGCTGGAGCTGCATGAAACACCGCCGGTTGCCCTGACGCCTTTCGCCGCCCTTGGCGGCGAATTGGACGCCTTGACCGACGCCTGTGGCGCGGCGAGCGGCTATAGCTGAAGGATGCCGCCGGAGGCAAGGACTGGATCATTCACGGCTCGCCTGCCGAAGAAAGGGAACAAAAATCAGCGGCTTTACATTGTGTTTGCAGCGGCTTCACATTGTGTCTGCAAAGGTTGTCTGTCTTGCAAGAGAGAGAGCACTTGCGCCCGCTCCTCGATGCCTTCGCGGAAGCCGTCTGCCTCTTAGACGAGGATGGCCGGGTGCGATGCATGAACGCCGCTGCAGAGCGGCTGCTTGGGTACGGGCAAGATGAACTCTTAGGGCACTCACTTCTTTCCCTTCTTTCCAGCCTCGAAACTGCGCAGGAAGGGAGAGCCGCGGCTTCTTTCGCCGGACTTGCGATGTTTCGGCAGGAAAGCGTCCGGCTGCGCCGCAAAGACGGCAGCATACTGACTGTGGCTTCTATCCTTCATCCCATTGGATGGGATGACGCTGGCTCTGTGCTCGTGATGTTCCGGGAACTGAGACATGAAGGCGCCTGCGGCGAAATCCTCCGCGAAATTCAAACCAAGCTCGGAGCCATCTTCGACACCATTTCCGACGGCATCATCATCATCGATGAAAGCGGCGCGATCCAGCTGTTCACGCCGGGCGCGGAGCGCCTGTTCGGCTACCGCCAAAATGAGGTGCTTGGCCAAAATGTCAAGATTCTGATGCCCTCGCCCTACCGGGAAGAGCACGACACCTATCTCGCTAGCTACCTTAGATTTGGCATCAAAAAGATCATCGGCATTGGCCGGGAAGTATCCGGTCAGCGCAAGGATGGCACCACTTTTCCCATGTATTTATCCGTCGGCGAGATGCGCTTGGAAGGATGCCATCTCTTCGTTGGGATCATCCATGATCTGACCGCGGCCAAGCACGCAGAAGAACAGCTTCTCATCCTGTCTGCCGCCGTGGATCAAAGCCCCGCAGCAGTGTTGATTGCCGCCTTGGACGGGCAAATCCAATATGTGAACCAAAGCTTTGTCCGCCTCACTGGTTATGGAGCCGATGAGCTCGTTGGGCAAAATCCACGCCTTATGCAATCCGGCCATACAAACCGGGAGCAATACCGGCTCCTCTGGAAAACGATCCAAAGCGGCCAGGAATGGCATGGCGAGATCCTGAATCGTAAAAAGAATGGCGAGCTTTATTGGGCATTGGAGACAATTGCACCGCTTCGCAATGCACGAGGCGAGATCACACATTACCTCGCCGTCCAGCAGGATATTACGGGGCAGAAACAGGACAAAGAAGCGCTGACCGAAAGCGAAGCACGTTTCCGCCAGGTAGCGAAAATGGCAGGCGAATGGATTTGGGAGCAAGATCCAGAAGGCCGTTACATTTACAGCAGCGGTGCGGTCGAGGATATCCTTGGCTTCACGCCTTCAGAAATCTGCGGCAAACATTATCTTGATCTGCTGACCGAGGAGGATCGCAAAAACCGGATGGCCGCGGCCGGTGTCTGTCCGTCTTTCCATCGCCTGGTCAACCATTACCGCCATAAGGATGGACACGAAGTCTATACGGAATCTGCTGGCGCCCCGATCTTAGATGAGCAGGGCAAGCTCATCATGTGGCGCGGCGTGGATCAAGATATCACGGAGCGTAAGGCCTTCGAGGATGCCTTGCGCCTGCGTGACCGCGCTATCGAAGCGACGAGTGTTGGCATTGTCATCGCCGACGCGCAGGCGGAAGGCCATCCCAATATTTACGTCAATCCCGCGCTGAGCCGTATGACAGGCTATTCGCGTGAGGAACTGCTCGGCCAGAACCTGCGGCTGCTGCAAGGACCGGACACGGATCCGGCGGCGGTCGAACAAATCCGCCGGGCCATCCAATCCGGCCGCAGCTGCGAGGTGGTCTTGAAGAATTACCGTAAAGATGGCGTTCCGTTCTGGAACGAGCTGCTGATATCGCCCGTGCTCGACGACGCGGGAAAGCTGACCCACTATATTGGCGTCCAGACCGATGTGACCAAGCGGCGGCTGGCAGAGGAAAGCCAGCACGAATTGGAAATTGCAAGGCACATCCAGCTCTCACTCTTGCCGGCTGCTCCTTTGGTTATGCCAGGCGTCGAACTCGCAGGGATATGCGTGCCCGCCAGCGATGTCGGAGGTGATTATTTCGACTTCTTCCGCACCTCCGGCGCCGTCGACGCCGTCATTGCCGACGTCTCCGGCCACAGCGTCGGCGCCGCCCTCATCATGTCCGAGGTGCGCAGCACACTTCGCGCGGAAGCCCGTAAGGCCGGCGGGCGGCCGGCGGGGCCTGCGAAGGTCTTACGTGCTCTGAACGAGCTCTTATACGACGATCTTAGTGGAACCGAATTGTTCCTCACGATGTTTTATCTCAAATACCTGCCTGAGACCCGCATGTTGAAATATGCCAATGCCGGACACAATAGAGCGTTGTTGCTGCAGCGCGATGCCGCTGCCTGCACAGCTCTTGATGCGGAAGGCATGGTGCTTGGCGTGCGGCGCGAAGCCGATTTCGAAGAAGGGAGCATCAAGCTGGCCGCTGGCGATAGGCTATTGCTGTACACGGACGGAGTGACCGAGGCCGAAAACAATGAGGGCGTGTTTTTCGGTACGGCTCACCTCAGCGCGCTGTTCTCTGCTTACCGCGCGCTGCCTCCGGAAGCAGTGATCGAAGCACTGCTGGCCGAAGTGCGCCGCTTCTGCGGAGCGGCTCCGGCCCGCGATGATATCAGCATGCTGATGCTGCAAGTGCGTTGAGATTGCTGCATACGCAGAGGGTGTCCCGGAGCGATCGAGTGGGTCGATGTCTCAAGCATTCAAGAGGCGGTGAGAGCGCATAAAAGCAATGCCGGATGAAGAACTTCCTATAATCGCTCATTTCGAAGTGCGCCGGCGCAGTTATCTTGCTCCCGATGGCGCCATCCTCAGGACCCTGCCGGACTTTGCGGCGAACACGGATCTCTTGATCTCTTTCTTGCGTGCGATGGCTTTGCTGCGCGCCTTCGATCTGAAGGCCGTTGCGCTGCAGCGTACCGGGCGGCTCGGGACCTATCCGGTGTCACTTGGCCAGGAGGCGGCTTCAATCGGCATTGCAAGCGCCATGAGCGAGGATGACATTCTTATCCCATCCTACCGGGATACCGGGGCCCTGATGTGGCGCGGGGTCACAATGGAAGAGATTCTGCTCTACTGGGGCGGGGATGAACGCGGCAGCCATTTCTCCGGGCCAGCGCATGATTTCCCCATTTGCATACCCGTCGGGTCGCAGGCGCCGCATGCCGCGGGTGTCGCCTGCGCTTTAAGGCTCAGAAAGGAGCCGCGGGTGGCGGTGTGTCTTTGTGGCGATGGAGCGACCTCCAAAGGCGATCTTTGGGAGGCAATGAATTTCGCGGGCGTATGGAAATTGCCTCTTGTGTTCGTCGTCAACAACAACCAATGGGCCATTTCCGTGCCCCTCAGGCTGCAGACGGCATCCAAGACGCTGGCCCAGAAGGCGATCGCCGCGGGGTTTAATGGCGAGCAAGTGGACGGTAACGACATCATCGCCGTGCATGCCGCAGCCGGGGAAGCCATCGCCGCCGCTCGCAGCGGCAAAGGGCCTTCTCTCATTGAGGCCGTGACTTACCGGCTCGGCGACCATACGACGGCCGATGATGCAGGACGTTACCGGCCGCCGGAGGAAGTCCAGGCCCGATGGAAAGAAGAGCCGATCGCACGCCTCAAGGCCCATCTCGTGAACCTGAAAGCGTGGGGCAAGGAAGAGGAGGAGCGCCTCTCCGCCGGCTGTCAGGCGCGCGTCGCAGCAGCCGTCGAGCGCTATCTGGCGGCAAGCCCGCGCCCGCCCGAATCCATGTTTGACCATCTCTATGCCGAGATCCCGCATGTCTATGCGGGCCAGCGCGATGAACTCAAGGAGCTGCCCAGTGCCTGAGGTGACGCTCGTCGAAGCCGTCAACCTTGCGCTCGCGCGCGCCATGGAGGAGGATCCCAATGTCGTCGTGCTCGGCGAGGATGTTGGCGTCAACGGCGGTGTCTTCCGTGCCACAGTGGGGCTGCAAAAGCGTTTCGGACCGGATCGCGTGATCGATACGCCTTTGTCCGAGGGGCTGATCAGCGGCCTTTGCGTCGGCATGGCGGCTCAAGGCCTGCGGCCTGTCGGCGAGATCCAGTTCATGGGCTTCATCTATCCTTGCATCGATCAGATGGTGAACCATGCCTCCCGCCTGCGCAACCGGACGCAAGGACGTCTCAGCTGCCCGATGGTGCTGCGGGCGCCTTTTGGCGCCGGCATTCAGGCGCCCGAACATCATTCGGAAAGCACCGAGGCCATGTTCGCCCATATCCCGGGTTTGCGAGTGGTCGTGCCATCCTCGCCAGAACGCGCCTATGGGCTTCTCCTCGCGGCAATCCGTGATCCAGATCCGGTGGTTTTTCTCGAGCCGACGCGCATCTACCGGGCCGTGAAGGGCCAGGTTGAGGACAATGGTGAGGCCTTGCCTCTCGATGCTGCCTTTGTCCTCAGAGAAGGGCGTGATGTCACGTTAATCAGCTGGGGCGCCATGCTGAAGGAAACTTTGGCCGCCGCCGCCGAACTTGCCGCCGGTAATATCAGCGCGGATGTGATCGACCTCGCAACGCTCAAACCCTATGATGAGGACACCGTGCTCGCCTCGGTTGCAAAAACGGGGCGCTGCGTGATCGTGCATGAGGCAGCACGTACCGGCGGTTTCGGCGCCGAAATCGCAGCTCTTCTTGCCGAGCGCGGGCTCACCTCCCTCCTTGCTCCGGTCGTTCGTGTCACGGGCTACGACACTGTGCTGCCGCTTCCGCGGCTCGAGCAGTATTACATGCCATCGGTTGGCCGCATCGTTTCTGCCGCCCGCAGGGTTTGCGAGTTCAGCTGACTGGCACTGGAGGCTCCCATGCGTGAGTTTCTCTTGCCCGATCTCGGTGAAGGCCTCGATGAGGCCGAGATCGTCGATTGGCATGTGACAGAAGGCGACAACGTTGTTGCCGATCAGCCACTGGTTTCGGTCGAAACGGACAAGGCGGTCGTCGAGGTGCCTTCTCCCCGCAGCGGCCGTATCGTTCGGCTCTTCGCCGCCAAAGGGGATCTCGTAAAGGTCGGCTCTCCTCTCGTGGCTTTTGCCGACGAGGCGGCGGAGGATACCGGGACGGTTGTCGGAGTCTTGCAGCAGGAACAAAAGGTTCCGGAGGGCCCGGCGCCTGCCGGGCCAGCACGGCCGCAGGCTCTTCAAATTGCGCCGGCTGTCCGGGCTTTGGCGCGCAAGCTCGATGTCGATCTTAATCTCGTGCAGGCGAGCGGCCCGGGAGGCTCAATTACGCGAACGGACGTCGAGCGTGCAGCTAAGAGCCTTGCCGAAGCCGGACCCGCCGAGGCACTCAGAGGCATGCGCCGCGCCATGGCTCAGAGAATGACGGCGGCACATGCAAGCGTGGTCCCTGCGACTGTGATGGACGAAGCCGACGTTGGTGATTGGCCGGCAGAGGAAGATGTGACAATCCGGCTCGTGCGCGCCATCGCTGCAGCCTGCAAGGCCGAACCTTCGCTCAATGCCTGGTATAACGCCGAGTTAGGCGAGCGGCGGCTCATCAAACGGATCGATCTTGGCATTGCTGTCGATACGGAAGGCGGCCTTATTGTGCCTGTGTTGCGCAATGCAGGCGAGCGCGACGCGAAGGAGCTTCGTGCCGGGCTTGACCGCCTCCGGGCCGATGCGGCAGCACGCTCAATCCCCCCAGAAGAGCTCCGCGGTGCAACGATCACGCTGTCAAATTTCGGCATGATTGGCGGGCGCTTCGCAAACCTCGTCGTCGTGCCGCCGCAGGTCGCAATCATTGGCGCTGGCCGCATCGATCAGCGTATCATGGCGCATCAAGGCAAGGCAGCCGTCCGGAGCGTCTTGCCGCTGTCGCTCACCTTTGACCATCGCGTTGTAACGGGTGGTGAAGCGGCCCGCTTCCTTGCCGCGCTCAAGGCGGATCTCGAGGCGGGCTCGTAATTTGGACAATCGGGCTCCAGAGAGAGGCCGGTGACCGGCACGATCATCCTGATGCCGGGGCATGCGCTACTCGCTGACTGGCGCGCCGTTTCGGACGGCGCTGCCGTCCGGCTTGATCCTGCCGCCATGCCAGCGGTCGGGGAGGGCGCGCGCGCGGCCGATGCCATCATAGCCAAGGGCCTGCCGGTCTATGGAATCAACACCGGCTTTGGAAAGCTCGCCGGTGTGCATATCGCACCGGACAGCCTTGCAACCCTCCAGCGAAATCTCGTGCTTTCGCATGCAGCCGGGGCAGGCGAACCTGCGCGCGTGGCAACCGCCCGGCTTATGATGGCATTGAAGCTCGCGAGTCTTGGCCGCAGCGCTTCTGGTGTACGGCCAGGCATCATTAAAATGCTCGAAGCGATGCTGGCGCGGGAGTTGATCCCTTCCAGACGTTCTCCATCGGATTGAGATGGCATGGGGCGGGCGGCGAAGGTGTGGCACTTTCGGTGCTGTCCGCGAAACCGGAGGAGTATGTCCCATGCCGCCTAGCCCAAGCATATGCGCAAGCTATGGGGCATGCGGCAGGTGAGCGGCTTTGGTACGCCTTGCAGGGACTTGCGGGGATATGATGTGCAAAACGCCGCCTTCCGTTTTGTTGGCGGAATGGCGTGATGTAAGCTCACCCAGGATAATCAATTCTGGCTCAAGGACGATTGACGCAAGAAATAAACAAATCCCCAAACCTCTCCCGCAAAATATTCTTCTGCACCTTGCCCATGGCATTGCGCGGCAGCTCTTCGACGAAAATCACGCGCTTCGGCAGTTTGAATTTGGCAAGGTTTTTCGCGAGCGCCCCTTGCACCGATGGCTCGTCGAGCTGCGATCCCGGTGACGGCACCACGACCGCCACGACCCCCTCGCCAAAATCCTGATGCGGCACCCCGATGACCGCGCTTTCGATCACGCCGGGAAGGGCGTCGATCTCGCTTTCGACTTCCTTCGGATAGACGTTGAAACCGCCTGAGATAATGAGATCCCTGGCACGCCCGATGATCTGCACATAACCATCGGCGCCGATCTTGCCGAGATCGCCGGTGATGAAAAAGCCGTCGGGCCGGAATTCCTGCGCGGTCTTCTCGGGATTGCGCCAATAGCCCTTGAAAACATTGGGGCCCTTCACCTCGATGACGCCAGTTTCTCCCTGTGCGAGAACCCTCCCGCTTTCCGGATCGGCGATGCGCAGTGAGACGCCGGGCAGGGGCAAGCCAACGGTTCCGGCCTTGCGCGGGCCGTCATAGGGGTTCGATGTGATCATATTGGTTTCGGTCATCCCGTAGCGTTCGAGGATCATGTGTCCGGTCCGCTCGAACCAGGCGCGATGGGTCTCTTCAAGCAGAGGCGCGGAGCCGGAGATGAAAAGCCGCATATGGGCGGCCGCCTCACGCGACAAATCCTCGCGTTGCAGGAGCCTCGTGTAGAATGTGGGAACGCCCATCATGGCCGTCGCGCGCGGCATCAGAGCCAAACAAAGGCCGGGATCGAATTTCGGCATGAAAAGGATTTTGCCGCCGCTCAAAAGCATTGTGTTGACGGCCACGAAGAGCCCATGCGTGTGATAGATGGGCAGCGCATGAATCAGAGCGTCGCTGGGCGTGAAGCGCCAGAGGGTGGCGAGGACTTCCGCGTTCGAGGCAAGATTGCCATGGGTCAGCATGGCGCCCTTGGAGCGGCCGGTGGTGCCGGATGTATAGAGGATCGCGGCAAGATCATCCGGAGCGCGCGGGGCATCCTCGAAAGCGGGCGCTGAGGCCTGGCTCAGATCCGCCAGCGAGCCCTGGCCATCGGCCCCAAGCGTAACGAGCAGCCGGACGCCCGCCTTGGCCGCGAGCGGCGCCAGGCTCTCGCGCCGCGCGGGATCGCAGACGAGGATCGCCGGCTCGGCATCGCCAAGAAAATAGGCAAGCTCGGCGTCCGTGTAAGCAGTGTTGAGAGGAAGGAAAACGCCTCCGGCGCGCAGGGTAGCGAGATAGAGCATCAAGGCCTGCGGCGATTTCTCGACCTGCACGGCGACACGCCCGCCTGCTGCGAGGCCGAGTCCGGCGAGAGCCGAGGCATAGCGTGCGGAAAGCCCGGCCATGCCGTCATAAGTCAGGCTGACGCCCGCCGGCGTTTCAAGAAAAGTCCGGCTTTCCCCTCCGCGCATGGCATCGCGGATTTTTTGAAAAAAATGATTCGTCATGACCAGATGGATGGCTTCGAACTTGCACGAAAAGCTGGCGCTCGCCATTTGATAGAGAGCTTAGAGGCCGCGCCGCACGGCCAAGCGGTTGCGCGGCAGCGGGCTGACAAGGCCTTATCAGCCAGGAGAGGAGATGGAAAGTGTCATGATCCTGCTGGGGTCTGCAGTAGTCTTGAGTAAATCTAAGCGAGGAGATTTCTCGTCTTTGTTTTGGAATCTTTGTAAAATTCGGGTTTCGTCTTGTGAATTATTCAAAGGTAAGGTAGAAAACCTTGCTGTAAGCGTATCCTCTGCTGCCACCGCCGGTGCCCCATGATCGTATGTTCCTGCAACGTTCTGAGTGATACGGAAATCCGGGATGTGGTGAACAGCGAGATCTGCCCTCGTACACCCGGCGCAGTCTACAGATGTCTTGGTTGCAGACCGAATTGTGGACGTTGCATGGAAACTTTGCGGATGATCATCAGCGAGGAGACGGGGGAGACGGTGTCCTCCGCAAGATTCTGCCGCTCAAGCGGGGCCGGAGCGAGCTGCACGATGGATGCGGAGTCTCTCTGCTCGTTGTAGAGACGGTTGCCGCTGGCATCGGTCTGTCATGCTATGATTCCCGGCTCTAAACACAGGGGCGAAGTTTTGGTTTGTTGCCGGGCATGAGAGGAGCCTGGACGGCGCTTTGGGCGCACATCCGGAGCGCCGGGCCGCAGCTGCGGCATTGCGTGCGGGTCACTATTGCCGCTGTGTTAAGCTTTGCCCTCGGACGGTCGTTGAATATTCCCCTTGGCGGGCTATGGGCGGTACTGACCGCTGTCGTCGTGACGCAAATGAGCGTCGGGGCTTCCCTGAAGGCGGCAATCGAATATCTGACAGGCACGCTTGGCGGCGCGGTTTACGGCGGCGTGATCGCGATGCTGGTTGTGGGGCCGGACGAGTTTTCGCGCCTCGCCGGGCTGGCCATCGCGGTCGCCCCGCTTGCCTTTCTTGCGGCCATCAATCCGAGTTTCAGGGTTGGACCTTTTACGGCAGTGATCGTGGTTGTCGGCTCATCGGTGACCCATGCTGGCCCGTTCGATTCGGCACTCTACCGCGTGCTTGAGGTTGTGACCGGCGGCATCATTGGCCTTGCAGTTTCATTCTTCGTATTTCCGGCGCAGGCTCATGGCCTCGTCCTCGGCGCAGCCGCGCGCATGCTTGAGCTCATGGCCGGGCTTTTGCCAGAGCTCCTGGGCGGCTTCACGCGAAAGCTCGACGAAGCAGAGATGCTGCAAAAGCAGCGCACGATCGGCCAGGCTTTCGCGCGGCTGGACCCGATCGGCGCCGAGGCGGCGCGCGAGCGGGTCGCTTATCTCACGTCCGGCCCGGATCCAGCGCCGCTCCTGCGGACCTTGCTCAGGCTTCGCCATGACCTTGTCATGATCGGGCGGGCTGCCGTGGCGCCGCTTCCCGAAGCAGCAGGGACAAGACTCTCGAATGCCCTTGCGCGGCTCGCCAAGGCCACGGCCGATTACTTGCGGGGGTGCGCCGAAGCCCTGACCGCACGGCGTTGTCCGCCGCCGCTCGATCCCGTCAGCACGGCGTTTGACGGCTACGCAGCGGAAACCGCCGCCTTGCGTCAAGAGGGAATGATACACGATCTTCCCAATGGCGTTGTCGAACGCTTCTATGCTCTCTCCTTTGCTCTGGAGCAATTGTGCCGCGATTTCTCAGATCTTGAACAACGTGTCCTGGAATATGCGCATTCGAGCAAAGGCAGGCGCTATGAGGGCACGGAGTAAAGTCATCAAGCAACTCAAGTCAAGGCGATCAGGCCCTAGAAAAGTCCAGAGACCTTGCCACTGCTGTCGAGATCGATCTTGGTTGCCGCAGGCACTTTCGGGAGGCCGGGCATAGTCATGATCTCGCCGCACACCATGACGATGAACTCCGCGCCTGCGGCGAGCCGGACTTCGCGGATGTTGATCTCATGTCCCGATGGCGCGCCGCGCAGATTTGCGTCGGTCGAGAAGGAATATTGCGTCTTGGCGATGCAAACAGGATAGTGGCCGTAGCCGCCTTCCTGAAGCTTCTTGATTTGCCCGCGAACCTTCGCGTCGGCGGTGACCTTGCTCGCCCCATAAAGCTTGGTGGCGACCGCCGTCACCTTGTCCCAGAGCGGCGCTTCGTCGTTGTAAACGAATTGAAAGGCAACCGGCACCTTGTCGAGCATATCGACGACCGTCCGGGCAAGCTCCTCGGCGCCTTTGCCGCCTTCGGCCCAGTGGCGGCACACGATGATCGGCGCTTCATGATGGGCCATTTTTTTCTTCAAGAGCTCGATTTCGGCGTCCGTGTCGAAGGTGAAGTGGTTGATCGCGACGATGCACGGCAGGCCGTAATGGATGCGGATATTGTTGACGTGCCGTTCGAGATTGGCGATGCCCTTCGACAAGGCATCGAGGTTCTCCGTATTGAGATCTTTGAGGTCCGCGCCGCCATGATATTTCAGGGCGCGGACGGTCGCGACGATCACCACCGCCTGCGGGCGAATGCCGGATTTGCGGCATTTGATGTCGATGAATTTCTCCGCGCCGAGGTCGGCGCCGAAGCCCGCCTCGGTCACCACATAGTCGGAAAGCTTCAGCGCGGTTTTGGTGGCAAGCACCGAATTGCAGCCATGCGCGATATTGGCGAAAGGCCCGCCGTGAATGAAGGCGGGGTTGTTTTCGAGCGTTTGCACAAGGTTTGGCTTGAGGGCATTTTTCAGAAGCACTGCCATGGCGCCATGCGCGTTCAAATCAGCCGCGTGAATGGGCCTTTGGTCTCGCGTATAGCCGACCACGATCCGGCCGAGCCTGTCCTTCAAATCCTTGATCGAGGTGGCAAGGCAGAAGATCGCCATGATTTCGGAAGCCACAACGATATCGAAGCCGTCCTCACGCGGGTAACCGTTGCCGACGCCTCCCAAGCCGACCGTGATCTGGCGCAGGGCGCGGTCGTTCATATCGACAACGCGCTTCCAGGTGATGCGGCGCACATCGAAACCAAGCTCATTGCCGTGGTGGATGTGGTTGTCGATCATTGCCGAGAGGAGATTGTGGGCAAGGCCGATGGCACCGAAATCGCCGGTGAAATGCAGGTTGATGTCCTCCATCGGGACAACCTGAGCATAGCCGCCTCCGGCGGCGCCGCCCTTCATGCCGAACACTGGCCCAAGCGAGGGCTCGCGCAGACAAATGGAAGCCTTCTTGCCGATCCGGTTTAGCGCGTCGCCGAGGCCGACCGTGGTGGTCGTCTTTCCTTCTCCAGCAGGCGTCGGGCTGATCGCCGTCACAAGGATGAGCTTGCCGTCCGGGCGATCCTTGAGACTGTCGACATATTCCAAGGAGACCTTGGCCTTGTGCCAGCCGTAGGGCTCAAGGTGCTCCTCGCCGATGCCGAGTTTCTCCCGCGCGACGTCGCTAATCCGGCGCATGTGGGCTTGTTGAGCAATTTCAATGTCCGCGGGCATGATTCCCTCCCCTCGAAGCCTTTTAGGCTTCCACCACATTTTGCGGCTTGCCCGCCGCGAAGGCGTCTATGTTGTCAATGAGCTGGTCGGCAAGGATCTGCATGGCCTCGCGGCTTGCCCAAGCGACATGCGGCGTGATGATCAGATTCGGCAGCTTCAAATCGAGCAGAATATTGCCCTGCTTCGGCGGCTCGACCGTCAGCACATCGAAGCCCGCGCCGCCAATGGTCTTGTTGGTCAGCGCCTCGGCCAGGGCCTCCTCATCGACGAGGCCGCCGCGGCCGGTGTTGATCAGAATGGCATCCCGTTTCATCATTTTTAGTTCGCGCGCGCCGATCATGTTTTTGGTTTGCGGCGTCAGCGGCAAATGCAAGGTGATGATATCGCTCTCCGACAGCAAGGTTTCGAGACCGGTCAGACCCGGCTGCTGGACGATGTCGTAAGCCAAAACCTTTTGACCAAAGGCCTCGGCGATCCGCCCCACCGCCTTGCCGATCGCGCCATAGCCGACAATGCCAATTGTCGAGCCGCGCATGTCGCGGATGGGGTGGTCGAAAAAACAGAATTGGTCGCATTCCTGCCAGCGGCCCGCGCGCACATCGTCGCGGTAGGCGAAGAGGCTGCGGCGAAGCGCGAAAGCCAGCGCGAAGACATGCTCCGGGACCGTGTTGAAGGCGTAATTGCGGATATTCGAAACGATGATGCCGTGCGCCTTGCAATAGGCCTTGTCCACGACATCGGTGCCGGTCGCCGCGACAGCGATCAATTTGAGATTTGGCAGGCGCGCAAGCGTGGCTTCGCGCATTGGCACCTTGTTGATGATGGCGATGGTCGCATTCTCGAGACGATCGACGATCTGCTCAACCGAGGTAACCGCATACTCCTTATAACTATGCGGAAAGTTTGGCTTGCGCAGATTGGCCTCGAGAGTCGAACGGTCGAGAAAGACGATCGAATGTTGCACGGCGTGATCTTTCTATGATTCGATGGCCTAAGATCCCTGGACCATGATCGCTTCAAGGTGAACCGCTCAGGTCTTCAGTCTCCAAAAACTTGGAAGATCATGGGCTTGCAAAAGCCAGAAGGCTTCTGCTTAAGCCAGAATTAGCACCGGCGCGGAACGCCATCAGCAGCAGGAAAACGCTGCGCGATCCCACAAGCCGGAGAGGCTCTGAGATCGCGCGCGAGGGGTCTGCTACGCGGAAGGGGCGCAGCTCATCAGTCGTTGAGGACGCCTTCCGGGTGCAGCTCGGCGAAATGCTCTTGGCTCGTCGGCTTCTTTTCCTTGGCCATGATCGTCGAACGGAAATGCTCCTGGGCGGCCGCGACGCCGCTGCCGAGCTTGATGTCGATACCGACATCGCGCATCGCCATTTCCGCGCCCGCAAGCGCACCAAGGACCATGAGGTCGTTGAGATCGCCGAGATGGCCGATGCGGAAAACCTTGCCCGCGACCTGCGACAGGCCAGCGCCGAGCGACAGATCGTAGCGGCGGAAGGCAGCATCAATGACATCGGCGCCGTTGAATCCTGGCGGAACCATGACCGCGGTCACCGTGTCCGAATACCACTTCGGCTCCTTGGCGCAAGGCTGAAGGCCCCAAGCCTTCACCGCCGCGCGAACGCCGCTGGCCAGAACGTGATGGCGCTCGAAAACATGTTCGAGTTTTTCCTCGAACAGGATTCTCAGGGATTCGCGCAAGCCATACAGCATGGGCAGTGCCGGAGTGTAGGGGAAATAGCCCGTCGCGTTGGCTTTCATCATATCGCCGAAATCAAAATAAACGCGCTTGAGCCCAGCACCCTTATAGGCTGCGAGCGCGCGGGGGCTCGCGCAGACGATGCCAAGGCCGGCCGGCAGCATCAGGCCCTTTTGAGAACCCGCAACCGCGAGATCGACCCGCCACTCATCCATGCGGAAATCGATGCTTCCGATCGAGCTCACGCCATCGACATAGAGCAGCGCCGGATGATTGGCGGCGTCCATCGCCTTGCGCACCGCGCCAATATCGCTCGTGACGCCAGTTGCGGTCTCGTTTTGAACGCAAAGGACCGCCTTGATCTTATGGCTCTTATCCTCGCGCAAAATGGATTCGATCTTGTCTGGCTTGATGCCCGTTCCCCACTCTTCTTCCAAAACCTGGACGTCGAGCCCGAGCCGCTGCGCCAAATCGATCCACAAGTGACTGAACTGACCGAAGCGTGAGGCCAGCACCTTGTCGCCAGGCGAGAGCGTATTGCAAAGCGAGGCTTCCCACGCACCTGTACCGGAGGAGGGGAAGATAAAGACTTGCCCGTCGGTGCTTTTGAAGACTTTCTTCATGTCCTGAAAGATGGGCAGCGTAAGCTCCGGAAACTTCGAGGAGCGATGGTCTTCCATCGCCACCACCATGGCGCGGGTGACGCGGTCAGGAACATTGGTTGGTCCAGGAACAAAAAGAAAGTGGCGGCCCGCCATAATAAGTCCTCCGTTTGTCTGCCGGGTTTCTCTCTTAACAAAACCGCTGGCTAAAGCGCAACCGCCCTGGCCGCGCCAAGATTTTCCCTTCATAGACCATGATTTTCAAAACGGAAACAGGGTTTGCACACGGCGAGTGGGCGCCAAAAGCGGCGGCTTTGTGCACTCGCGAAGCTTTCCCGATCATGATCACTTCAACTTGAGCTAAGTCCTTTATTTCCTGTTTCGCCGCATGACGTCCGAGACAGCCCAAGATGTCTGCGCTATTTTCGGCGGTTATGCTCCAAGGATCAAGATGGCGCGGAAATCATTCACATTGGTGAGGGTCGGTCCGGTGACCACCAGATCTCCAATTGCGGAAAAAAAGCCGTAGCCATCGTTGTTGGCGAGCATTGCCTTGGCTGATGCTCCCGCCGCGGCCGCGCGCGCGAGACTGTCAGGAGCAAGGAGAGCGCCTGCGTTGTCCTCCGTGCCGTCGATGCCATCCGTATCGCCCGCGAAAGCATAGATTCCCGGATGGCCGTTCAGGGCGAGGCCAAGCGCTAGCAGGAACTCTGCGTTGCGTCCGCCACGGCCGCTCCCGCGCACGGTCACTGTGGTTTCCCCGCCTGAGATCAGAACGCAAGGAGGCGCAGCGGGCTGGCCG
>Ga0209061_1002819_pt1 | contig 20560 bp, 16 predicted proteins | sample Coa_R1_10_FD_187157 | JGI IMG/M metagenome (GOLD analysis project Ga0209061, IMG submission 187157) | Surface soil microbial communities from Centralia Pennsylvania, which are recovering from an underground coalmine fire - Coalmine... | ecosystem: Environmental > Terrestrial > Soil >...
TGCACATGCTGCTCGCGCTGCTGCTGTCCGGCGCCATGCGCTGGGACCTGCTGCGGCCGTGGCGGCGGTTCGGCGACCGTTTCGTGCTGTCGGCCGGGCACACCGTGCCGCTGGTCTACGCGACGCTCGCCGTGCTGAACGAGGCGGTCCGGGCGCGGCACGAGACCAGCGGGGACCCGGCGTTCGCGTTCCCCGACGACGGCCGGTGGGCGCTGACCTGGGAGTGGCTGCTGCGGCTGCGGCGGCGCGGCGGCCTGCCCGGGCACGCCGAGATGGCGGGCCGGACGCTGTTCCTCAAGGCGAACACCGGCCCGTCCGGGCACGGGATGCCGCCGGCGGCCGGCGAGGCGCTGGCGCTGCGGCTGGCCGGGGCGGGCGGGGTGAAGGTGTTCGTGGTCGAGGGCGAGGGCGGGCTCACGCCCGGCTCGGCGCACGAGACCAAGAACACCGCGTGGGGCCTGGGGCTGGACAACCTGGTGTTCCTCGTGGACTGGAACGACTTCGGCATCGACCCCCGGCCCGCCTCGAGCGTGGTGGCAGGCACGCCGGAGGACTGGTTCGCGCCGTACGGCTGGCGGGTGCTGGGCACCGAACGCGGCATGGAGTGGGGCCCGGTCACCGAGACCGTGCTGTCGGCGGCCCGCGGGCCGAACCCGCAACGGGCTCCGACGATGGCGTGGTTCCGCACCCGCAAGGGCCGCGGCTACGGGAAGTATGACGCGGCCAGTCACGGCACGCCGTTCGGCATGAACTCCGAGCAGTTCTGGGCGGCGCGCCAGCCGTTCATGCAGCGGTACGGGGTGATGTACGAGGGGTACGGGTCGCCTGCGCCTGCTGATGCCGCCGCGGTGCAGGAGCAGGCCGCGGCGAACCTGCGCATCGCGATGAGCGTGCTGCGCCGCGACGGGGACCTGGTGACCTGGCTGTCGGACCGGCTGGCCGCCGTCGCGGCCGCCGTTCCGTCCGAGGTCGAGGGCTTCCGGCTGGGCTCGGCCGGGGTGTTCCGCGACCGGCGCATCTTCGACGTGGCGTCGTATCCCGACAGCATCTGGAAGAAGCCGGGCGAGAAGGCGCCGAACCGGGCCGGGCTGGCCGCGTGGGGCGCCTACGTGAACACGCTCGCGGTGCGCGACTACGGCCGGCCGCTGTTCATCGCGGCCTCCGCCGACCTGGCCGAGTCGACCAACATCGCCGGGTTCGGCAAGGACTTCGACGGCATGGCCGGGACGGGCTGGTACGAGCGGTCGTCGAACCCGTTCGGCGCGCTGCTGCCGACGGAGATCACCGAGTTCACCAACTCCGGCCTGGTGTGCGGGCTGGCGTCGGTCAACCTGGCCGCGGACCCGTTCGGCGAGTTCGACGGCTTCTGGGGGGCGTGCTCCACCTACGGGTCGTTCTCCTACCTCAAGTACGGGGAGATGCGGCTGTTCAGCCAGCTTGCCCAGGACTGCGAGCTGCGGGTGGGCAAGGTGCTGTGGGTGGCCGGCCACTCCGGGCCGGAGACCGCCGAGGACTCCCGCACCCACTTCGGCATCTTCGCCATCGGGGTCACCCAGCTGTTCCCGGAAGGCCGGGTGATCGACCTGCACCCGTGGGAGTACAACGAGGTGCCGGTGGTGCTGGGCGCCGCGTTCGCGCTCGACGTGCCGATCGTGGCGCTGCACCTGACCCGCCCGCCGGTCGAGATCCCGGACCGCGAGGCGCTCGGCATCCCGTCGCACCTGGACGCCGCGCGCGGCGCGTACCTGATCCGGGATTACCGGCCCGGGCTGCCCCGCGGCGGCACCGTGTTCGTGCGCGGCACCATGCCGACCCGGAACCTGGTGAACGTGCTGCCGGCGCTGGACGCGGCCGGCGTCAACGTGAAGATCGTGGCGGCGATCAGCCCGCAGCTTTTCGCGCGGCAGCCCGTGTCCTACCGGTCCTCGGTCGCCTCGGCCGCCGACCGGCTCGACGCGATGGTGATCACCAACGGCGCGTTCAAGCTGATGCGGGACTGGGCGGACGGGCCGCTGGCCCGGGAGTACTCGCTGTCGTCGGACTGGGACGACCGGTGGCGGACCGGCGGCTCGGTGGACGAGGTCATCGAGGAGGCGCACCTGGACGAGGCGCACATCCTCGCCGCGATCGAGCGCTTCGCCGGGGAGCGGGGTGACCGGCTGCGCCGGATCAGGGACCTGCTGAGCTGAGCAGCCGGTCCGCGCGGGCGAGGGTTTCCCGCAGGTTAGCCTCGGCGGTGACGGCGCGGGCGGCGGGCAGGGAAAGCCAGCGCAGCGGCGCGTCGCGGTTCTCCGCGCGGGCGGTGTCCGGCGCCCGGGTGGCCAGCAGGTACCGGATGTCGGCGTGCTCGTGCGCGGGCTCCCCGCCGCCCTCGGGCACCTCCACGATCGCCAGGTGCCTGATCACCGGCAGCGGCCAGGGGATCAGGTCGGGCAGGCCGGTCTCCTCGCGCGCCTCGCGCAGCGCGATGGCGAGCGGGTCGCTCTCCCCCGGGTCGCCGTGCCCGCCCACCTGCAGCCAGGCCTGCTGGCGCCGGTGCCAGCGCAGCAGCACCCGGGCCGTGGGCGGGTGCAGCACCAGCGCGGACGCGGTGACGTGCAGCGGGAGGTCACGCCGGTACGGATCGGCGGCGTCCCGGGCCAGCGCCCTCATCCGGCCCAGGTCAGCGGCCTCGGTGCCGCCGTCCGGCTGGTAACGATCCAGCAGCCGCGTCAGCGCCGAGGTCACGGAAGGCGATGGTACCGCCGTGAGCGGGGTACTGCCGTGACCGGCACGGGCATCAGCCGAACAGGAACGGCGTGCGGCCGGTGACGCCGGGTGAGCAGGCGAAGATGTCGCCCGCATGCGGCTGGGCGCGCAGGTCGGCGGGGGTCAGATCCTCCCTGGCGGTGGTGATGTACAGCGTGCCGAGGTCGGCGCCGCCGAACGCGACCGAGGTGACCTGGCTGACCGGCAGCCGGACCACGCGGTCGAGCCGGCCGGCCGGGGTGTACCGGCGCACCTGGCCGGACCCCCAGACGGCCAGCCACAGGCAGCCCTCGGCGTCGAGCGTCAGCCCGTCGGGCAGGCCGTCCGCTATGGAGACGACGCGGCGGCGGGCGCCGAGGGCTCCGGTGTCCGGGTCGGTGCCGAACCGGTCCACTCCCTCGCTGGCGCTGTCGGCGTAGTAGAACGCGGTCCGGTCATCGGACCAGTCCAGGCCGTTGGACAGCCCGACGTTCCCGAGGATCTCGCGGACCGCGCCGTCCGGGCCGAGCCGGTACAGGCCGCACGGCGGCCCGTTCCGCTCGTCCAGGGCCATGGTCCCCGCGCAGAATCCCCCCCACGGGTCCGGCTTGCCGTCGTTGAACCGGACCGCGGACCGGTCGACCGCGAACCCGGCTACCCGCCGCAGGCGCAGGCCGTCGTCCTCGGCCAGGGCGAAGCCGTCCGCCAGCGCCAGCACCAGGCCGCCGCTGCGGGTCAGGCCGACGGCGCCGACAAGGTCGCCGGCGTCGAACCAGCTGTGCGCGCCGGAGGCCGGGTCCAGCCGGTGCACCCGCCCCGGGAGGATATCCACCCAGCGGAGCTGCCCGCGCGCCGCGTCCCAGACCGGCCCTTCGGCCAGCTCGCACCCGGCCGCCAGCACGACCTCGGCCCGGAGGGTCATCGAGCGATGTCCAGGATGACCTTGCCCCGCACGCCGGAACCGTCCCGCAGCACCTGGTAGGCCTGCCGGTACGCCTCGAGGGGGAACCGGTGGGTGACCAGCGGGGCAAGCCTGACCTGCCCGGCGGCGAGCAGCGCGGTGACCTCCGCCCAGGCCGCCGAGGTGTAGCCGAAGCTCGCGCTGATCAGCAGGTCGTTGTTGACCACGTCGTCGACGGGGAACGCGGCCCTGGCGTCGCTGCCGGCCAGGCCGGCCAGCACCACCCGGCCGCCGCGGCGGGCCAGCCTCAGCGCCCGCTCCACCGCCGCGGCGCTGCCCGCCGCCTCGATCACCAGGTCGAAACGGGCCGGGAGGCCGCCGAGCTCGAAGCCGGTGGCGCCGAGCTCGGCGGCCAGGCCCGCCTGGGCCGGCCGCTGCCCGGCCACCATCACCTCGGCGGGCGAGTACAGCCGGAGCAGGTGCGCGGTGAGCAGGGCCAGCGTGCCGTCGCCCACGACCGCGCACCGCTCCCCCGGCCGCGGCCGGCCCCGCCCGGCAGCCCGCCAGGCGACCGCGGCCGGCTCGGCCAGGGCGGCGTCGAGCAGGCTTACCTGCCCGCCGAGCGGGTGCACGACCTGGGCCGGCACGAGGACCTGGTCGGCTGCGGCCCCGGCCCGGGTGAAGCCCAGCTCCTCGTAGGTGAGGCACAGGTTCGTGTGACCCCGCACGCACTGCGCGCACACCCGGTCGGGGATGATGCCCTCCGCGATCACCGGCTGGCCCGGCTCCAGGCCGGTCACGCCCGGCCCGGTCGCCTCGATGACCCCGGACCACTCGTGCCCGGGGACCAGCGGATAGCGCACGTAGGCGGGGTCGACGACGCCCGCCGCCAGTTCCAGGTCGGTCCCGCAGATCCCGGTGTGCACCGGCCGGGCGACCACCTCTCCCGGCCCGGGGACGAGCTCGGCCGCATTCTCCAGGCCGATCACACCCGGCGAGGCGATGACGAGGGCCCGCCGGTCAGCCACGGCCGGCCCCAGCCCCGCGCCGCCTGCTGGCGAACGGGGGGCCGCCGAGCGCGGCCGTGATCTGGTCGGCCGCGTCGCGGATCGCGACGCCGAGCTCGTCCAGCCGCCAGGTCGGGCGGTTCAGCTTCAGCCCGGTGCCGCTGATCGCCGCGACGCACTCGCCGCCGCGGCCGTGGACCGCCGAGCCGACGCAGAACACGCCGTCGGCGTCCTCCTCGTCGTCGATCGCGTAGCCGCGGACCGCGCTCAGCTCCAGGTCCCTGAGCAGGGCATCGGGGTCGGTGATCGTGCGCTGCGTCCTGGCCGGCATGCCCGCCTCCAGGGCCAGCGCCCGGGCCCGCTCCGGCGGCAGCGCGGCGAGCAGCGCCTTGCCGGCGGACGTGCAGTGCGGGTACTCGCGCTTGCCCAGGTAGCTGGCGAACCGGACGGTGCCGGGCGCGTCGACCCGCGCGGTGACGATGGCGAACGGGCCCTCGGGTACCACCAGGCGGGTGGTAAGCCCGGTGGCGTCGGTGACCGACCGCAGCACCGGCATGGCCACGCTGACCAGCGGAGACTGGGCCTCGGCCGCATCGCCCAGCTTAGCCAGCGCCATGCCCAGCCGGTACCTGCGGCTCAGCCTGGTGCCGGAATCGGCGACGAAGCCGCGGGCGGCCAGGGTCGCCAGCAAGGCGAAGGCGCTGCTCTTGGACACCGCGAGGCGCTCGGCCAGCTCGGTCAGGGTCATGCCGTCCGGGCCCGCCCCGGCCAGCAGCTCGAGGGTGTCCAGGGCCCGTTCCACCCCGTGCAGCCGGTAGCGCTGGCCGTCTGCGGCAGTGGTGTTCGGCATAGCAAAAATAGCTTGCCACCTGCGGGCTGGATTCGTCAATCCGGATGCCCGCTAGCCACAGGTGCCTTGACAACGAGGCGCCGGCGGATGTGTCATGAGCACACTATATTTTGATGAACAGAATAGTTTTCGGTACAGCCGAATTATGGCTGGTTCGTCACATGCTCGTTCGCCACATACTCGTTCGCACATAGAGGAAAGAGGGACAGGACACGATGAGCTGGGTCGCGGACGTGCTGGACGGGCTCGGCGTCACCGGTGCCGGGCGCGACGCCCGCTTCCCGGACGGCGCCGCGTTCCGCATCGAGATTCCCAGCGTGGAGGGGCCGCGGGTGCTCGGCGCGGTGCTGCGCGCCGCCGAGGCCGAGGGCATCACGGTCAACCGGGTCTCTCAGGGCAGCGGGGCCATGCTGCTGCGGGCCAGCGAGCTGCGCGACATGGCCCAGGCCGGCCGGGATGCCGGCGTGGAGGTGTGCCTGTTCGTGGGGCCCAGGGAACGGTACGGCACCGGGGCGCACGCCAGGTCCGAGGACGGCCGCGCGCACGGTGACCAGGCCCGCGGCCTGCGCCAGCTCCGGTACGCGCTGGAGGACGTGCTGCGGGCCGCCGAGGAGGGAATCCGCAGCTTCCTGGTCGCCGACCTCGGCCTGCTGCGCGCGGCCACCGCGGCGCAGGCGGCGGGCGCGCTGCCGGCCGGGATCGTATGGAAGGTGTCCGCGGCGATGTCGCCGTCCAACCCGGTCACGGTCAGGGTGCTCGAGGACCTGGGCGCCGGGACGGTCAACGTCCCGGCCGACGTGACGCCGGCGGAGCTGGCCGAGATGCGGGCCGCCACCAGCCTCCCGCTCGACCTGTACGTGGAATCCCCGGACGCGCTGGGCGGCGTGGTGCGGGGCCAGGAACTCGGCGACCTGATCGGGGCCGGGGCGCCGCTGTATGCCAAGTTCGGCCTGCGCAACGCGGCCGCGGTCTACCCGAGCGGGCATCATCTGGAGGCCGTGGCCTGCGCGAACGCCGTCGAGAAGGTGCACAGGGCCGCGGTGGCGCTGGAGTGGCTGGACCGGCTGTCGCCGGGGCTCGCCCAGTCCAAGCCGGGAGCCGCCGGGCTGGGCGTCCCGGCCGCGGTGTCATGAGCGGGACCGGGAAGGCCGCCGCCGGCGCCGTGGCTTCGGAGTCCGTGGCTTCAGAGTCCGCGGCCTCGCAGTCCCGGGCCTCGCAGTCCCGGGCGTCGCAGTCCCGGGCGTCGCAGTCCCGGGCCTCGGAGGTAGCTGCGAAGCTGGCCAGGGTCCGCCGCTGGCTGGACGCCGGCGGCCATGGCGCGGCCCTGTTCAGCACCCAGCCGGGCGTGGCCTGGGTGACCGGCGGCCTGGAGGACCGGGTAGTCCGCAACGAGGAGCCCGCGCTGGTCTGGGCCGTGGTCACCATGGCCGAGGCATTCGTCGTCACGACCAACATCGAGGAGCCGCGGCTGCTGGCCGAGCAGGACCTGGCCGGGTTCACCCTGCACGCCATCCCCTGGCACCAGCCGGGCGGCCTGGCCGGCGCGGTGCGGGAGCTGGCGGGCGCGGCCGCCGAGGCGCCGGCCTCGCTGCGGATGCCCCTGCTGGAGGCGGAAACCAAACGGCTGACGGTGCTCGGCGCGGACTGCGCCGGGGCACTGGAGGGGGCGCTGCGCGGCTGGCGGCCCGCCGAGCGGGAATGCGAGCTGGCGGCGCGGATCGCGGCCGCGCTCGAGGAGCGCCTGGTCTTCCCCTCGGTGCTGCTGGTGGGCGGGGCAGCACGCAGGAGAGCGTTCCGGCATCCGGTGCCGACCGGCGCGGTCACCGGGCGCGACGTGCTCGCGGTGGTGGTCGGTGTCCGCGGCGGGCTGAACGTCGCCTGCTCCAGGACGGCCTGCGCCGGCTCTCCCGACCCCGACCTCGCGGCCAGGCACCTGGCCGCCTGCGCCGTGGAGGACGCCCTGATCGCCGCGACCCGGCCCGGACGGACCTGGGCGGACGCCCTGGCGGCCGGGCAGGCGGCCTACCGCGCGGCCGGGTTCGACGGCGAGTGGCGCGAGCATGTGCAGGGCGGCCCGATCGGCTACCTGTCCAGGGAGTTCGACGTCGTGCCGGGCACCCCGGACGCCGCCGAGACGATCGCCGCGGGCACCGCGTTCGCCTGGAACCCGACCGTTCGCGGCGCGAAGTCCGAGGACACCTTCGTGGCCGCCGCCAGCGGCCCGGTGCCCGTCACCAGCACCGCCGACTGGCCGACCGTCCCCGGCGGCAGGCCAGGCCTCTTGTCCGTGTAGCACTGAAAGGTTCCGCGTCATGAGCAACGAGAATTCTCCGCGAGCACCCGGGCTGCGCGAGAGATCCGTCGGGCTGCGCGGCGACTGGATCGCCTCCATCACCAACGTGGCCCCGACCGCCGCCACCACCTTGACCATGGCCGCACTGATCGGCGCGTCCGGGCTGGGCTCGCCGCTGGCCCTGCTGATCGCGGGTGCCGCCATGCTGTGCTGCGCGGTGGCCTACCACCGGCTGAACGCCTGGCAGGCCGCGGCCGCCGCCCCGGTGAAGTGGGTGGCCCGCGGGCTCTCGCCGGTCATCGGTTTCGCGGTCGGGATCCTGGTGCTCATGACCGCGCTGACCTCCAACATCGGCAACATCACGCTGATCGGCTCCACCGTGCTCAGCCTGATCGCGCCGAGCCAGACCTCGAACAAGCCGCTGACGTGGGTGGTCGCCACGGTGATCTGCCTGCTCGTGGTGACGATCGCGGTCCTGGGCGTCCGGCTGACGATCCGGTTCGAGGGCTGGGTCATCCTGGTGGAGTACCTGATCATCTTGGCGCTGGCGATCTGGGGGCTCGTCACCGAGGTCGGTTCGCACAGCCCCGGAGTGACGTCCCCGAGCTGGTCATGGTTCTCCGCGTCGCACGCGCCCGGCGGATCGACCGGGCTTCTGGCCGGCGTCGTGATCGCCACGTTCCTGCTCGGCGGCTGGGATGCACCGATTTACCTGGGCGATGAGCAGCGGCGGCAGCGGGACCCCGGGCGTTCGGTGCTGATCTCGATCACGTTCTGCACGCTGTGGGTGGTGTTCCTGTTCGTCTGCCTGCAGGGGCTGGCACCGTCGTCTGCCATTACCGCGAACGCGAGCAATGTGCTGCCGTACCTGGCCGGGCGGCTCGGCCCGAAGGCGTTCGCCGACCTGGTGGCCCTCGCGGTCATCGCGTCGTTCGCCACCACGATCCAGTCGCAGATCGTGGATGGGAGCCGGATCATGTTCGGTCTTGGCCGGGACCGCGTGGCGCCCGCGGTCCTCGGGCGGGTGCATCCCCGGTTCCGGACGCCGGTGGCGGGACTGGTGGTGATGGGCGTGATCCCGGTGATCGCGCTGGTGCTGTACCTGGCTTCGGCCAGCTTGCAGAAGACGATCGTCTACATCGACTCCACCGGCGGGCTCCTGTTCGCCGGGTACTACGTGGTGATCTCGGTGTACAGCATCTGGTACTACCGTTCGGTGCTGTTCCGCGATGCACGGGAGTTTCTCCTGGGGTTGCTGCTACCGCTGGTTGGCGCGGCGACTCTGGTGTACGTGATCATCAAGTCGATGCCCGGCACGCCGACGCCGGTGCGGATCATCGCGCTCGTGCTGTTCCTGGCCGGAATACCACTGGGGCTGGTGTCCAAGGCGGTCACCCGGGCCCCCTTCTTCGCCACGCGGCGGGAGAGCTACCGGGAGGAAAGGGCTGAGCCTGCCCGTGTCTGATCCGCGGCCCGCTGCTGGCCCGCGGCCCGCTGCTGGCCCGCGGCCCGCGCCTGGCCCGCGGCCCGCGCCTGGCCCGGGGCCTGGGCGCGGCTCGGGATTGCGCAGCGATGCCTGGCTGGGCGGGGACGATGAGGTGGCGCTCAACCACCGGGCGGCACTGCGCGCGGCCGGGCTACGGCGGGCCCCGCGGCCGATGATCGGGATCGCCTGCACGGCCAGCGACCTGAACCGGTGCGACCGGGGGCTGACCAGGCTGGCCACCGCGGTCCGGCGCGGGGTGCACGCGGCTGGCGGGCTGGCGCTGGAGTTCCCGGTCATGTCGCTCAGCGAAGACCTGATGAAGCCGACCGCCATGCTGTACCGCAACCTGCTGGCGATCGAGGTCGAGGAGACGATCAGGTCACAGCCGCTCGACGGCATCGTCGCCCTCGGCAACTGCGACAAGACGGTGCCCGCCTACCTGATGGCGCTGGCCAGCGCGGACATCCCCGCGCTGATCGTCACCGGCGGGTTCCGGGCGCCTGCGGTCTTCGATGGCGCGCCCCTGGGCAGCGGCACCGCGCTGTGGCGGCTGTACGACGAGCGCCGCAGCGGCACACTCGACGACGCGGCGTGGGCCAGGCTCGAAAGCTGCCTGGGGCGAGGGCTCGGGGCGTGCAACACGATGGGCACGGCGTCCACGATGGCGATCATGGCCGAGACGCTCGGCCTCGCGCTGCCTGGGTCGGCGGTGCTCGCGTCAGGCGATCCCCGCCAGGAGGAACTGGCTGAGGCGGCCGGGCGGCGGATCGTGTCGATGGTGCGCTCCTCGGTGCGGCCCTCGGCGTTCCTGACCCCGGCGGGATTCGGGAACGCGCTGACGGTCCTGGCCGCGGTCGGCGGGTCGACGAATGCGATCATCCACCTGTGCGCGGTGGCGGGACGCCGCGGCCTGTCGTTGCCGTTGCGAAGGTTCGGCGAGGTGAGCGCGGAAGTGCCGGTCATCGCCGACATCGCGCCGGTCGGCACCGGGCTGATGCCGGACCTGGCCCGGGCCGGCGGCGTCCCCGCCGTGCTCGCCATGCTCGCTCCTCGGCTGGAGCCTTCCGGCCCCGCGGGCCAGCCGACGGCGGCCCGGCCGGCGGAGGCGGGCCGGCCCGCGGCGGCGCGCTGGCCGACGGCGGCGCGTTGGCCGCTCGGGGAGCCGGTGACCTCGCTGCCGGCCTTCATGGTCGTGCACGGCAACCTGGCACCGGACGGCGCGGTGATCAAGGCCGCCGCGGCCAGCCCGACCCTGCTCCGGCACCGCGGCCCGGCCGTAGTCTTCCACTCCTACCAGGAGATGCGTGACCGGATCGACGACCCTTCCCTCGATGTCACCGCCGACTCGGTACTCGTGCTGGCCGGGTGCGGTCCCGTGGGCGCGGGCATGCCGGAGTGGGGCAACATCCCCATCCCGGCCAAGCTGCTCAGCCAGGGCGTGACCGACATGCTGCGAATCACCGACGGGCGGATGAGCGGTACCGGGTTCGGCACGGTGGTGCTGCACGTGGCGCCGGAAAGCGCCATCGGCGGACCGCTCTCCCGGCTGCGGGACGGAGATATCGTGTCGCTTGACGCGTACGCCGGGGAATTGTCCGTTTCGGGCGGAGTGCTCGCTGCGCGCGAGCCCGTGCTGCCGCCGGTCCGTGACCGGCGCGGCTGGCCGGTGCTGCACCGGACGCACGTAACCCAGGCGCCGGAAGGGTGCGACTACGACTTCCTGCAGGCGAAGACGGCCGAGCAGCTGACCTTTGCCGAGCCGGTCATCGGCCGGTCCTAGCGGGCTCCGAAGGCCCCGGCGGGGCGGGCCCGGACCTTACCCGGACCGCAGCGGCGGGCCGTGGCTGTGCAGGACCTTGGTCCGGTCGGGGCTCCAGGCGGTAGTGGTCCCGTCCGGGTTCACAACCACGCTCCAGCCGTGCCTATGGATCACGACCTGGTGGTGGTGCCAGCAGAGCAGGACGCATGTTCGGACGCTGGTCTCGCCACCGTTGGCCTTGTGCTTGACATGATGAACCTGGCAGGCCGCGGCAGGCTGATCGCAGCCGCCGGGCCACCGGCAGTGCCCGTCCCGCAGCATCACCGCCTTGCGGATCCCGGCCGGGATGGTCTCGCTGTAGCCGATGTCCAACGGCAGGCTCGGCCCGCCCAGGCGGGCGCCAAGCTGGCGGCGGCGCAGGAAGCTGGCAAGCCCGCCGGGCCCCGACACCAGGTCGACGGCCATCCCGATGATGGCCTGCTCCAGCGCCTCCCGGGACACGGTGCCGGACCGAGCTGGCGTGGTGAGACTGTCTGCGACGCCGGGCAGGTGACGAGGGGCGCTGCCGCCTTCCGGAGTGCCGCCGGCTTCCGGAGCATCACCGCTGTCTGCGGCGTCCAGCCTGGCCAGTTCGAGGCACAGGCGGACCAGGCCGTCGAGGGCCCCGTAGTTCACGTCGCCGGTCACTACGGGTGTCACGGAGGCGTCGCAGGCGAAGCCCAGGGCGGCGTCGCCGTCCAGCCAGGCCGCGCCGTCGCTGCCGCCGACCGACGCCCCGGCCCTGCGCGCGGCCCACTGCGCGCGGACCCGCGCGATCCACTCGTTCAGCAGCGCCGAGTCCGCGTCCAGGGCCAGCAGGTCGGCCAGGGAGACGTGGGCCCACACCTGGGCCGGCTGGCCGGCCCGGTCCGGCACCAGGCCCGCGGTCACCAGCCGGTGCATGGCTTCGTGGAGCGCGTCGTGATAGCGCTGGGCGTGGGTCCGGTCATCGTCGGCGCCCCGCGGCGCGGCCAGCGCGTCCAGGACCGTGGCGACCACAGCAGCGCACTCGGGCGTCAGGTCGCCGGCGATCACGCCTGCGCCGTCGAACGTGGTCTCCAGCTTGACGGCCCGCTCCTCATACCGGCCCTCGGGCTCGTCGCCGGGCGGGCTGGGCAGCGACCTGGCGTACAGCTCCGCCGCCAGCTCGGCCAGGTCTCGCAGGGCCAGCCCGGACCGGGCGGCGGCGAGCAGGATGTCGTCCGCGGCCTGGCGGCAGTCTGCCGGGAGCCTGACCGTCCATTCGCAGATCTTCCGCGCGTATGACTCCGACAACTCGCCCGCCGCCAGCGCCGCAGCGACCTGCGGATGCGCCGCCATCCGCCGGACCCACGCGGTATGCGCCATGGCGGCGCCCTTGGTAATCCCCGTCTTGTGGATCAGCCAGGACCGGGGGCTGTAGTCCCCGTCGGCGGAATACCCCTTCCCGGAGGTGAAGGCACTCAGGATCGACGCCCGCGCCGCCGTGCCCATCGCATTGACCTGCTCCAGCGCGTGCAGGCACTGTGCCTGGGTCTCGGCCGCCATCGCGGCCGCGTCGGCGGCGGCCAGGTAGCCCATCGCCGTGCGCAGCATCCCCAGCGCCTCACTGGTGCTCAGCGGAGACGGACCGTTGCTGATCTGGCTCACCCCCTTCGGTCATGCCGTCGGCCGGCGGGTTCGCCTTGGTGGAGTCCGAGATGGGCTCCCTGCCGGAAATGGTGCTAGACCATTCAGCCCTGAGCCTTGATTGGATGATATGTTCGAGCTTAGCACCGGCCTCGGACATTATCGAGGGACACGCCGGCGGGTGCGGGAACCTGCGCCGGCGCCTTGGCGGTAGGCGGGACCGTGACACCCCCGCTCGTTTGGACTACGTGGAGCGTCTCGGCGGTGACCGGACCGGGTGTGCGGACGGTAGCTGGCGACTGACAGTTCGTCAGCGGTCGCTCCGGGTATGGCGGCACCGCGCGGGCTCGCGGCTCTGGTAGCATCGCGGCGAGATACTGGGGCCGTTAGCTCAGTGGGAGAGCGCTTCCCTGACACGGAAGAGGTCACTGGTTCAAATCCAGTACGGCCCACCAGGTCAGAGGCCATGACAACCCAGCGGAAGTCATGGCCTCTCGTCGTTGAGTAACTAACTGAGTAACCAGGCATCGGCGACGCGCCCAGGGAACAGGCTGTCCATGACTTCCGCGCCACCGATGACCACGGGGCGAATCTGCTTGCGGTAGACGGTCTCCGTTGTGGTCGTCCCAGTGTGGCCGACAAGGCGGGCGATCTTCCCGATAGGGACTCGGCAGGCTCAGGGCCTCCGCGATGACGCGATGACCCGAGGCCCTGCCGCCCGGCGTCCGCGATCTGCCCCCGCGGCAACGGTTCTGCGGCGCCCCGCCACGGATGCGCCAGTTACCCAGCCAGCACACCCTCGCGGGATCGAGTGCAGCACAGCCGGCACGCCACCCCACTCCAGCGGAGCCACACCCATTGTCAATACCTTGGCAGGGCCCTGGGCCGCGACGAGGTCGACGCCGTGTCGCACAGCGAGGTCGTCCAGGCCTGGCCGCACCGGTGGGCCGTGCCGCGCGATACCTGGGGGCACTTCTTCTCCCAGGCCGAACGGGAGATCGGGGCGCTGGTGTACTCGGGCCTGTTCATGGCCGAGGACATCGGCGTGCACCGGATTTTCGCGGAACGAGCGCGGGCCGGGGTCCGGGTCCGGCTGCTGCTGGGTGACCCGGACAGCCGTAACGTGGCCGAGCGCGGCGAAGCCGAGGGTATCGACGAGGGGATGGCGGCCAAGGTCCGCAATTCGATCGTGCTGTTCGGCACGCTGCTGGCCGAGCCGAACGTGGAGCTGCGGCTGCACGGCACGGTGCTGTACAACTCGATCTACCGCGCCGATGACCAGTTGCTGGTCAACACGCACATCTACGGGGTCATGGCGAATAACGCGCCGGTCTTCCACTTGCGCAAGATCCCCGGCGGGGAGATGGCCAGCACGTACATCGGCAGCTTCGAGCGGGTCTGGGACGGCGCGGCACCGTACGAGGGAACCGGGCCGTGAGCCGCCGCATCGACTACTACGACGACCCGGCCGCGCCGGCGGCCAACAGCCTGGTGCCTTCGGTCAATGTCGTGGTGGTCAACGGCGCCGGGGAGGTCTTGCTGATCCGGCGTTCTGATAATGGCAACTGGGCGGTTCCGGGCGGGGCGATCGACCTGGGCGAGTCGATGGTGCAGGCGGCGGTCCGGGAGACCAGGGAGGAAGCCGGGATCGAGTGCGAGGTCACCGGGCTGGTCGGGATCTACACCGACCCCCGGCACGTGATCGTGTACACCGGCAACGGCGAGGTCCGGCAGGAGTTTTCCATCGTGCTCACCGCGGCTGCGACCGGTGGCCGGCCCGCGCCGAGCAGCGAGAGCAGCGAGGTGCGCTGGGTGGCGCGGGAGGATCTCGGCGGCTATCCGATGGACCGCTCGATGCGGCTGCGCATCGGGCACTACCTGGAGGGGCGGGCTGCGCCGTACCTCGGCTGAGCGGCTTGTCCGGTGCCGGCGGCCGCGGTGCCGACGTGGCCGACGGCCTGGAGGATGAACGGGGTGGCCCGGCGGATCGAGCGGCTGACCAGGTGCCCGGAGCCGTAACGGCCGTGGATCTCGGCCAGCCGGTTGTGCACGTGGACCTGCTCGCCGTCCGGGCCGGTGGTCATGTCGCAGAAGGTCAGCGCGTCGGCCAGCGGCCCCGGAGGCGGGGCGAACTCGGCGGTCAGGACGTGCGCGAGGCCGCGTTCTTCGGCCTCGATGACGGCACAGGAGTGGTGCGCGACCAGGCGGCACATCATCGGGTCGGCGTGCTGGACGTCGCGCAGGGTAACGGGCGCCGTCCAGGCCGTGCAGGCCGGTCGTTGCCAGCTCGGGGAGGTAGCCGATGTCGTGCAGCCAGGCGGCGGCCTCCAGCATCCCGGCGTCTTGCCCGAGGGCGGGCGCGAGGTTGCACGCCCGGGCGGCGAAACCCTGGACGTGCGCCCAGCGGCGGGGCAGCGCTTGTTCCAGCAGGGCCCGGGCGAGGCCCTCGGCCCACCTGGACAGCGTCGCCTCCATGGGCTCCAGGCTAGGCGGGCGCCCGGGGACATGCACGGACGCGGCCTGCCGTCTGCAGACGTCTGAAACGTCCCTGCTCCCCCGCCAGTCACACCTCGGACAAATTGCCGGCATCCTCAGGCTGTCGTCTCGAGGTCGCCGGTCACGGCCGTGGTGGCTGCGGCGACGGGCGGCCTTCAGCTTTCTGCCGCAATTTCCGGGAGGCGCCAACGGTGAACGAACCACTGCGTCAGGCGCTGCTGCCGGGCACGGTTGCGGGAGGATGACGTCGCCGCCCGGCTGGGCGTCGACCCGAAGACGGTCCGGCGCTGGCTGAACGGGCGGGTTCCTTATCCGCACAACCGGGCCGCGATCGCGGAGTTGGTCGGCGCGGATCAGGCCGACCTGTGGCCCGACGCGGGCGGGCCGCTGGCGGCGCGGGCGCGGCCAGCGGAACTCGGCACGGTCTACCCGCACCGGTGGGCTGTTCCGCGTGAGGTGTGGGCACGGCTGTTCGGGTCGGCCGAACGCGAGATCGCCATCCTCGCCTACAGCGCGCTGTTCCTCGCCGAGGGCACCGGGATCCTGCGGATCCTCGCCGACAAGGGGCGGGCGGGCGTGCCGGTGCGGATTGCGCTGGGAGACCCTGACGGGCCGCATGCCGCCGAACGCGGCGAGGAAGAAGGCATCGGCGATGCCATGCCCGCCAAGATCCGCAGCGCGCTCGCGCTGTACCGGCCACTGTGCGCGGTGGAGAACATCGAGATCCGGCTGCACCGAACCGCGCTGTACAACTCGATCTACCGCGGCGACGACCAGATCCTGGTCAACCAGCACGCCTACGGCATCCCGGCCGCGCAGTCACCGGTGTTCTGCCTGGACGCCGCGGATGAGGGCGAGATGGCCGTGCTCTACGCTGGCAGCTTCGAGCGCGTGCGGGCTGGCTCTGCACCGCTCGCATGCAGCGTCGGCAGTGACGTTAGTTAGGTTAGGCACTAGTAGAGACGACGGGTCTTACGCCACTATTCTTCCGACGAGTCGCATGCCGCTGGCAAGCGCTTCTTCGGTTTGAACTGGCATCGGCACTGACGCCGCCGCTAGGTGTCCGTGTGTGCACGGGGTCCCCGGGCGGCGGGGCGCACGGACGGCGTCATACCCGGCTACTCGGCGTTCTAGCGCTTCCCGTCGAGACCTCGTCGAGAGACCGATCGAGTTTCATGATCTGCGTTTGCGCGTGCCGATGCCGAGGATGCGCGCGGGGATGTCGTATTCCTCGCAGATCGAGATCAGGCCATGGCCATCGATGAGGTGCAAGGGCTTGCCATTGGCGAACTCCTCGCTGGCAGGACCGTATCCAGAGGTGGTGATCATGATCCCGAGGGTGGCTCCCTCGTGCTGCATCGTGCCGTATAGGTCTCGGACGTGGGTCGGCTGGACGGTCTTCGTGTAGAGCTTCGCCTGGACGGCGATCTTCATGGGGGCGACGGGATCGCGCTTATAGGCCATGCAGTCGATGCCGCCGTCGCCGCTGGAACGGAACTGGTCGGTGTCGTAACCCATCTTGGTGAACAGGTTCTGGATGAACGACTCGAACTCCTTGGGAGTGAGGTCAAGCAGGTTGGGCCGCTGGTCGAGACTGGAGATCACGTCGATGGCCTCGATGACGCGCGGGTCCGCCCTGCTGAACGGCATCACCGGCTCAACAGCCTTGAGCTCCTCCGGGTGCGGGGAGATGGCCGCGAAGAAGTGCCGCTTGATGGAAGCGATCGGATCGAAGCGAGGCTCAGTGAGCACGAGCTGGTCAAACTTGTCTCTCGTGGCGCGCATCGAGATGAGCAGCGGCCGGATCTTCTGCCCGGTCGCCGGATCGATGGTGTCAACGTGCCCGTTGAAGACAACCGTGCTGACCATGTCCTCCGGGGTGACTGCGAACACCTCACGGACGGTTCGTACCGCGACCTGAGCAATCACGCCGTTGTAGAGGCGCTGCGCGTCAGCTGGGGGTCTGGCGGTCGGCTCGACGACCCTCCGCGACTTGACGTGCCGGAACGACTTCTGCCAGGGGATGATGTCGAAGGTCGGCAGGACCCACTCCACCGCCAGCAGCGACGACTCGGGCACGTACCCGGCGTGCCGCTCCGTGGGGAAGCCGTCAGGGTAGGGGGACCTGTCGAGCACCATCTGCACGTACTCGCTGACGGCGAACCGGTCATGCTCCCGGAACCCGGCGGCGACCTTGGCGATGTGGGCGTTATGCGCGTCGGCCTTGCGCTTCGCCTCATGTGCGGTCCTGCTCCAAGCGGCGCGAGCCGCTGCGACCCGGCGCTGCCTTGCGGCTTCCCGTCGCTGGTAGTCAGTCTGAGCGCTGGCGAACGCCCGCTCTGCCGCCTCGTAGGAAGCTTGGTAGCGCCTGCTGCTGCCAAGCAGCCGACCCAGCGGGCTCGGCGGCCGAGGCTCGAAGTCCGCCCATTGTGGCGCGAGAACCGGATTCGCCAGCCGCCCCAGATTGAGCGGCGGAACGGTCGCGGTAATCCTCAGCGAGTCGAAGCTGATACGGGGGTCCCGCGTGAGGGAGGAACGCAGCAAGCTTTCCAGCTCCGTTACTCGCTGCTCGATCGCCTTGGTCTTAGCGGCGGCTTCCTCATCGCGTGCCGCCGCTTCCGCAGCCGTGCAATCCTTCTCGGCTTGCCGCTTCCGCTGCTCGCGTTCCTTCTGAGCGGCACGTTCGGCAGCGGCCCACTGCCGGTAGGAATAGGAGTCACCCGACGAGCGTGAACCGCGTGCCATCGCCCACCTGCTGACGGTTAGTAACGGTTCCTTTGTAGAAGGTAACTTCTCCGGCCTTCGGGTGCAATGCGTCCGTAAAGAGCAATCGCGCGCCTGCTGCGCACGCTCAGGCAACCCGGCAGCCCGCGGCCTACACCGACGTCACGGTCTCGTTCTCCAAGGCGGTTAGGGCTTATGTGGCCAGCTACCTGGCCGGTCGGGACGTGCTGCTGATCGCCGCGGACTGGACGCGGTGCCGGGAACTGTCGCAGCGGATCCGCGACGACCTGATCCACCTCGGCCTGGTCGACGCCACCCGGGCGGTGCCCATCGCCGAAGGCGGTGAAGCCAGCGTCGGGGACCTGATCATCTGCCGCCGCAGCGACCACTCGATCGGCGCTGGCGAGCCGATGGCTACCGGAGCGAGCTGTCCCACCAGGCGACGTGGCTGTTCCGGACGCTGCGGGCCGCCGAGCTGGCTGGGCTCGATGCCGGCGAGGTGATCCGCACCGCCATCGCCTCCCGGGACCTGGCCGGCTCCCGCGACATCGCCAGCGTCCTCGATGCCCGGATCCGGCAGCGCGTCGGCCCGCTGCTCCCCCAGCCGCAAGGCGCCTGGGCCGCTCGGGTCCCCCCGCTGGCCGATCCCGGACGCCGCGCCCACCTGGCCGAGATCGCCACCATGATGGACGACCGCACGCAGCGCCTCGGCCAGCACGCTGCCGCGGCCGCACCCGCCTGGGCCATCACCGCGCTCGGCCCGGTACCCACCGACCCGGCCGAACGCCGCGGCTGGGAAACCAAGGCCGCCTCGATCGCCGCCTACCGCGAGATGTACGGCTACCACCACCCCGACGACCCGATCGGCCCCGAGCCCGCCCGCGAGGCGCCGGAGCAGCGGGCCGCCTGGCACGAGGCATTCGCCGCCCTCGGCCCGGCCGGCGGACCCGACGTCCGGGCCATGCCCGACGGCAGGCTGTGGCTGATCCGCGACAGCGACGCCGCCGAGACCGCCTGGGCGCCCCGGCACGTCGGCAAACAACTGCGGCTGGCCCGCCTCGGCGCAGCCACCGCCGACCAGGGCGCCATCCGCGCCGCCGCCGAGGCCGACGCCGCCCGCAAGGCCGGTGACCTGGCCCGCGCCGACCGGCACGAGACCCTGGCGGCCTCCTACCACGCCATGAGTGAGCGCTACCGGCAGCAGGAGACGGTCTTCGGCCAGACCATGGCGGACCGGCTGCAGTGGGAGCATGCCACCGCCGGCTCCCGTCACCTGGCCGTCGCCGCCGACGCCGAACTGCGCCGCCGCCACCCCGGCCAGCGAATCGAACCCCTGCGCTCCGCCGAGCCAGCCCCGGTCACCGATACCGAACGAGAGGAACTGCCCCCGGCCCCCGGCAAGGAGATCGGCGAGATGGCCGGCCGGATCCGCGACCGGGCCGCCCAGCGACACGCGTTCCGCGAGAAGATCGCGCAACGTCGGAGACTCAAGGTTCCGCGCGGAGACCCCGACTGGGGCGACTCCGGCGAGGCCTTCCCCGCCCGAAGCCAGCCCCGGCGCGACGCGATCCTGCAGCCGCCCAAACCGCAGATCACCCCGTCGGCAACGATCCTCCGGCTCGCCGCCGACCACGACGCCGAACCGGGAGGAGCCGGCTGACGACAGCGCGATGGCATCCAAGGGAGGTGACGGCATCCTGGTGGTCACCGGCACAGCCATGCACCGAGATATACGTTTGGCAACGATCGTTGACCTGGCGTGCACTTGTCCTACTGTGTTCAGCAGCGCTGAGGTGGGGGAGGCCGGGACGTGGCGGCTGAGGCGAGTGACGAGCCGGTTCCGGGTTCCGGCACCTCAAGGCGAGTGAGCCCGCTGGAACTGCTCACCATCCGCGAGCAGCAATGGTCTCCCCGGCTACGCACCGTATCGCTCGCGGTCGAAGCGGAAATAGCTCCCGGCAAGTCCGTGCAGGCAGCACAAGCTCTCGGCGCCCTGTATGGCCGGGCGGCCCATCGCGGACAGGACGCGATCAGGTTCCTCACACGGTGGCCGGCGTGCGTCGTGGTCGCCATGACCGGGGCCGCCGTGACCGGGTACCAGCAAGGTACCTATTGGCCCGCTTTGTGGCAGGCGGCCGGACACACGGGCAAGCTGGACGACCAGCACGTCTGGGGAGAAGCTTTCATTCGTTCCGCATCGCGGCTGGGTCTTCCGACATTTCCGGACATGTCGTTGCGGTACGTGGGGCCGGTCCTGATGCACGCCGGGATACCCGAATACTGCCTCGGCGATTACTTCCGCCTGCTGATCGAGCGCCGTCGCCAGGATCCCGGCTTGGATGCCGACAGCTTCCTCGCCTGGGCGACCGCGCCAGGCCGGGTCCCGCGGCTGTCGGATCTTGACAAGCCTGCCCAGCGGTTTCTCCTCCATGGCGGAGATTACGCCCACGACATCGTCGATCGCAGCCTCGACCTGCTGGAGCGGCTCAACGAGCCCGAGCCCGACCTTGACGGCGTGCGGCTTCCCGCATACATGGTGGCCGCGGCCCGGGCGGAAATCGCCGCGGGAAGGCTCGATCTGTCGGCTGTACGGCGGGCACGCCCGGATGCGGGCCGGATCAGGCAGACACGCCCGCGCATCGGGCTGGACCCCTACGGGGAGGGCGTGCA
>Ga0209061_1002820_pt1 | contig 20551 bp, 14 predicted proteins | sample Coa_R1_10_FD_187157 | JGI IMG/M metagenome (GOLD analysis project Ga0209061, IMG submission 187157) | Surface soil microbial communities from Centralia Pennsylvania, which are recovering from an underground coalmine fire - Coalmine... | ecosystem: Environmental > Terrestrial > Soil >...
TCTCGGCTCGTGCGCCCGGTCGCTCGCTGCGCACGCAGGTGCGTCAAGCCCTGCTGCTCGGACTGAGTTTCAATCTGTATCGCTTGTAGCATCACTGGCTTTGCTCAAGGATGTCAACAGAGCCAACGACCGTCTAGACGGCGCCTTGTTCGCGCTGCAGTCCTGCCAAGTCCTTGATAAGGATCGTGCGGCCATCCACTTCCAGAAGACCTTCGGCTTGCAGGCGGCCCAGATTGCGCGTCACCAGTTCGCGCACGGTGCCGAGCTCGGCGGCCAGCTCCTGATGGCTCATGGGCATTTCGACGCGAATCCCGCCCGCGCTGGATTTTCCCTGTGCGTGCGCCAGGCGTACGATCAGCGCAATCAGGCGCTGGCGAATCGTGGTGAACGAAAGTTCCTCGATGATATTCACCAGCCGCCGCAGCCGCGAACCGACCACCGCGATCACCTTCAGCGCGAAATCGGGATGCTCGCGGCAAAAATTCTGGAAATCGCGCCGCGAAATGAACAGCACCTCCGTGTTCTCGATGGCCGAGGCCGACGCCGGATAATTACCGCCGTCGAAAACGGGCAACTCCGCGAACGAGCTTCCCGGGCCTTCGACGGCGAGCACCTGCGTGCGCCCGTCCGGCGAATCCTTGAAGATGCGAATCTTTCCCGAGGCCACCAGGAACAGCCCCGCGCAAGGATCGCCTTCGCCGAAGAGCATTTCGCCGCGTTCGATTTTCCGCTTGCTGAAGCGCGATGCCAGCACCGCAAGCTCTTTGTCGCTCAGCCCGGCGAATAGCGGCGTTTTGCGCAGGATGGATTCCACCGAGTCGTTCATGCGCCCGAAGCTTACACCATTCGTCCGCTTACGCGGTCTCCTCAAGGGATGAGCCCGCCGTGGGACAAAGTGCCGCTAGCGGGTGCGCTCGTCCCGCTCGATCTTCCCGTCGCGGAGCCGAATGATGCGGTGGGCGTGCTGCGCGATATCGGGCTCGTGGGTGACGAGGATGATGGTGTTGCCGCCTTCGTGCAGGCGCGCGAAGAGGGCCATGATCTCCTCGCCGGTTGCCGAATCGAGATTTCCGGTGGGCTCGTCGGCCAGGAGGATGGAAGGATTATTCACCAGGGCGCGGGCGATGGCGACGCGCTGGCGCTGCCCGCCGGAAAGCTCGTTGGGCTTATGCATCATGCGCTCGGCAAGATCGACCTGATGCAGAGCCTTTTTCGCGCGCTCCTGGCGTTCGGCCGCGGGTGTTCCGTTGTAGATCATGGGCAGCTCGACATTGTGCAAAGCGGTGGCGCGCGGAAGCAGGTTGAAAGTCTGAAAGACAAAGCCAATCTCACGATTGCGGATGTAGGCAAGCTCGTCGTCATCGAGCTGGCTGACGAGGCGGCCGGCGAGCCAGTAGGAGCCTTTCGTGGGAGTGTCGAGGCAGCCGATCAGGTTCATCAGCGTGGATTTTCCCGAGCCAGAAGGGCCCATGATGGCGACGTATTCGCCCTTGCGGATTTGCAGGTCCACGCCGCGCAGGGCGTGGAGCTTTTCGGCGCCCATCTCGTAGGTTTTCCACAGGTCTTCGGTCTGGATGACGATCCCCGCATCCACCAGGTCCTGGCGGAAATTCTGCGAGACGGCGTCTTCAACCCCCATGTGCATTGTTGCTCCTGGCGCGGCCGGTTCTCCGGCGCCGCTTTCAATAATTATCCCGCTTCGGCGGCCGCGGGTCGAATCCGAAAACTTGGCGGCGTCCCTGTACTGCTGCGGCTCGCGCGCGCGACGGTCCGCTTCCATCGGAAAGATGCGCTAAGAACTGCTCGTGTTGGCGTTGTTCAAAGCCGAGTTGTCGATCTTGACGCGCGTTCCCGGCCGCAAGGTGCGAAGAGCGCTGTAGCTGCCGGTGACGATCACATCACCCGGCTGAATTCCGCTGGTCACTTCGATGTCCGTGGTTCCGGTGATGCCGGTCTGCACCGGAACGAATATGGCTTTTCCGTTGCGGACCACGAACACGCCCTGAATCTCTTTCTGGTTCGCGGCGTTGCCGCTATCATTGGCCGCCGCGAGAGCTACGTTTCCGCTTTGACCGTTTTTCGCTTCGTCGATTTCTTCCTGCGTGCGCTCGGCGAGCGCCTGGATAGGAATTGTGACCACGTTATTTTTGTGCGCGGTCTGAATTTTCGCGGTCGCCGAAAGGCCCGGGCGCAAAGATTTGGGAGGATTATCGAGCGTGATGACGACTTTGAAGTCGCGAGCCTGCTGCGTATCCGCGGTGGTTTCCTCCATGGCCGCCTGGCCGGAGGTGCGCAGAATGGCGAGCTCGCCCACCTCGGTAACGCGCCCTTTGAATGTCTTTCCCGGAAGGGCATCGATGGTCACGTCGGCCGACTGGCCGTCTTTCACGCTGGTAATGTCCGTTTCATCGACCATTACTTCGGCAGTGACAACGCTCATATCCGAAATAGTCATCAAGAAGCTGCCCTGCGCGTTCTGGATTCCGGGGACGACGTTCTCGCCGACGCGGACGGCGATATAGCTGACGATGCCGTCGATCGGCGCGCGATAGACGGTCTTGTGCAGAATATCTTCCTGGTGGGTCAGGACGGCCTGCGCTTGGGCGAGATTGTAGTTGGCCTGGTTGCGCGACGCGCTGCTGGCGGCCAATTGCGCTTTCGCGGCGGTCACGGCGGCGACCGCTCCGTCGTAGGTGGCCTTGCTGGCGTCGTAATCCTGCTTCGAGATCAACTGGTTGGAAAACAATTGCTGCGACCGCTGCCAATCGAATTTGGCCTTTTCGAGATTGGCCTCCTGTTGCTGCAATGTGGCGACGGCAGACTGGTAGTTGGCCTCCGCGACTTTCATCGCGGAGGTGGCGGCGTCAATGCTGGCCTGCTGCGCTCTGACGTCGGCGCCCGGCTGGATGTTGTCCAGGCGAAGCAGCACATCGCCGCGCCTGACCATCTGGCCCTCTTGCACGGCAATATCGGTGATCTTGCCCATGCCCTCGCCGAGCACGTTGGTGTAGTTTTTCGGCCGAATCTCACCCGAAGCGGTGACGATGGAGGTCAAGTCCTGCCGCACGGCGCGCCCGGTTTGCACCGTAACGACGCCGGCATTCATCTTGTACGCGCTGTACCAAACGATCCCGATGGCGGCGACACCCGCGCAAGCCGCAATCACCGCCTTTTGCCATGTCTTCATTCGCACCAGCCTCGGAGTGGACGTTTAGTTGGGCCGCACGCGGCGACTCCCACGGGCGAGTTTGCCCACAAGGTAACTACGCGCGGTCGGGACAGAATGTTTCCAGCGCAGCCAAGCCGCTACTGGGCGGCAAAGCCGGTCTGCGTTCGGGCTTCCCACAATAGGGCCGGCCCCGCAGCAGGAACGCGGACTCAGCAGTTTCGCAGCCGATCTGTCATCTTACCTTTGCTGCCTTGCGATTTGAAACGTAAATTAGGTTGCGAAGCTCCGATGGGCGAGTGCAGGCACCCGCGGCGTGGGTCGGAAGTTCGCTGTTGAATGGCCCTAGGAAAGTCGCGCTTTCTGGGAACGGAAGCAACCCCTTGGCAGGCAAGCGGTTCCAAAGCAATGCAGCAGGGGAGGCGCGTGAAATTAAAGATTTATTGACCTGTACCTTCGTACAGGTTAGGATTTCTAACCGCAAAGAGGCAATTCCATGGGTTGTCCCTCTAAAGCGTTCCCGCGACTTTTACTGTCAGCGCTTCTGGCCTGCTCCCTGCCTACGATAGCTGGAGCGGCCAAGCGCGCCGACAAACAAAACGATCAGCCAGGCCAAAAAGAGAAAGCCAAACAAGAGAAGAAGAGCGAGCGGCAGCTCTACAAAGAGTTGAGCCCGCAGTACAAGCGCTGGCTCGATGAAGATGTGGTGTACATCATTACGCCGGAAGAGCGGCGCGCCTTTCTGCACCTGCAAACCAATGAAGAGCGCGAACAGTTTATCGAGGCGTTCTGGCAGCGTCGCAATCCCGACCCGGATTCGCCGGAAAACACGTACAAAGAGGAGTACTACCGGCGGATCGCCTACGCCAACGAGCACTTCGCGTCCGGCATCCCGGGCTGGAAAACCGACCGCGGGAAGATCTACATCATGTGGGGTCCGCCTGATGAAATCGACTCGCACCCGACCGGAGGAACTTGGGAACGGCCGATGGACCAGGGTGGTGGCGAGACAACCACGTATCCCTACGAAGATTGGCGCTACCGATACCTCCCGGGAATTGGCGAAAACGTGGAACTGGAGTTCGTCGATCCCACCGGCACAGGCGAATACCATCTGACCATGGACCCCAGCGAAAAGGACGCGCTGCTCAACGTCCCCGGCGCGGGATTGACGCTCGCTGAATCGATGGGATTGGCGAGCAAGGCGCAGCGATTCAGCAATACCGACGGAACACACATGGCGGAGAACGAGTTTGGCGGCATGCCACTAAATACGGACGACGAAGAGTTCAACCGACTCGAGCTCTACGCCAATATCATGAGACCGCCGCCAGTAAAGTTTAAGGACTTGGAGGCGGTGGTCACCTCGCACATGATCCGCAACCAACTGAAGTTTGACTATCATTACGATTTCCTGCGGATCACGTCGGATACAGTTCTTGTGCCGATCACGGTGCAGATACCCGTGAAGCAACTTACGTTCCAGCAGAAAGACGGAGTGGACACGGCGTCGATGCACCTGTTTGCCCGGATCACCAGCATGACGGGGCGTGTGGTGCAGACGTTCGAAGATAGCTTGCGAGCCGATTACGCCGCCGACCAGTTGCAACATGCGGTTGGCACATCGCGAATCTACCAGAAAGCCGTACCGCTGGCGCCGGGGTTGTATGAGCTGGACATCGTGATCAAGGACGTGAACAGCGGCAACGTCGGCGTGGTGAACACGCGGTTGCCGGTTCCGCGCTATCGCGACGATCAGCTGAGCGCGAGTTCGCTGATTCTTGCCGACGATATTCAGCCGGTGTCGATGAAGGATATCGGCGTCGGGCAGTTCGTGCTGGGCGACGTGAAGGTCCAGCCGAAGCTCAATCACACGTTTACGCCGAATCAATCCATGGGCATTTTCCTGCAGGTGTACAACCTCAAGGTGAACGATAAGACCAACCGGCCGAACACCTCGGTTGAATTTCGAGTGTTGAAAGGCAACTCCACGACTCCCACTCTCAAATTCGACCTTCCGGCCAGCCAACTGCCCGAGCATGGCGAAGAGTTAACGCTTGAAAAAAGGCTGACTCTTGGCTCTCTCGCTCCGGGGAAGTACAAGCTCGAAATTGCGGTCACCGATAACCTGGCGAATCAGACGATTACCCCATCGGCGGACTTCACGATCAGACCCTTGCCCGCGAGCGCACCGCAGGGGAGGTAGAGCAGTTGAACCTGATGTCCAGTGGCAAGATGATCCGCACAGTCGGTTTTGGGTTTATGGTGTGCCTGCTTGCGACGCCGGCGATGGCCGCGCGCGCGGGCAGGATTTCCGGCATCGTATTGGACACGACAGGCACGCCGCAGATGGGCGCGACGGTACAACTGACGCGCCAGTCGGCGCTGGCCGCATATTCGCTCAAGCTTCTCACGGATGATCGCGGGCGGTTTTCGTCCGCAGCACTGCCGGTGGGGTTTTACACCGTGCAGGTGACGCTGGCGGGATTTCTACCAGCGATTGACCGAAACATTCGCGTAAGCCCGGAGCATTCGACGGTGCTGCAGATCATGCTGGGCACCGTTTTTTCTTCGCTCGAGACGCTCAGGCGGGCGCCGGGCACATCCATTTCTTCCGATGACTGGACATGGGTGCTGCGCAGCGCCGCGGCCGATCGCACCGTCCTTCGATGGCAAGATGCGGGCATCCCGCTCGGAACCAACGGAAACGCCGAATCTTCTCCGCGGGCGAAAACCCTGCGGGGCGGCTTCATGGTGACCTCCGGCGCTGACCATCCGGCATCGGTGGCGGACGTACCGAATTCAACGGCCACTGCCGTGGTGTACGATCTCGAAGTCGGGTCGCGGCGCCATCTGCTAATGGCTGGCCAATTCAGCTACGACGACGCGTCCGCGTCCGAAGCAATTGCCGGAGAACTTCTTCCGTCCGATGGTCCGGGCAGCGGACCGGTTTCAACAGTGCTGGTCCGTGAAACGCGAATGGGACCGGCTGGACCGGTATTCCGCGGATTGCGATTGACCCACGATGACGCGTTCACGATGGGAGATCGCGTAAGCGTGCGTTATGGCGCGGAGCTGCTTGCCGCGGGATTCGACGGCACCACGACGACGCTGCGGCCTCACGGCGAAGTTGCCGTGCAGATCAGCCCCACTTGGCAGACTTCCGTCACGCTAGCAACGCAGCCGTTTAATGACGGAACCTCGGAGGGCGAAATGCAGTCCGCGGCCAATGCCCTCGATGCGTTCCCGATCCTGTTGCTACATCGCGGCGCGCCGGTATTCGAGGACGATCTCCATGAGGAGGTCGCTCTCCAGCACCAACTCAACCCGCGCGCGGAGATCAGCGCTGCCGTGTTCCACGATTCATCGAACCAGACGGCGGTGATCGGCCGGGGCAACCAGGGTGGCCCGGAGTTTCTTCAAGACTACTTTTCACAAGCGTTTGCGTACGACGGGGGAGCATCCAGCTCCACGGGCGCGCGCGTGGCGTATCGCGAGAACTTTGCCGATGATCTTTCGACGACTCTGGTTTATGCCTATGCCGGCGCGCTGGCGCCGGTGAACGCCGCCGATGCCAGAGTCCCCCTCCGCGACCGCCTGGCGACGCAGTACCGCCAGAGCGTCGCGGGGCGTATTTCGACCAAGATTCCATATCTTCATACGAAATTGACTGCCGGCTATAAATGGCTCGATGGCCCGGCAGTTTCGTATCAGGACGCGTATGGCGAATCGCTCTATCACGTGGATCCCTATCTGAGCATGGAGATTCGGCAGCCCCTCCCGAGTGCATTTCCCTGCCACATGGAAATACAAGCCGACGTTGGAAACTTGTTGGCGCAGGGCTACGTGCAAGTCGCTACGCGCGACGGGTACGTGGTCTTGGTCCCATCGTATCGGTATGTCCGCGGAGGATTGAGCTTCCAATTCTGAGTTTGCGGGCCTACCGGAATTGGAAATGCTACTTCCGTAAAATGGGACAAGCCGATATGTCACGTGAGATAATTCGCGTAAGTATCGGCATCTAATGACATTGCTCTCGATACGGAATACAGTACATGGAAGTCAACGTGCTGGTATGGGGTAAGGGGTAGGGTGGAAGTGTCGATGAACGGCCAGCTGCGAATTCGGTTTGGTGCCGCAGTGCTCGCGCTGCTCACGTTGGCAGCCGTCATATTTGCGGCGCTCAACTTCGGGCAACGTTCGCGCGTAAGCATTCCGGACGACGGAGTATCGTGGATCGCTTCAGCGAACGGCGTCGTGGCATGGCACGTCGCACCAGGCTCTCCTGGCGATCTCGCGGGAATCCGAAGGGGCGATATTGTCGAAAGCGTTTTTGGCGTGCGCATACATCGCGCCACGGACGTTACGCGAACGCTGTGGAGGGCCGGAGTGTGGGCCGAGGTGCCGTACCAAATTCGGCGCAACGGCGAAACTTTTACCGTGTCGGTGGTGACGGCTCCGCAGCGGAATGTTTCATCGCTGGACACTTACCTGCGCGTTACGGCGCTGCTGTACTTGTTTATCGGCCTGTTTATCTTCGTTCGTCGCTGGAACGCCCCGCGCGCAATCCACTTTTACGTGTTTTGCCTGGTATCGTTCATTTTTTATAGCTTCCATTACACAGGAAAGTTGAACGTTTTCGACTGGATCATTTACTGGGGCAACGCGGTGGCGCTCTTTTTACAGCCGGCATTGCTGGTGCATTTCGCTCTGGTGTTTCCGGAGCGGCGCAGTACTTTGCGAGGCAAACTCGCGGCCGTTTACAGCCTTCCCGCTGCGCTGCTGGCGCTGCACGTCTTTATCGCCAGAACGTGGCTGGGAACGGTCGCCACGCGCATCGCGCTGGATAAGATCGAGACCGCCTACGTCGGAGCGTACTTCCTGCTGGCTGCGGCAATTTTCCTTGCTAGCTACCTGCGGGCGCCGAGCGGAATCGTAAAACAGCAGCTCAAGTGGGTGACGGGCGGGACGTTTGCGGGAATCGCGCCGTTTCTGGCGCTGTACGCGTTCCCAGGCCTCTTTGTCACCACGCTGCCGCTCTGGACCGGTCTTTCCGTCTTCTCCTTGATTTTGATTCCCCTGTGTTTCGGATACGCGATCATCCGTTACCGCCTGATGGACGTGGACATCATTTTCAAGCGGGGACTGGCGTACACGTTTGCGACGGCGGGCGTGGTGGCGATTTATTTCGCGGCCATCGCGGTTATCGGGGAGCTATTCCACACGAGCGGTCCCACGGGTCCGGCGAGCGGCGTGATCGCCATCGTGGTGGCGGCATTTCTTTTCCAGCCGTTACGCGATTGGGTGCAGGCGCGGCTCGACCATTTCTTTTACCGCGACCGGCTGGATTACCGGCGCACGCTGATCGAGTTTGGACGCGCCCTGACAAACGAAGTGCGCCTTGAGCCCATGCTCGGATCGGTGCTGAACCGCATTTCGCAGACGCTGCTGGTGGACCGGCTTGCCGTGTTTCTGAAAAATCCGGCGGAGAACGGGAGATTTTCGCTGGCCCGCTCGATGGGCATTCGGGCGGAGGGCGAACTGGATTTGAGCTTTCTCGAATCGAGCGGGCGCGCGGCGCTGGAGCGCGGTTGCCTGTTCATCGAATCGGGCCGCATCGCTGCGGATGAGCCGCCCAGCGTACGGCGTACCCTCGATCAGCTGGCGCTGAATTATTTCATCCCGTGCCGCTTCCGCGACCGCACGGTCGCTGTGCTCGGCCTCGGCAAAACGGTAGATGGCGATTACCTTTCGAGCGAAGACGTGGAGCTGCTTTCCACGATTGCTGGTTACGTGGCGATTGCCATCGAGAACGCCGGGCTGTATCAATCGCTCGAACAGAAGGCCGCGCAGGTGGAGCGCCTGAAGGACTTTAGCGAGAACATCGTCGAATCGCTGCGTATCGGCGTGGCCACCACTGACCTTGACGGCCGGATCGAGTCGTGGAACTCGCAACTCGAAGCGCTGCTCGGCGTGCCGAAGAGTGAGGCGATTGGCCGCAAATTGGACGAGGCGCTGCCGGCGGATTTGGCGCGCGAAATCTCCGCCCACAGCGCGGGCGATCACGTGTCGGGAATTTACAAGCATCATGTCTACACGCGCGGCGGGCGGCACATTGTGGTGAACGCTTCCATCGCCCCGCTGCTGGGCAAGGATGGCGGGCGGCTTGGCCGCCTGGTGCTGCTGGACGATATCACCCAGCGTGCGCGCCTGGAAGATCAGCTGGTTCAGACCGAGAAGCTGACTTCGCTTGGGTTGCTGGCGGCTGGCGTGGCGCACGAAGTGAACACGCCGCTGGCCGTGATTTCGAACTACATCCAGATGCTGGCGAAGCAGATCCCGGCGGACGATCCACGGCAAAAAACGATCGAGCGCATCGTGAAGCAGACATTCCGCGCCAGCGAGATCGTGAACAATCTGCTGAATTTTTCGCGCACCGGCGGCGCGCAAGCCGTGGAAGTGGATCTGAATACAATCCTCGAGGAAACTTTGACGCTGGTGCAGCATCCGTTTAAAACCGCGCACATCACGGTTGCGAAGCAATACGCCCAGCCGCTGCCGGCGATTTTGGGATCGACGACGCGCTTGCAGCAGGTGTTCCTGAATCTTTTCATGAATGCGCGCGATGCGATGCCCGGCGGCGGAATGATCGAGGTGCGCACGGCGGCGTTCAACGGCTCGGTGGAAGTCGAAGTGACGGACACGGGCATGGGCATTTCTCCCGAAAATCTCCATCGAATTTTCGATCCCTTTTTCACCACGAAAGCTACCGGCCGCGGCACGGGTTTGGGCCTCTCCGTGAGCTATGGCATCATCAAAGAGCATGCGGGTAAGGTGGAGGTCCGCTCCATGCCCGGAAAGGGCACATCGTTCCGGCTGGAATTCCCGGTAGCCAGGAAAGCCGTACATGCCTAAGGGCTCGATCCTCGTCGTTGATGACGAGTCGGAGATTCGCGAAGGGCTCGAAGCGCTGCTGACGTCCGAGGGCTTCGACGTGACGCTCGCGGAAACCGGCGAAGCGGGCCTGCGCAAGCTCGAAGACAAGCCGTACGATCTGACGCTGCTCGACGTAAGCCTGCCAGACCGCAACGGGCTCGACATGCTGCGCGAAATTCGCCGCCGCGACCCAAATCTTTCCGTCATTCTGATCACCGCATTCGGCTCGATTGACATGGCCCGCGCGGCATTCAAAAGCGGCGCGCAAGATTACATCACCAAGCCGTGGTCCAACGACGAGCTGGTGACGCAGATTTCGCTGGCCATCGAGGGGCGGCGGTTGCGCGAAGAGAACGTCCAGTTGAAGCGCGCGCTGAAGCAACGCTACAACTTCCCGAACATTATCGGCAAAAGCGACAAGATGCTGGCGGTTCTCGATCTGGTGACGCAGGTGGCGCCGTCGCGTTCGACCGTGCTGATTTCCGGCGAAAGCGGAACGGGCAAGGAATTGATCGCGAAGGCGATTCACGCCGCATCGCCGCGCGCCGATAAGGCGTTTATCCCCGTCAACACCGGCTCGATTCCGTCGGACCTGCTGGAGTCGCAGCTCTTTGGACACGTCAAAGGCGCGTTTACCAGCGCGATTGCATCGAAAAAGGGGCTTTTCGAAGTGGCCGACCAGGGCACGATTTTTTTCGATGAAATTTCCACGGTCAGCCCGGAAACCCAAGCCAAGCTGCTGCGCGTAATTCAGGAACGCGAGTTCATGCGGCTTGGCGCGACGGAAACCATTAAGGTGGACGTTCGCATTCTGGCTGCGTCCAACGAAGATTTGCGCAAGCTGGTGCGCGAGGGGCGCTTCCGCGAGGATTTGTACCACCGGCTGAATGTGATCGCCATTCATCTGCCGCCGTTGCGCGACAGAAAGGAAGATATCCCGCTGCTGGTGGAGCGTTTCATCGAGCGCTTCTGCCGGGAAAATAATAAACCGGCGAGGCGGTTCACGACCGCCGCCATGAAGCTGCTGATGGATTACGATTGGCCCGGGAACGTGCGCGAGTTGGAAAATGCCGTCGAACGATCGGTGGTGCTTTCCACCGGCGAATGGATGGAGCCCGAGCTGCTGCCGGAAAGCGTGGGAACCTGCGAGGTGGTGAAGGGCGTGCGGCTGCAATTGGCGGAGTTCCTTCCGCCGCTGCCGGGCGAGATGGGCCCGCACAGCTCCGCGCCCGCGCCGACGCTTTTCGAAATCCTGGAGGAAGTGGAGCGGCGCATCATTGTGGACATGCTGGAGCGCACGCATTGGAACCAGACGGAAGCCGCCGAACGCTTCCAGGTACCGCTTTCCACGCTGAATCAAAAGATCAAGAGGCTGGGAATCGAGACACGCCGCCGGTCGGGCGCCGGGCGCGGCGGCAGCAATGGAGTGGAAGACCCGGCGGAATTCACGGCGGGAAAGTAGCGGCGGCTACGCGACGAGCGACCGGCCGGCGATCCTCTCAAGGATGCGGTAGGGCGCGTGCTCCGGTGCGACCAGCGCATGCGGCGGTATCAGCAGTGTCTGTTCCATGGCGTACTGGCCGGACATCGCCGCGTGCGCCACGCCATCCGTGAAAACCAGCCAGGTCGCTAACGGCGGAAATTCCAGGCGGTCCTTCGGGAAATTTTGCTGAAAATCGGCGTTCTCTTTCAGGTAGTCATGGAAATGCAGCATGAACTCGTCGTAGGGAGTGCGGCCGCGCCCGCTGGCACCCAACTGTTGCAGTAAGTTTTTCACCGAGCGGCGGAACGCCGTTTGTTTCGCGTATCGTTGCAGGCCGGCGTCCTCGGCATACCGGCGCGCGAGCGAATCGAACGCGCCGGTGGTGTTCCATACACGCACCTTCGAGGGATTCAAGTTCGTGAATATGCGCAGAATTCGTCCGCCGCGCGTGGGACGGCTCGGAAAAGCGTCCACGTGGAGCAGATCGTTGCGCTTGTGCAATGGCAGATCGCGGCCCTGCTCCTCGAGCGGGCGGAAGCTCGAATAATCCACGGTCCATTTCCCGGCGTAGGGCGCCAGAAACTCGGCGGCAAATTCCAAGACGTGCTTGCTGAAATTCCGCAGGATGGAATGGACGCGCCGCACCATCGATGCGTCGCCGGCCACGCCTCGCAAAGTGTCGTCGCCGGGACGGTACGAGACATTTTTGTGCAGGCGCAATTCCGACCACGGCTGCGCAACCAGAAATTCGCGGTCCTGCGCGGGTAATTCGAACGGAGGTTCGTCGAACAATAGGATCCGGCCGCTTTCCAGCAACTCACAATAGGCGCGCGCGCGCCCCGGCGCCTGCTCTGGGCGGAGCCATCCCGTCGGCAGCCGGTAATCCTCGACCCGTACGATCGCAGCTTCCGCCATTTATCTGCGGCCTCGAATACGGAAAGCTGCGGTTCGCGTCACGGGGTTTTTGCGGCGGGCTTCGTGTAGCCGCGCGGCAGAAGGGCGGTCGAAAGGTCGACCGCGGAAAAATCGACGCCGTCCAGATTGGTTTCACGCAAAATCGCGGCTTTCATATTCGCGCCATCGAAGATTGCGCCGGCGATGTCCGCTTCGCGGAAATTGGTGACGCCGCAATCGGCACGGCGCAAGACCGCTCCGCTCAGATTCGCGCGGAAGAGCTCTGCCCCGCCGATCTGCGCCTCGGTCAGGTCGGCGCCGCTGAAATTGGCCTCGGTGCAATCGGCGCGCCGCAAGTCCGCGCCGCGAAGCTGGCAGCCGCTGAAATCGGCGGAAGTCAGCTTGGCATCGCGCAAGTTCGCGCCTTCAAAATTCGCGCCGCTGCAATCGGCGAAGGCCAAGTTCGCGCCGCCGAGATCGATACGCGATAGATCCGCGCCGGAAAAATCAGCGCGCTTGCCGCTGGCGTCACCTCTCACGAACCGCTCATGAGCCGCGAGAATGTCGGAAATTTTTTCGCCCTTATGGCGAACGCTGCCGGGCGCGTGCAGCCTTGATCCCCTCAATACATCCAGTATCCCCATATCTCTCACGCCATGGTTTTAGATTTCAGCTATTCTACTAAAACCCGCGGCAGACATGCACGGTTTAGACGGTAGCCGGAAAATCGCGGGAACATAGTAATCGGAAGCAGGAGGTCACTCTTGAAGCCCGGCCGGCCCCGCCTCTGGCCACGATGTTTCGTCCCGCTCAGGAGGACCCGTCGAACGTTATCCCCTGTTTTGAAGCTTGGCCTAACCGCTCTCGGCGCCGCGCTTTTCGTATCTGTAGCCGCTTGGCTTGCGCAGCCGGCTGCGCGGGCCGATTCTGATGCGGCAGCCGGAAACGGCGAGGTGGTCGCGAATCTAGCCGCGGGCCGCGTGGTGATCGCGGTAGTGAAGGACGCGATGCTTGTGGGCACGGTCGAGAGTCCGATCGAAGTGCAGACCCTTCCGCCAACGCCCGTGATGCTCTCAAGCGAACGTTTCGGCGTGTTTCTCGGCCCGGTCGATTGGTGGTCGCCGCCATCGAAGCGCGAAATTGCTGAGCTCAATCAGGAGCTGCCGCGGCTGCGCACCTACGCGGTTGCCACTCCGCCTCATCTGGGTCAATCGCAGGGCGGCGATCAACCTTCCGAGATCGAAATCACCGGCCAAAGCTTACTGCAACGCCTAAACGATCTCGCGCAGCTGCTCCACAGCTCTCTCCATCTCCCGCCGAAAGAACCGTTCGCGCAGCTGATCGTCGCGGATTACCTGGCCGGCTACGGCCCGGAGGTCTGGCAGCTTTCCTATTCGATCGATCAGGAAGAGCAGGAGGACAATTTCTGGACTTCGCGAATCGAAGGCCCAACCTATCTTCAGTTTTGGCCGCCGGAGAAACGGCAGCCGCGCACGCTTATCGAATTCGATTATCCGCCCGACACCGCGCAACCATCCGTGCTTCAGTTGCTGGAGCAAAAAGATCCGCGCGTGGAACACGTGGTCCAGTCCGGCGCGGCAATGAGCGACGTCGCGCGGCACTTTATCGATGGCACTTCAAACAAGGTCCGCGCCGCGGACGCCACGCAATTCTTACGCACGGTGCTGGACTCGATCGCGCCGCCGCACGCGCGTGAAACATTCGGCGTATTGCATCCCGAAACCGGCTTCCGTTGGATTCTCGCGCCGCCGCCAGAAAAACCCATCCAGCGCGAACCGCGTCCACCCGGCGCTCCCACGCTGCAGGCTCACTAAGCGCTACGCCATTTCGCGGCAACTGCGAGCAAGCCCCGCGCGGTTGCTCTACGCAGGCTGTGCGAGCTGCTTCTGAAGCCGCTCGTTCTTTTCGGCCACGCCGCGCGCCATTTCTTCCTTGTGCAGCATCAGCTTGCGGGAGATTTCGGGGTCGTTCAGGGCCAAAATCTCGGCGGCGAAAATTGCCGCGTTCACTGCGCCGGCCTTATCGATCGCCATGGTTGCCACCGGAATGCCTCCGGGCATCTGCACGGTCGCGAGCAGCGCGTCCATGCCGTTGAGGGAGCTCGTGCCGAGCGGGACGCCGATTACCGGCAGCGTGGTGCTCGCCGCCATCACGCCCGCGAGATGAGCAGCGGCGCCGGCCGCCGCGATAATCACTTTCAAGCCGCGGCTCGCAGCCGTTTTTGAATATTCATGGGCGCGCTCTGGCGTCCGATGCGCCGAGAGCACCTGCATCTCGTACGCGACGCCGAATTTCGCCAAAGTTTTTCCCGACTCGTGCATCACCGGGAAATCCGTGTCTGAACCCATTACAATTCCGACCACTGCGCGTCCTTTTTCCGCCATCATCGCCTCGTTGATTTATTTGTAGGATCTGCGCGCCGGCCGCCGCGTGCGGATGGCCAACGACGCAGGAATGACGTCAGCTTTTCGGCGATCCCGCTGCCAATTTCTCGCGCGCCGGTTGGTCCGCGCGCTCGCTCGCGAGCAGCGCGCGCCTTGCGATGTCCCGGCGATAAAACGCCCCGTCAATTTTGATCTTCTCTGCCGCGGCATACGCCGTGCGACAGGCGCCAGCCAAATCCTTGCCGCGCGCGCTGACAATCAACACCCGCCCGCCAGCAGTAGTGAAGCTCGAGCCGCTCTTGCGCGTTCCCGCGTGAAAGAGCACTGCTCCCGGAACTTGCGCCGCTTCGTCGAGCCCCCGAATCGCGACGCCCGTTTTAGGGTTCGCGGGGTAACCTTCGGACGCGATGACGACGCACACGCTGGCATCGTGCGACCACGCCGCATTGAAACCTGCCAGCTCGCCCGCAGCAGCGCGCCGGCACGCCTCTGCCAAATCGAAATCGGCCCGCAATAGCACCGCTTCCGCCTCCGGATCCCCGAGTCGACAATTATATTCGAGCACTTTCGGCCCATCGGCAGTCAGCATAAGCCCAAAGTAGAGAAACCCGCGGTAGGGGACACCCTCCTCGCGCAAACCATCGAGAGTAGGGCGGACCACCTTCCGCACAATTTCACTTTCGAGCGAAGCTGGCAAGATCGAGTCCGTCGAATACGCGCCCATCCCGCCGGTATTTGGCCCGCGATCATCATCGTAGGCCCGCTTGTGATCGCGAGCGGGAGCCATGGGAATGAACTGTTTGCCGTCGGTCAAAATGATATAGGAGAGTTCCTCTCCTGCCAGAGCCTCCTCCAGCATCACTTGCTTCCCCGAGTCGCCAAACTCCTTGCCAGCGAGCAAACGCTCGATAAAATCGCGCGCTTCCGGCTCGGAATGGGTCACCAGCACGCCCTTACCCGCGCAAAGGCCATCCGCTTTGATGACCAGCGGCCATTTTGAAGAGGCGAACGCCGCGCGCACTTCTGCGGCAGAGCGAATCACCGCGTACATCGAAGCCGTCGGTATCCCGTGCCGCTGCAAAAACTTCTTTGCGAAGATTTTGCTTCCTTCAAGCCGCGCCGCCGCTCGAGTTGGTCCCAGTAGGGGCAGGCCGCGCGACGCGAATTCGTCCGCGACTCCCAAAACCAGCGGCAATTCGGGCCCCACCACGGTCAAATCAGCGCCAAGTTTCGCCGCCAGATCGGTCGCCGCGCGCGCATCTTTCAGGTCGAGCGGTACACACTCCACGTCCTGCGCGATCCCGTCGTTTCCCGGAGCGCACCAGACCTTCTCGACTGACGCGCTCCGCTTCAGTTTCCAAACGAGCGCATGCTCGCGACCACCGCCGCCGACAACCAGTATTTTCATCGTGTACGGATCATCCGAGCTGACTTAGCGAAAAAAGAACGATACGGCGGCGCCTTCGCTGCTGTCAACCGGCTTCCGTCGCCGGCGGAGCGGACTTGCTGTGCTGTGCGATAGCGGTCAGCATGACTGCAATTTACCCTCGCTGTTCGATTCGAGCTCGACGCGCAGCAGCCAATCGAAGTGAAACCTTTCCCTGGCCAGCCATTGTTCCAGCGTTTCGCGATCGGGCGCGTCAAATTCGACGAGCATCTTGCCCTCTTGCATATTGATGAGCACCCGCCGGGCCGCCACGCTCGCCCCACGGTGCAGCTTTTGCGAAAGCTGCTCGGCGCCCTGGCGCGTGAGGCAGGCTAAAGTGTGCTGCGAAATATAACGAGCCATTTGATCTCCAATCGTCCGGAATAGAGAAATCCGCCCTTGTGATATGGGAATCTCCGAAATGCTACCTGTACTTTCGAACAGTCGTTTTTCCGCAACACCGCGAAAGCGTTGCACGTGGAACGCCGAGCCATACGGTAAAATTTTCCTCAGCAGCACACGGAGAAGCCATGGATCGACGATTCGCGAAGCTTCCCGCAATTTTTGTGGTGTTCATGGTACTCGCTTTCGCAGCCGGTTCAAGCGCTCGCGTTCGGAACGGTACTCTTGCCGGTGTCGTTGTGGACGCCCACGGAAAGCCGGTACCTCACGCGACGGTCACCATTCAAACGTCCTTCGGGGATCATCCGAACGCGACTCATACTGACTCGCAAGGACGGTTCCGGTTCGTCCGTTTTCGCACTGGCCAATATGACCTGCAGGCATATTCGAAGGGCTCGTTTTCGCCCTGGCTGAAGCGGATTACCATTCGTTCGAATCGCACGACCGATGTCACGCTACGAATGCCCCCAGCACCGGATGTGGTCGTAAACGTCACGCGCTGAAGTGCCACCCCAAGTACTAAAACTAGAGTTACGGGAATTATGACTCCCGGAGCCATTAAATGCCGACGCGCGCCCTGTCAAGATCACCCTGCGAGCTGGGAGCGGCGTTGCGGGGACAACAGTTCCATGAGGAACCGGGGCACGCTTCCCAGCTCGCCTCAATCCTAGCAACGGCAGCTTTTCTGCTGGCTGCTCCGGCACGACAACTGGCCATGCCCGTGTTACTTGAATCCGGCCGTAATGTCGTTGGCTACGATGAGCGTGACGGTGCAGCTGTCTGTTGTCGCCGGACAGGTTGTGGAAGTTACGCTTCCGCCCCAGCCAGTGAACTTATACCCTGTTCCCGGCGCAGCTGTTAGCGTGACCGAGCTCCCGTAAATGTAATCCGCCGAACACGTACCGGTCTGCGTTCCTGTCGTCAGGACGCAGTTGATGCGCGACTGGTTGTCGGTCACCTTGCCCGATCCGGTTCCCTGTAACGCGACGGTCAGATTCACCAATGGGGATGCGGTGGCAATAAAGGCATCCGGAATACCGTTGGAATCGTTCGGGACGAGATTACCAGCGGAGGAGAGGAATCCGACGACATGGCCGTCACCGCTAAGGCTAGGCACGATGCTGTCACCATCCGCAGGCGCGGCTTGGGCCCCTTGCGGCTGGCTGGCTAAAAATGTATAGGCCGCGCAATTTGAAGTGGTTGCCGTGCTCGTGGACGCCACGCCTTCGCAGGTGTTGCGCACGAAGATATTCTCGACGCCATTCTGCACATTGGGTCCAAGGTTTGAGGCTTTCGTCGCAAAGGCGATAAATTGGCCGGTGCCGCAAGAAACTGTCACGGTTGTGCTGGTGATGCAACGATTGACGCTGGGGTTCTCGGCGAGGGCGTTTGCGGGCGTGATGCCATCGGAAGTGGAGACCAGATTTATCGACGGCGTGCATTGCGGCGGCGTGGTTACCGCGACTCCGGCGCAGGTATCGCTGACGTACACTTGCTGAGTCGGCCCGACGCCCGGTATCAGATTCTGCGCCGCAGACGCGAATGCTACGAATCGGCCGTCCTGCGATACCGATGATTCTCCGCTCGTGCCGTCGGCGGGCGTCACTTGGTCCGGCGAGGAGACAAGCTTCGTGACGGGCACGCACGTGCCGCCAACTATATTCAAGGTGGTTATGCAGGTCGATCTCTCGAACACTTCGGGCGTGCCATTGAACTTCGCATTCGGGCCACCGCCCAAGAGGTTAGTTGCCTGCGATGTGAATGCAACGTATAGCCCTTGATTGGCGATCGAAGGCGCGGAACTCGCGCCATCTCCGGGCGTGGTTCCGTCGGGAGTTGAGACGAGGTAGGTCATCGGCGTGCAAGTGCCGGTCGCAGGCGGGACCAAATTGCAGGTGTTTCGGATATAGACCTGCGGCGTAACTCCATCAACGGTCACGCCGGAAACCAGATTCGTGGCCAGGGAAACAAAGGCCACATACTGACCGTCAGGGCTGATCACCGGGTCGTAGCTATCGCCATTGCCGGGCGTTACTCCGTCCGCTGCCACGGACACGAGAGCCGCTGTTCCGCCCGATCCCGAAGCCGTGCATCCCGTTGAGGTGGCGCCGGAAACGCAGGTCGGCTGCCAGTACACCTGCCGGTTCGTTCCGTTGACGCTCGCGTAGCTCACCAGATTCGTAGCCGTCGAGGTGTAGGCGACGTGCGCGCCAGCGCTATCGAGCGACGGTTGATCCGCGGGGCCGTTTGGAAATGCGCCGTTGATTCCTCGATTCACGAGAAGCGTTTTGGGCACGCAACCGCTCGCGCCGCCCGAGGTTGTGGTATTGCTCAAGCAGGTGTCGCGGACGAAAATGGCGCTGGCTGCATTCGACTGGTTCTGCAGCAAATTCGTGGAAATGGACGCGAAGGCCACGTATTGGCCGCTGGTACTGATCGAAGGGCCGGCGGTTGAAAGCGAAGGAGTCCCCGTGGAGCAGGCGGTGAGCGTTCCGCAAATTCCGTTATTCGCCTGCGCGCCGTTGTAGGCGTAGTCCACTAGATCGGGAAGGCCGGATGCGTCGGTGGGATTGATGGCAAAGGTTAGCGCACTCGATGTGCCGCCGCCCGGCCCTGGATTTTGCACTTGCAGTTGCACGACGCCGCTCTGTATTAATTCGCCCGCGTTGAGGGAAACTCCCAGTTGCGTGGAGCTCGAATAGATCGTCGCGTGTGGAGTGCCGTTGATCAGGACCACCGATTGGGGGACGTAATTGGTTCCGCTCAGCACCAAAGAAGCGCTCGCGCTCCCCGCGAGTGCCGACGTAGGGGTCAGCGAAGCCAGGCTGGGCACTGGATTGTTAACATCGAACTCGAAACCATTCGAGCTTCCACCGTCTGGCGGTGGGTTAAACACGGATATTTGCAGCGTTCCGGCATTTGCCACGTCGCCCGCTGTGATCGTCGCCTGCAGCGCGGTGGAGTTCGAAAAGGTTGTTGTGCGGGCATTGCCGTTCACCAACACAACGGATTGCGAGACGAAGTTCTTTCCATTGACGGTCAACGTGAACCCGGCGCTGCCCGCCGTGATCGACCGGGGCGAAAGCCCGGAGATTTGCGGCACGGCACTCGGGTTTGGATTGATTATGAATGGAAGCGAGGCCGTCACGCCGCCGCCCGGCTGCGGCGTCTGCACGCTTATAAAGGCTTGTCCGGGGCTTTGGATGAAAGACGCCGGGACCTGTGCAATCAATTGACCGGTGGCGGAGTCGTACGTGCTGACCAAGGTCGCGGAAGCAACCGTAGCAGAGGACCACAAAACCGAAGACGAGGGCGTGAATCCTTTCCCCGTCACGGTGAGGTTGAAGGCCGGTTCGCCGGCTTGAATTTCGGTGGGGCTGATCGCCGTCAAGACAGGCGTCGGGAAATTGATGTACTCCTGGCAGCCGGCCAGGCACATTGCCAGCGCCGCGAAAATCAATCGGCTGATTAAACGAACTTGTACCCGCAAGGGCTCACCCCAATGCCTAGCCGCTGTCCCGCGCAAAAGGCAATCGTAGAGACTACTAAAGATGGGTCCAGCGAGCAATCAGGATGCCTGGGTAGCTCCGGACGGAAAGGCAGATGGCGGAACCTTTCCAATCTGCCTGTTTAGGACCGGCGTGGACTAGAAGCAGTTGCAAAACTGGGTACAAGGCTTTGATTTTGCCATAGTTGGTTTCTCCCCATTGCGGTAAGAAAGAAGCGCAGCGCCAGGGGGAGGGCCGATGCCACGATACGGTCGGCTGCTGACCGACGCGCAGTGGGAAAAGATTCGGCCTCTGCTCCCGAAGCGACCCAAGCGCCCGCAGGGCGGACGG
>Ga0209061_1002821_pt1 | contig 20550 bp, 16 predicted proteins | sample Coa_R1_10_FD_187157 | JGI IMG/M metagenome (GOLD analysis project Ga0209061, IMG submission 187157) | Surface soil microbial communities from Centralia Pennsylvania, which are recovering from an underground coalmine fire - Coalmine... | ecosystem: Environmental > Terrestrial > Soil >...
GCACCGACCGTGCCGGCGGCAACACCCCCCAGGCCATCGACAGCTGCAGGGGGTAGTGAGCCATACCGGCACTGCCGGACTTCCCAGGCCCAAGTATTGCTGGCTCAGGCCCGCTGAAGATGGTAAGGGGGCAGCCAAGGTCGCTCAACGAACGGCGGGGAGTAGTCCCCGCCAAAACAGCTGGCAACCATCCTGTACGAGGAATGGGGCTGGAGCTCGCTCAACGAAGGGCGGGGAGTAGTCCCCGCCAAAACTAGGGAGCATGGTGGGCAACAACCCCTTCGGGCCTTTCGCTCAACGAAGGGCGGGGAGTAGTCCCCGCCAAAACGCGGTTCGCCAACCTGGCCGCGCTAATAGGCTGGGCCGCTCAACGAAGGGCGGGGAGTAGTCCCCGCCAAAACAGCGGCGTGCACTTGCCGCGCACCAGCTCCAAGCCCGCTCAACGAAGGGCGGGGAGTAGTCCCCGCCAAAACTTGGGCGTGCCGGCGGGGTAGGTGGGCATCCCTGGGGTCGCTCAACGAAGGGCGGGGAGTAGTCCCCGCCAAAACCTGCTCACTTGCCCCCCCTGTGCCCTCTGTATGCGTGCCGCTCAACGAAGGGCGGGGAGTAGTCCCCGCCAAAACTCCTAGAGGAGCAGGTCCCCGCGTTCGTAGCCCGGGCCGTACGCTCAACGAAGGGCGGGGAGTAGTCCCCGCCAAAACCTGTCTAAAGACGGCCGCCGCCTCGCCCTGGTCGATTCCGCTCAACGAAGGGCGGGGAGTAGTCCCCGCCAAAACGAGCCGGGGGTGTGGCAGCCTCCCGTCTCGGACTTAGTCCGCTCAACGAAGGGCGGGGAGTAGTCCCCGCCAAAACGTGATCGAGGTGATAGCGGCCGTCGTCCGAATGGTGGCCGCTCAACGAAGGGCGGGGAGTAGTCCCCGCCAAAACGGGCGTAGGAGCCCGGAGCGCGTCGGCGATGGTCTGCACGCTCAACGAAGGGCGGGGAGTAGTCCCCGCCAAAACCCTGTGAAGATGCCAGGCTACTGGCCCTCCCCCTACGTCGCTCAACGAAGGGCGGGGAGTAGTCCCCGCCAAAACCAGGCAGCTCACGGAGGCCGTGGGACGGCACTTGGCTCGCTCAACGAAGGGCGGGGAGTAGTCCCCGCCAAAACCCACGGGCCTCCAAAGCGTACTCGGCCTTGGAGTCGTCGCTCAACGAAGGGCGGGGAGTAGTCCCCGCCAAAACCCATGAGCAAGATGGCACGGCGAGCCAGTTCGGGGGGGAATCGCTCAACGAAGGGCGGGGAGTAGTCCCCGCCAAAACCCTGCCGAGTGACCGGTTCAGCAAGTCACCTGAAGACGCTCAACGAAGGGCGGGGAGTAGTCCCCGCCAAAACCAACACCTGTCGCCAAGCCGAGAGTAGGTCCCCATACCGCTCAACGAAGGGCGGGGAGTAGTCCCCGCCAAAACCGGGTTGTCAAACGAGGTTTGACGCAACGGCGCAATGGCGCTCAACGAAGGGCGGGGAGTAGTCCCCGCCAAAACCCGGAGTCGCAACGTCGCTCCCAGGTGCCATTTCGGGAGCCGCTCAACGAAGGGCGGGGAGTAGTCCCCGCCAAAACCGGCTTTGCCGTGGCGTTCGCAGACGAGACGGGCGACAACGCTCAACGAAGGGCGGGGAGTAGTCCCCGCCAAAACCGGCGCGGCCTCGCTCGTGGTCGGCTGGGCTGGGGGGCGCTCAACGAAGGGCGGGGAGTAGTCCCCGCCAAAACCTCCATCGCCGCCAGCGCCTGCTGGTTCTGTGCGATCGCTCAACGAAGGGCGGGGAGTAGTCCCCGCCAAAACCTGTCGTAACGGGCCGTCGTTGTCTCAGGGTTGGTCCTCGCTCAACGAAGGGCGGGGAGTAGTCCCCGCCAAAACCTTGCTGGGCGTTACTGAGGCCTGGACGGTCGCTCAACGAAGGGCGGGGAGTAGTCCCCGCCAAAACCGAGCTGGGCCTCATGGCGCAGCCGCTCGCCCCATATCTCGCTCAACGAAGGGCGGGGAGTAGTCCCCGCCAAAACCACGCCAACGGGTCAGATGTGACGGTGGACGCGGTAGCGCTCAACGAAGGGCGGGGAGTAGTCCCCGCCAAAACCGACGGCGCTCAAGGGCGCCGTGCCCTTCTCCCAGTCGCTCAACGAAGGGCGGGGAGTAGTCCCCGCCAAAACCACTTGGGGCTCACGCCCACGCAGGCCCTCTTGCAGCTCGCTCAACGAAGGGCGGGGAGTAGTCCCCGCCAAAACCCCGGACTCGGTGTACATCGGTTTATAGCCGGGCTCGGACGCTCAACGAAGGGCGGGGAGTAGTCCCCGCCAAAACCCCTCCTCCTCCGGGACATGCGGGGTTGGGGCTTGGTAGCGCTCAACGAAGGGCGGGGAGTAGTCCCCGCCAAAACCTGGAGGTAGTCGCTGAGCAACCGGGGGGCCTGGGGCTGGCTCAACGAAGGGCGGGGAGTAGTCCCCGCCAAAACCGGCCGAACTGAACCAGCTAGCGAAGCAGGGCAAGCTGGCTCAACGAAGGGCGGGGAGTAGTCCCCGCCAAAACCCTCAATATCGAGCACGACGTGGCCCCTTCCGTCGAGCTGGGCTCAACGAAGGGCGGGGAGTAGTCCCCGCCAAAACCGACAACACCGGCCAACTCCTCTCGTGCTGGTTGCGGTTGGCTCAACGAAGGGCGGGGAGTAGTCCCCGCCAAAACCGAGGAAGACCAGGCCAAATGCTGGGAGGCGTTAGCGCCGGCTCAACGAAGGGCGGGGAGTAGTCCCCGCCAAAACCCCTGTTTGCCACTCGGGGTGGTGGAAGGGGGAACTTTGGGTCAGCATGAAGACTCTGAGACCACCTAGCGTGGCGGAAAACTATTCGGTTGTCAAGGATCACTGATGGTTCGGGTCAGAGGATCCACGGCTTGCCGAGGTCGTGCCACTTGGCTCGGCCGAGTGAGAGCCTGGCCTCTGGGATCGTGCCCGAGAAACGGTACAGGTTGACGGAGTCCGTTGCTGGCTCGATGTTGTTTTGCAACTGTGAAATCAGCCTCTCGAGAGCAGCCGGACCGAGGCGGCATTCAAAGACGGAGTATTGCACGCGTTCACCGTAGCCCTCACACACTCGTGCTACCCGCAGGAGCCTTCGCTCTCCGGCAGGCGTTGTCGTATTGATGTCGTACGTCACCAAAACGTCCATTAAGCGTCCATGACGAAGGGCGGGTAGGCGGGAATGTCTCCGCGCAGGTACCTTGCTACAAGGGTGGCTTGCACGGCCGGAAGGGACCAGCGCGGCACTCTCCGGCCAAGGAGGGCGTGCGGCACGTCCTCGTCTTTGAAGGCCTCATAAGCCGAGATGAGCAGTGATCGGCCCTGGTCAGTGAGGTAACATGCCCCACCGGGCGTGACGAGGAAGTGCTCAGCACGGATCTGACGCCTGCGGATCAAGCGAACTGCAAGCCGGTCGGCTATCGCTGGCCTGAACTCTTCAAGCAGGTCCAAAGCGAGGGCCGGTCGCCCAGACCGCACGCCGTGCAGGTAGCCCACCTGAGGGTCAAGACCCACCGCGTCAAGAGCACCCACAAGTTCGGTTAAGACCAAGCCGTAAAGGAAGCTCAGAAGTGCGTTGACGGGGTCGCGCGGGGGGCGCCGGGTGCGGCCGCTGAAGTACAGCCCGGCACCAGTTGAGGCAAGCTTTGACGCTAGGCCTCTGAAATAGCGCCTGGAAGCATCACCTTCTATCCCCCGGATCTTGTTGCCATCGGTCACGCCTGCCAGGCCTTGTAGCCGAAGCGCGACGGCTTCGAGTTGTTCCGTAATGTTCGAGCGCTGGACGCCGTGGGCGTCCCAAGACCACCGCAGCAGGAGGCGCCTGTAGTTCTGTAGTTTTCCCGCGACCACCCATCTGGCAAAGGCGGCTACACGTGAGGGTTCAGTTGCCGCTGTTATCTGGGCAACGCGAAGGTGCACGTTACCGCTTAATGGGCCACCCACGGCGAAACGCAGCTTACCGTTGCGTTGGAGAGAAGCTAAGCGAGCGCCCTTTTTGACGCAGGCAGCGATCGCGTCGGTCGTGACCTGGGCGCCCCCAAGAAGGATGATACCGTCCAACGCTTCCAGGGGTACCCGCGTCTTGGCTGAGCCGGAGCTCACTATCAGCGCCTGTTTTTGGAGGCTGACCTTTGCATAGTGGTCGCGGACGTAGAGGGTGTTCATGACGCGCACCCGACCACCTCCGCTAGATAGCTCGTCACCCGTGCCCGGTCGCTCACGACCCCAGGAAGGCAGTAGCCAAGGAGTTGGCACTCTCTGCAACGCTCGTCGTTTACCGCGTCGGGAAGCCGAGCGTTTGCCAAGAGCGAACGTACCGACTCTACGACATCTAGTGCTCGTACCCGTAGTGCTGAGTCGATTGGGACCGTGTGCCTCCTGCGCGGGCCGGAAAACCAGATAGCGCCAAAGTTGACAGGCCTCTGCAGCATCTCCTCTAAGCACAGGGCCTGGGCCGCCAGCTGTAGATGGGCGGCGTCGCCATGGCGGGTACCTATTTTGTACTCGACCGGTACGACGGAGCCGTCGTCATGGAACTCCACGGCGTCAGCTCTCCCACTGAGGCCTAGGGCTTCGGACCATAGGGGCACCGCTCGGGCCACCCGCACACCCCTTTCCAAACGGTTAGCGAAGGTGTCGGCGCGTTCGTGGCCGAGCTCGCCGCGGACCGTGTGAGCGTTATCGTCCCACACCCCGTCGACGTGGACCAGCGCGCACTGCCGTGGGCAGTAATCGTAGTGCTCGATGGCGCTTATGGCTACGACAATCTCCATCAAGGCTCAGCCTCGGCTCCATAGGCGCGGGTCGTGTCCGATGTCGACAACCAGCGGTAAGGGACGGTGTGGTACCAAGCCGTTATACCGAGCCGTTTGGCGCTGGCTGGGTCCTGCCTTGCCTCTGAGAGCAAGTCGACCAAGGCGTCGATGCCCCACCGGTCCAGGTACGGTGACCAGGCGCACCAACGGAACGACGCAGTTCGGCCCGCAGGCCCCTGCCAACCCCTAGCCCGCGCTTGGTCACCTTGCTTGCCGTTGCCGCGCATCGGGAAGAGCGGCAACGCGAGGAACGCCAGGAGCTCGACCACCGGGTCGACGCGCTTGTCCGCTTCCTGCACGCCTGCCACAAGGCGGCGGGCGTCGAAGCCCAGCCCATTGGCTGCAACCCGCCGGCCCTTGCCTGCGAAAGTGGCGGCCAGGTGCTCGACGGCATCCTCGATCGCCTGCCGGCATGATATGACGCGCTCCCACAAGGTGATACCGCGGGGCACGGCAGGGTCGAACGGGGAATGAGGAAGGTCGTCCAGCTGGTTGTCGTCGACTAGGTCCGTCAGCGTCGAGGACACGCTAGCGTCCCTCGTTTTACGCTCGATGTCCACGCGGTCGGTGTATGCGGCGAGTGTGACAGTCCTCGGCAACTCCAGCCTTCCGTCTAGGCGTCGGCTTATAGCCAGCTTGCCCAGCTGCTCCTCGGATGGCAGGTGCTGGGCTACTAGCTGGGGCAGCGAGGCCTCGCCGGGGACAAGGAAACGAGCTGTTGGCACAGGGTCACCTGTCCAGCTGAGCCGGGCACCAGGTAGCAGTACGCACACGCCGATCGCCGCCATCCAGCCGTTCAGCCAATCCACGCTAAGCCCGGGAGCGTGCTCTTCGTGCATCAGGCCACCCCTGTGAGTTGGGACACGGCGTGGTCCGCCTGGCGCAAGATGGCCTCCAGCAGGGCCACGCCCCAAAGGCCATAGCGCTCGCACACGCTGCGAAAGCGCCGTGGCTGGTCCCAGTCGGGAAGGGCCAGGTCGCCGCGCGCACAAACCCGTTCCCCCTCGAACAGGGCAACAACGCTAGTAGGGGCCATGTCCTCTACGACCCTCACGAACGGCCTCCCCTCGCCGTGGTGGCTGGCGACAAGGTGAAGTACCAAGTCCGAGTCCAAGTCGAGCGGGTGACCTTCGAGCCAGGAAGCGGCGAGCCGGGCGCTCAAGAGCTCGTGACGGCCGCCTTTTGGCCAGCCAGACAGGGCTCGTGAGCTTTCCCACAGTGCTGGTGGTTGGCCAGACTTGGCAAGCGGCTCGTCTGCCGGGCCGTCGGGGCTCATCCAACGCTGGAAGCGCGGGTCGTGCTTGCCGAGGTCGTGCCACTCACCGGCCATGCGCACTGCGGCGACAAGCGGGGCTGGTAGGCCCAAGCGGCTTGCGAGTAGGGCTGCCGTTTCGCCGACTGCTCGAAGGTGGTCACGGAGCAGTTGTGAGGAGGCCGTAAGGCTGAGCTCCTCAAAGGCTTCGGAGCGGACGTCGGCCCTTTGCTGTCCACGCTCCCGCTTCATTGGCTCGACCCGAGGCACCCTGTCGACGCCTGGCCCGGTTGGGCGCGTCAGCTCTCTGCTCAGCTCATCGAGGAACTCTGCCCACTCAGCCCTACCCAACCACGGGTGAGGCTCGAAGCCCCTAAGGAGCTCTACCAGTTTGTCCAAGAGGCTCGTTTGGTCGTGCTCCTCGGCTCCCTGCTCCGCATCGTCAGGGAGCGAAGTGAGCGCCCTTAGGAGGGACGCGGCGTGCTCGCTGGAGCCGGGGGCAAGGTTTTCTAGCACCGCCGCGTCCAATAGGAGGGCACCCGACGTAAGTGGCGACACGTCGAGGACAGCCTCGGTGGACTTGGGGTCCCAGCCGTGCTGGTCGTATAGGCCGTCTTCAGGGGCAAGCACGACCACGTCGCCAGGTCGGAGCTCGTCAGCGCTCACTTGCTCAAGAGACGCCTTGTCGTCGGCGAGCCGCAAGACCTGACGGCCTTTGAGCACGGAGCGCACTTCGCTGATGGGGACGTCGACAGCCTCGCTCTCGGTGATGGCGGGTAGCAAGCGCACGCCGAGGGGACGGTGTGACCTCCACACTAAGGACACCTCGGCGACATCGGCGTCAAAGCCCTCGAAGAACAGCTCTACCGGTGCCTCGCCTTGGGGTGGGGCCGTAGTCTTAGCCCATTCCCAAAGGTGTGCCGGCAAAAGCTCGCCAACTCGGCCAGGTGTGTCCTCGGGCGGCCCAAGCACTCTAGAAGCATTGGAGGGGGAGAAGTCGAGGTCTTCCTCTGCTCGCCGCTCGTGCTGTAACCTCGCCCAGACCTTCGCCGGCTCGGCCTCGTAAACAGGCCATGTCTTCAAGTCGGCAGGGTGGCAGATGGTGGCGGTCGCCCCTGGGCGCTCACCAAGGCGGTTGAGGCGCCCCAGGCGCTGGACAAGGCTGCGGGCACCGGCTGTCTCGGTGACAAGGTGGTCGAAGTCAATATCGGCCCCCACCTCGAGGGTCTGGGTAGCAACGACCACGAGCGGCCGCTCCAAGTGCCGCTCCCGGCCCGCAGGCACCCCGACGACAGGGTCGAGCAACCGCGCCCGTAAGCGGTCAGCCTCCCTGTCCCTCGTACGCCCCGTCACGAGCAGGACCTCAGGGCCGTCTACCTCACGCCGGTGCCCCGATTTTAGGCGCTCGGCTACCTCGCGCGCCGTGACCGGCGTGTTCGTAAAGACGATGCAGGACTCCTTTCGACCGCTGATTGCTGCCAGTGCTTGGTTGGCGAGATCGTTGGGCAGTGCGCTCTTGGTCGTCTCCACGAGCCGCCCTCGTTTGGCCGCTTGCAGCCGCCGTGACACGACCGGGTTGGCCAAGTCTGTGCCGTCTAGCGTGAACCGGTCGCCTCCTTCTTCACCCGTCGCCGTCATCGCGACCACGACCGGGCGTGAGCGGGGGGTAGGGAGGACGGCTCCTGGGTCACCGGTGTCGCAGGAAGCCAAGGTGCCTGCGAGGCGAAGGAGCGGGCGAGCAAGATGGGCCTCGTCGAGCAGGACAAGGCTGTCTATGCCCGCGTGCGCAGCGTCGACTGGCCTCATGCTCGTGCTCGACCCATAGCCGCGGAACAACCAGCGGCTGGCGAACATCGGCACCGTCGCCAACAACAAGCTTGGCTGGGACGGGTCAGGGGGGCGTGCCCCGAGCTCGGCACCGCCGCGCAGTCGGGTCACGAACAATGGGCCTCCTTTTGTCCCCAACCCAGTCAAGCTTTCAAGCCCTTCCCTGACTGAGGCAAGAGCCGCCTGGCCTGGCCCGGCTGAACCCGGCTCCGCCAAGATGTCTCTCAGGTGCTTGGCGTGCTCCCATGCTGCGTCCACCAGTAGCCTGCGGTTGACCACGTACCAAATGCGAGTGGGCAGGCGCCCGTCGCTTGCATAGGCGCTCTGTGCTAGTGCCCATACCGCAATGTCCAGGCACGATGTCTTCCCCAGGCCGGTCGGCACGCCGACCTCCTTGGGCCAGCCCTGGTTGAGCACCAACTCGGCTAGGCGTGATTGCCAGGGCAGCGGGCGGCGGCCGTTCACAGCCAGGTAAAAATCGGCGAAGTGTGCTAACTCACCCACGGCTGTCGCCACCACCTGCCGGGTACATGAGCCCAAAACCAAACTGGCGCGCCGCGCCGAGGACGACAGGGCCAGTGACGGGCCTGTCGAAGACAACCTCCAGGTGCGAGTACGGCCGCCTCTCCTTATTGGCCCTGTACACCTCGCCGGGGGCCAATGACAGCGCCCCTTCCCCAATAGGTACGGTGGAAGTGCGACAGGAGACGGGCCGAGCCGTGATGCCCGCGTGCTCGCACCAGCGTGCAACTTCGGAAATGGTCGGCCCGTGGCGCTCAAAGCGCTCGTGCACGACGGGTGTCGCAGATACCCAGCGCCAGCTGGGCTTTGTCCAGCGCGCCGGCGTGGCTGCGAGTGGCCTGTCCTCCCCTCCGTACAGGCGCACGCGGGTCCTGAAGGAGCCGGGGCGTGCAAGTTCGTGGACTCGCCAAAGGCAGGCGCGGACGCCTTCGACCACCTCTGCGGGCGTCCCCACCGGCAGCACCACGGCTGCTCCGTGGAGGGCCCCGCGAGCGTACCTGTACCCGACGCTCGGTAGCGCGAGGTAGTACGCGTGGTGGTAGCCCTTACCTAAAAAGCCGTGACCTGTGAGCACGTCCGGCACAGTCTCGGGAGCCCCGGCGATGTCGAGCGTGTAACGCTCAAGGACCGTGGCGCGCAGGCTCTCGGTCACGGCCAACAGGCGGCGCCCGCTCACCGGCTGGTCGAAGCGGAGCCAAATAGCTGTGGGCTTGGCGTCCTCGTGTCCCTCGTGGTCGGGAGGGGTGTAGCGCGCGTAGCGGTTGGGCACCCAGGCACGGCGCTGCGGTTCACCTCGCCGGAAGCTCTCGAAGGCCTCGTCCAGGTTGTCGAGGAAGCCCGCGTAGGGCACGGGGAGCACGGTGGTGCCGTCCTCACTGGGCACCCACCAGCTGTCGCCTTCGACGGGCTCAGTAGACACTGCCAGTTTGACTGGGCTATCGGAGCACCCGAGGTAGCCCACCCGCGCCGCGCGCAGCGAGAGCGCCCGGGACACGTCGTCGTCGAAGCTGACGTCGTCCCAAACGTAGGTAACCGTGGCGCAGGCTGGTGCCAACCGCGTGCCTGGGCGCACTGTGGTATTCGTCCGCGCAACATATTCTTGTACCGACCCGGTTTCCCTGGTTTTGTTGTCGACGTGGGCCCTGTCCACGACCACGTACCTTGGGCGAAGCCTCGAGTGCAGCACAGCGTTTCTCGGACTGGCGAGGATACGGGGAGGGTCCGCCCGCTCGATGAGCCGGAGCTCTCTGGCGTCGGTCAGGTGCTGGCCGACGGGGCTGCCACCCCCCGCTACCAGCGCAGAGAAAAGCCGTGCTGGGCTCGGTGGCCATTCACCTGTGGCCCTCGCACCGTTGCCCTCACCGCCCCCACCTGTTATCGAAGTGTCCTCGAAGCCGGTTGCACGTATGGTGCCGTGGAGCAGTTCTGCAGAGATCGCAAGCATCGGTCTTGTCACTCCTGGTCTGGCCAGGTCCGCCGGATGGCATCGGCCAGGTTGGGAGCCGGCTTGAGAATAAGCGGCTCACGCGCCCAACGGCTCCCTACGGGTAGCCCCACTGCCTCTGCGCGCGAAGCACAGGCCTGCAACAGCATGGTGGCCTCGTCCAAGTTCGGGGCACTGATCGCTTCGGGTGCTTTCCCGAGCCATGTCCAGGTGCTTGCCAGGGGCCGCAGCTCGCAGCCAGAGCGCAGGCTGAAAGAGCGCCCAAAGGCCCCGACGTGCGCAGCCACCCCTATAGACACAAGTAGGGCACGGGCGGCAGCGTCCTTGTCGTCGGTGCCCGTCCAAATGCGGCGTAGGGCTGCGAACGACACGGTGGACCGCTGCTCGACCCTCGCGAAGGAGATGGCACTTGGAGCCGCGTCCGCGGGGTTCACGGGTACTTGCCCGTGGCCCAGCTCGGAGAGCCGCTCTTTCGCCTTGCCGCCTCCGACCTTCTTGCTCCCCTCCACCACTCGCCAGGGTTCTTGGGAGAGGAGGTCGTCGGGGTCGTACTCGGCGGCCTCGTCGACGCTTAAGTTGAGCGGGTCGCCCTTTAGCCCGAGTGTCCTCGTGCCGACCGTGGCAGGGCGGTAGCCGACGACTTCCGACACCCAAGACCTAGCCAGTTTGGCTTGTGAGCGCTTCTTGCCTAGGTGGGACTGCCAGAAACCGTACAGGGCTGCCTGAGGGAACCATTCGAGCAACGGGAGAGGGTCGTCGGCGGTGGCGGCCAAGAGGGCCTGGCCAATAGGCGTACGCGGGAAAGGTTTGCCGTCCAGCATCGCGTCACGCAGGTAAGCGTCTGCTTGGCGGTGCGGGAAGCGGAAGCTGGAGAGCTGCTTGGGCAGGTGGGGGGGCAGGCCCCCAAGTTCGGAGAGGTCGAGCACCATTTCGGGCATGCCCGTCTTGGCGCGAAGAAGTTGCAGGGCTGCCTCCAACCGGTTGGCCTGGCTTGGGACGTTGTCGATGACCACAACGTCTACAGGCTCAGGGGGCTCGGTTGCGTCGTCCCACCTTCTGTCCAGTTGGTAGAGGCCACCGGCGTACACCGCCGGCTTGACGGGTGTTCCTGGCCCAGCGAGGGGTTCGAGCGTTGTCCTAATGGTGATGCCCGCCTCTTCGGAGAGGTCTGAGCATGCTCCCAGCAAGAGGTCGGGGTCAAGCGTAATTGTCATTGTCACTCCTTTCGTCTCGGCGCCACCAGAGGCACCCTTGGGGCTTACTGTACGAAGGGGGTGTGACAATGACGTGGGTGCTCCTCCCGTACTTCCGGTTTTACTTGTTGTGCACCGTTGTTCTGCACATATGTTCCTGGGCGCTGACATAACCCTGCTCAGCGGCCCAATATTCCAACTGCGCTTATGGTGGTCCGGTCAACTGGTCCAGGGACGGTTATCAGCCAAGCAGCGGCGGTAAGAGTGCGGACGGCGAACTGGGTACGAAGCGCCTTGTCAGCGTCTTGTCAGCGAAACTCGACGCGACCAGCATGAGGAAGCCTCTCTGGACCGAAGATGCGTGTTCGTCACACCCTAGCTGACCCGGCCAAACACTATTGGCTGCGCCCCACTCCACTGGTCGCTGGGATGGTCGCCGACGGCGAGCAGGGCCGGCGCACTCCGCTCGGGTTCCTCAGCCCGCTGCTTTACTCGCTGGCCGGGGCCCATGCGTTCCACGACGTCCCGCCGCTCAGCCGGTCTGGCCCACAGGCCTACCGTGCTGTCTACACGCCCGGGGGGACCTACATCGACCACAAGTACGGCCCAGGCTTCCTGGTCGGGGTAAGTGAGGCCAGGGATCCCAACACCGGCCAGGTCGCCACACGGGCTACGGCACGATGACCGGGGGCTACGACACGATGACCGGGCTCGGCTCCCCGAACGGCCCTGCGTTCATCAAGGCGCTAAGGGGAGCGCACTAGGACTAGGACTAGGTCAGGTGCCACTCGCCTACCCGCTCCGGCGCCAGTGTCATAGGTTCGCAGGCTCAAGGCCTTTCCTTCTGTGTCTTTCAGGCGTTTCGCTCTGAGGTGGCTCGCCGCTTCGCCCTGCTCTGTTGAGGTTTGCCCTGTCGGCTTTTGTGGGAGGCTGCGCCAGGGCCCAGTTGAGGTGGCTGGGGCCCGCCGGCGAAACCTGCCATCTCTTGGGCGACCTTCGGGAGTGGTTGCCCAGTCAGGCGGCCCTCGAGCGACGCCCCAGCAGCCGCCATCAACAACGCACGTTGCACCATCGCCCCCAGGTCGCCCCAAGGTAGCCATGGCTTGCAGATGAGCAGCGAAGCGAGCCCGTGCACGCACGCCCATAGTCGGACCGCTACATCGACCGGCCCGGCAGCACAGGGCGCGAAGAGCCCGGCCTCGGTGCAGGCCTGCACGGTGCTCACGACTTGGCTGAAGCAGCGTTCAGTGATGAACGTGTCGATGTCCTTGGGCCGGCACTGCCCCATGAAAGCGATCCGGTACTCCTCCGGGTTGGCGAGCGCGAAGTCGATGTACGCCTGTCCTTGGGCGAAAAGGCGTTCAAGTGGCCCGTTGGTGATGGTGGCGGCCTTTTCCAACTCGTCGGCCAAGATCTCGAAGACCTCCTTGCAGACGGCGTCCATGAGGTCGTCTTTGTCCTTGAAGTGCCGGTATATCGAAGGGGTCGTGACGCCGACCCTGTCGGCTACGGCCCTTACGGAAACGGCGTCCTGGTTGCCCGTCTCGGCGAGAAGTCCCCGCGCCGCCGCAAGGATCGACACGCGCAGTGCAGGTCCCTGGCCGCGAGGGGCCCTACGCCGGCGGGGCGTCGAGGCTGGAGCCTCTGACAGCTGTCTCCTCCTCGGGTGTGCCCCTTTGGCCCCGCGGGCTGGCAACTCCAAAGCTGGGCAGCCAGCGGGGCGCCCACCAGTTGGCGCGGCCTGCCAAGCGCATGAAGGCCGGCACGAGGACGCCACGGACGAGCGTCGCGTCGACGAGGACGGCGAGCGCCATGCCTACCCCGAAGAGCTTGATGAAGCTCACCTGCGACGTTGCCACTGAGATGAAAACTATAGACACAAGCGCTGCGGCGGCAGTCACGATCGGCCCGGTGCGCTGGAGCCCGGTGGCTACGGCTCGCCTATTGGCCTCAGCAGTGCGTGCTGAACGGTCCCACTCCTCCTTGATGCGTGATACGAGGAAGACTTCGTAGTCCATCGACAGCCCGAACGCGATGCAGAACATGAGGACAGGCATCGTCGCGGTGAGGTAACCGGTCGCCCCCACGTCCCCGAACAGCCAACCGAGGTGGCCATCTTGGAACACCCACACCATGGCGCCGAAGGTCGCCGAGAGCGACAAAGTGTTGAGGACTAGGGCTTTGAGCGGCACAATGACGCTCCGGGTGAAAGCGTAAAGGGCGACGAGGCTCGAGAGCCCGACGAGGCCGAGAGCTAGAGGCAGGAGCCCCTCGAGGGCATTGAGGGCGTCTACGTTGCGAGCGGCTAGGCCTGTCAGCAGGGCGCGGGCTGGCGACGGCACGGCCCGGAGCTCGTGGACGAGCTTCTCGCCCGCGCCCGAGTACGGGTTCACGTTGTTTTCCAAGACGAAATAGGCGCTCCCTCCCACAACTCGGGTTGCTCGGCTGGCTGCGACGCGAAGCCCGCGAGCGAAGGTGCCCTTGGGTGACTCCACAGCCTTCACACCGGCGACTTGCGACAGGCGCGAGGCGTAGCTTGCCAGCTGGCCCGGATGGGCCGCCTGGACGTCGGGGAGCACAATTGTGAGCTGGTCTGCGCTGTCCTGGCGGAAGTCGGCTCGCAGCACATTGCCTACCTGGTGGGCCGTCGCCGACGCAGGCAGCACGCGGTCGTCTGGGAAGCCGAAGCGCACTGACAGGAACGGCAAACCGAGCAGGAGGAGGAACGCCAGCACGGGTAGGCCGAACGTTAGTGGCCGGCGCATGACCGCCTCCGCCAACCTGTGCCAAAACCCGTCCTCGCTGCCCTCGTCACGTGCAGGGCCAGCGCGGCCAGCCTCCAGCCTCTTCGCACGGCCACCGTGGCCTACGTGGGCCCCAAAGCGGCCGACGATTGGCCGGAGGTCCCAGGCGTTCACCCTCCGGCCAACCAGCGTGAGTGCCGCGGGCAGGACTACGACTGCGCCGAGCGCCGCCACGGCGACGACCGCCAAGCCCGCATAGGCAAAGCTCCTCAAGAAGTAGAAAGGGAACACGGCCATGGCTACCATCGACAGGCCGACTGTGGACGAGGAGAAGAGCACGGTACGGCCCGCTGAGACGACGGCGGCCTGCACGGCCTCGTGAACTTCGCCATGGCGGCCGAGCTCTTCGCGGTAGCGGCTCACGATGAAGAGGCTGTAGTCGATCGCAAGCCCGAGCCCGAGAGCGGTCGTCAAGTTGACGGCGTACACCGAGACAGGGATGAAGCTTGTGAGCAACCTGAGGACCGCGAGCGTGCAGAGGATGGCAATGAGCCCGACCGCAAGCGGGAGCAGCGCCGCAACCAAGCCCCCGAAAACGAAAATGAGCGCGACGAAAGTGAGCGGTACGGCCACGGCCTCGGCGAGGTCGAGGTCGCGTGAGACTTGCTTGTCGATCTCGTAGTTGGTGGCTGCGAGGCCGCCGGCCAGCACTCTCACGCCCTCGCGGGCCCCGTCGAAGCGAGCAGCCAGGTTGCCGGCACGCTTCACAGCGGCGCTGTCGTTGCCGAGCACATGGGCGGTCACGAGCCCATAGCGCCCGTCGGAGCTGGCAAAACCTGCTTGCTCGCCCGGTGCCGCCGTCCAGTACGACTGGACGTTGGCCACATCGGGTGAGCGTGCCAGCGAGCGGGCGAGGGCTAGCCCCACAGAGGCCGCTGGTCCCCGAGCAATGGGCGCTGAGGCAGCCCTGGCGCCTCCAGCGCCCTCGAGCTGCCTGTACGCCTCCTCCCAGCTGGACCGAGCAATGAGCGCTGAGGCAGCCCTGGCGCCTCCAGCTCGGCCCACGGCGACAGCACCCGCGTCCCCTGCACGGGCGTTCGCGTCCCCCGCGCGGGCGGCAGTGGGCGCCTCGACGAGGAAGACGAGGTTGGCGTCGCCTTGGTGAAAACGGGTTGCGAGGAGCGCGTCGGCCTTCGTGGAGGGCGAGCTCGGGTCGGTGAAGCCACCGGAGGACAGCTTCGACAGCGCAGAGGAGCCGTAGGCGCCGGCGCCCAGTACGACTATGAGTGCGAGCAGTACAACGAGTTTCGGCCGCGAGCTGGCAGAGCGGGCGACGACAAAGAGCATGGCGTTGGCCTCCTATGAGGGGCTGCAAGGTTGTCATCGCTACGTTAGCAACGCTACGTTAGTGCTGTCAACTTATTCGGCAAGGAGGCCTTTTTAGAGGCCTGTTGGGCAAAGAGGAACGGACGGCTGCGCGCCGTCAGCTACGTTCGTGCCCACCCCCTGCGGTTGCTCGCTTAGCGGCTACGGCGTACGCCAGCTAAATGGCCGAGGCCGAGCTAGTACTGGGCTGGAGGGCGCCTTGCTTGGAACCCCAAGGGCCGGCGCTGTAGGGCCTGGCCACGGGCTGCGGTTGCCACTTGTCGGTCTCCAATAGATGGCTTTCGACCGCTTGGTTGGGTATTGCAGGTGAAAACAGGTACCCCTGGCCGAGGTCGCAGCCCAGGCTTTGCAGCTGCGCCAACTGCTCGTGTGCCTCGATGCCCTCAGCCACGATCGTCACGCCGAGAGTTTTCCCAAGAGAGACGACAGCCTCGAGCAGCCGGCGAGTGAAGTCGTCCCTAGTGGCGGGGCAGGCAAGAGACCGGTCGACTTTGATGATGCTGGGGCGCAACATTGTGAAGTGAGAGAGCGAGGAGTACCCCGTGCCGAAGTCGTCGAGCGCAACAGCCACGTTGAGGCAGGAGAGCTGGCTTATGACCTCGGTAGCCGCCGCTGGGTCAACGAACGCGGCGCTCTCGGTGACCTCGAGCACGAGGCGCTCTGGTGCAAGCCCGGTCGCGGCGAGCAGCGACTCGATTGCCTGGCATAAGTGCCGGTCGTGGAACTGGCGGGCGGAAACGTTCACAGACACGAAAGGCCTGGCCTTCGAGCCGGGGCACTTTGGCCAAAGTGCCGCGTCGAGGCCAGCTTGTTTTAGGGCGAAGGAGCCGAGCTCACAGATCAGGTCGCTCTGTTCTGCAAGAGGTATGAACAACGACGGGGGGACCGGCTCTCCATGTTGGCCCCGCCAACGCATCAAGGCTTCGAAGCCGGCTACTTCTAAACTGGCGAGGTCGACGATCGGTTGGTAGTGCATCGATAGGTTACCGGAGCCGAGCGCGTCGCGAAGGCCCCTCGTGAGCTGGAAGCTCGTGAGCATGTTCTGGCGCATGGCGGGGCTAAAGGCGACGTGCCTCCTGAAGCGGCCTAGGTAGTATGGAGGCTCCTCCGCTTGGAACTACATGAGTTTATCTGTAGTTAATTAACTAGAGGGGGACAAAATACCTGTTTGTAACGTCGATGACGCGTTGGTAACGTAGGGACGTCGAGGACGGCTAAGGCTTCCAATGTCGAGCGAAGGGCTATCAGGGGTGGTCGGTGCCCGGGCGGGACGCCAGCGCACGGGTGAGGCGGAGTATCTCGGCGTGTGCGGCAGCGAGCCGCTCCTCGAGGTCACGGACCTGCTGAAGATGGTGAGCACGTTCCTCTTTCAGCTGAGCGGCTAGCGCCCGCACGACGTTGCTGGACGCTGACGGGTCGGGCTGTCCGGGGCGCTGGCGGCTTGCCGGGGTAGAGCGCTGTTGGGCACGGAGGTGTTCTATTCGTGTACGCAGATCTCGCTGCTCGTAGAGGAAATTGAGGCTGACCGAGCCAGCCCGAGCGACCGCCCGGAAATTGACCTCGCCCCCGCTTTTGATTATCTGGCGCAAACCCTTGTCGGCCCGGGCCAGCGCGTCTGCGTGGCGGGAGCGTGCCGCGGCTCGTAGCGCCTCGGCTTTGCGCTCAGCTGCCCCGGGACGGGGCACACCACTTAGCCGCGGGCCTTGGTCAGCCACTCGGCCGTCGGTGAGGCCTCCTCGGCGCTGTGGGCTCATTCCCGCCCCTCCCGTGGCTCCCGGTGCCTCAGGGTGACCGGCCCTGCACCGTAGGCAGGGCGGGCGAGCACGCCGGGGCCGCGGACGGCTTGGCCCACGTCGTCTGACTGGGCTTCGAGAGCCTTCACCTCCCGCCGCATCGCTTGGACCTCTTTGAGCCGCTCCGACAGCCAGACGTTCTTGTCGCTCATCGGCTGCCCATAGCGTTCCTGGTACTGCTGCTTGCGTCTTTCGACCAGAGCCTCGGTCTCGGCTAGCTGCCGGCGGATGTCGGGCAAGTAGGAGCGGTCTGTAGCGAAGTGGTCGCAGGTGTGGCAGGCGTTGCCCTTCTCGCAGGACTTGGCCGGGGCAGCAGGCAATAGCCGTTGGGCAGTATGCGGTCCGTGCGCCGCTCAAGGCTCACTAGGTCCAGCAGGTCTTGGCGGTCCATCGCTATCTCTCGGCCGTCCCGGCTTATCTTGGCCAAGGCCAGGAACTCTCGCTCGGCCGTGGTGGCCAAGGTCTGCGCGTAGTGCATGAGCATCGCTGGCGAGCGGTGCCCCATGTAGCGCTGGACCACGTGGATAGGCGCCCCCAGGTTGAGAAGTGTGGTCGCCTTGGTGTGGCGGAGCCGGTGGCTCTTGGAGAACAACAGGGGGCGCCCGTGGCTGTCGGTGAGGCCCACCATGCGGTCCAACTGGCCGAGGCGGCCGAGGTAACTGGCTGCCGTCCGGGGGCGCAGGCCCCGTGGGTTGCTGGTCAAGGCCGGGAAAAGGTACGGCAGCCGCTCGTCCTCGGCGAGCCTGTAACGCCCGCGCACCCAGGCTTGCTGCTCGCGCACGACCTCGACCACGTCCGCGCCGACCAGGATCGTCTCGGGAGCGCCCGCGATCTTGGTCTGGCGGTAGCGCAGCCTTGCCACCATCGCCCCGTCTACCGCCCCTTCGGGGCTGAGGCCGGGTACGTCCTCTATGGGCCCGAAGTCCATCATCAATATCTCGCTCGCCCGTCTGCCCGTCAAGGCCTGCAGGATCCAGGCCCTCATTGCCGATGGGTCGCCCAAGCCCGTCAGCTCGGCCTGCTCGCTGCCGACGGCCACCGCCATGGTCTCGTCCCTGCCCAAGCCGAGCAGTTCTATGCAGCTGAACATCTTGGACAAATCGGCGTCGGCGATGTAGCCCGAGCCATCGGCGTCGGGGAGCGCTCTCCTCCGACCTGCCCGCCCGATCTCCTCGAGGCGCCACAAACGGCAGTGCGCGCTGGTGAGGCCGAGCCAACGCCGGTCCCCCGTCGCCGCGGCCGCCTCCTCGCGGTAGTCGGCCATGAAGCTGTAAAAAGAAGCAACTGCCTCCAGGCACCGGGAGACCGTCTCGGGGCCCCGGCCCCGCTGCCTGCGGCCCGGCAGGGAGCGCAGGAACGACGCCAGGTCGAGCGCCACCCCCCGCAACTCCGTCTCGGGCTTGGCGCACAATGCGGGGTGGTCGATGCCTCGCTCGGCCAAGAACTCGGCCAAGGCCATGTCGACCTTCCGTCGGCATTGGTGGGCGCTGGTCCAAGTCCAATAACCGCTCTCCAAGCGCAAGTGGAGGTAGAACTTTAGGCCCTCGGCCAACCAAGCCGGTTCCAGCGTGGCAAAACGGACCGGCTGGCCGAGGCGGGGCTCATGGGCCCGCCTTGGGATCCTGGGGTCGATGAGCGGGTCCCAGGTGTCGTGGCGCCACCACTCAGCAGGGCTGTACGCGACGGCGAGCGCAGCCAGGAACGGCTCCAAGGCATTTTGCATCTTCTGGCGCCAGTCCTGCGTCGGCACACGGCCAAGGCGGGAGTAGAACTCTTGCGACCAGGACTTGAGCCACTGCCCAAGATCCTGTTGGGCAAAGGAACCAAAGCCCTTCTTGCCGGCGACGGCACCCGCCGTTTGCACCCACGACCGCCACGGCCAGAGATGGAGCCGCCTGTGCCCTGTGTTGTGGCAGGTGGCTACCCACCAAGCGACCTCCTGGCGCATAGCGTCAGGTAAACGAGATGTGCCGAGGCAACCGTCGGGCGGGCCGGAGAAGATCTTGTTAAAAACGGGGGAGTCGAGCCGGTAGTCGTCGACCTTGAAGCCTGCCGGCACATCAGCAGCCAGGGCAGCCGCCCGCTCGGCCAGCGACAGCCCCGGCTCTCTCGGGCTCGGCGCTGAGGTGCCGAGGAGCCCCAGCCGGCGTTGTTTACTCATCGGTGCCTACTTTCGGAGGGCAGAGGGCCTGCCAACCGGCCAGCGCCTTCAGTTCAGCGTCTTCTGTCACCCAGCCGTACAACCCGAGCGTTGTCTGGATATCGGCATGCCCGAGGCGTCGCATGACGACGTGCGCCGGCGTGCCGCGCAAAAGCAAGGCGCTCGCATGGGTGTGGCGGAACCAGTGCGGGGACCAGTCGGCGGGGACGGCCGGGCCAAGGTGGGCCTTGACCGCGCGCACCTTGGCATAGACCGACTCGGGGCGGAGGGCCGAGAAACGTTGGCCACGCGACAGGTTGACGAACACCCAGTGGCCATCTAGGTCCTCGACTTGGTCGGCGGCGCCGGCGTCGACGAGGCGCCAGAGGTACTCGCTGTAGAGGCGCTCGAGGTCGTCGCTCACGTACACTCGCCTGAACCGCCCCGATTTCGCCCGCATGCGGTGGGGATGGCCCGTGGCCGGCACAACTTCCAAAAAAGGTGTCGTGCCCTGGCCGACGTGCCAGTCACGGTGGCGGAGCGACAGGCACTCGCCGAGGCGGAGGCCAGTCTCGGCCATGGTGGCGAAAAGGAGCCTGTCGCGGACCGAGCCGACCCAGGAGGCGCTGGCGGGGTCGAAGTGGGCGCAGTCGTCCAAGATCGCGGCCACCTGGGCAGGGCTTAGCAGGGGCACGGGCCGGCTCGTCCCCCGGCGCACCCTCATGACAGGCACTTGGCGCGGCCCCTGGTGCGTATGGGCGAGGGCGGGCACGTAGCGTGGGCGCCGGCCATGACGGGCCGACCGGTAAAGCTTCTCACCCACCGGGACTTGATTGACCTCTGCGTGGTAGCGGTAAAACGAGCTGACTGCCGCCCAGCGGGTCGCCACGGTGGCCTCTGAGCGCCGCTGCCCGCCGCTGCCTGTGGCCGCCTCCAGCCGGCTCACGCCATCCTCCTCTCCTGCCCGGAGAGCCCTCAGGTAACCGGTCACCTCCGGCAGGCTCAGCTCGTCCCAGGCCAATCGCGCTTGCGATAGGTAAGCCCACAGGCTCGCCAGGGCCGTGGCGTAAGAACGCACCGTGTGCGGCGACGCGTCGCGCCCCACCCGCATGAACTCGAGGAACTCCTCGACCGGCGCGACCGGCAGGTGGTCATCCCCCACCACTGTCCAGGTCGCCTCGGGCCCAGCACCCACGCGCTGCACTGCCACCATGCCCCGAGTATGACAACTTCGCCAACGTCGTTGGTGGACTTACAGATCCCCGTGTTACACCAGGAGCGTGTGCACGAGTGGTGGCAGTAGCTGGGGATGGGGGTCCGGGGGAAGGGGTGTGGACGCCTGTGGATATGTGGATCATGCCGACACGGAGCCCGGCTACTTC
>Ga0209061_1002825_pt1 | contig 20527 bp, 19 predicted proteins | sample Coa_R1_10_FD_187157 | JGI IMG/M metagenome (GOLD analysis project Ga0209061, IMG submission 187157) | Surface soil microbial communities from Centralia Pennsylvania, which are recovering from an underground coalmine fire - Coalmine... | ecosystem: Environmental > Terrestrial > Soil >...
TGCCCTCGCGCGATCACTTGTGCGGGCTGACGTACTAACACGTTGGTCCCACGGCCATCGCGCGAGGGCACCATCGTTACCGATCGTGCGCCGCCGTTCCTAGCCGCCTCCAGCACGATGTGGATATCGTGTGCGCTGATGAGCGGAGTATCCGACAGCAGGGTGGCCAAGGTGGTGATGCCACTGCGGGCCAGTTGGCTGCTGGCCAGGCTGACTGCAGCGTTGAGGCCGCGCGGATAGCCTTCATCGATTGGCTCGGCGCCGACGCGCCGGGCGCTTTCCAGCAGATCGTTGTCGGAACTGATAACGGCTACCCGCACCGCCGGCGTGACCGCCACCGCTGCGGCCAAAACGTCTTCGAACATTGCGCGCGCCAGCTCTATCCGGGTCGCGGCGCGTAAGGAGGCCAGTCGGGTTTTGGCGTGCGACAATTCTTTTGCCGCGATCAGCAGCGCCTGCATGACTTCATTTATAGCTGATGGCGGCGCACCTTCCAGCAGCTTGCGCGGGGCCCTTCTGTAGCCGAAGGTTTGACTGACAGACCGGTGCGCCGACCCACCCGGCGAATTTTGGGACAGTAGATTGAAAATTGCCTATTAGCCGCTTGATCGATCCAATTTAAGCCGGTCACAATACAACCCGAGGTACCGCGAGGATGAAAGTGCAGTGGGGCCAGACGCGGGAGAGCCGGTGGGCGTTGAAGGCTTTGGCCAGTGCGGTGGCGCTGGCGGCCGTGACGGGATGCAGCCATCGCAGTCCCGCGGATTACGTAACGGCCGGCGATCAGGCTTTGCGCGCCAATCAATTGGCCAATGCCGAGCAGGACTACCAGGCCGCAGTCAAGGCTGCGCCTGATAGCGCTCGCGCGCATCTGGCGCTGGGCCAGCTTTACCTGGTCGAGCACAATTTCACGCCCGCCGAACGCGAGTTGATGCATGCCATTCGACTCAATCCGCGAGCAGCCCAGCCCCATGTGGTCTTGGCCAAGCTTTATGCGGCACAAAATCAGCCCAGCCAGGCCGCCAACCAATGGATGGCGGCGATTGCGCTGGATCCGGCCCAACCCAGTTATTATGAAGAATATGCGGCGCTTTTGATGCAACAGAATCTGCCCGCCGCGGCCGAACACGAACTGCGCTTGGCTGTGGGGCTGGCGCCTCAGGACGCTCACCTGCATTTCGCGCTGGCCAATGCGATGGCAGCCCAGCCCAACCAGCAGGCGTTGGCTCAAGCCGAGTATGCCGAGGTCAAGCGGCTGGATCCGAGTTTGCTGCCGCCTGCCCCCGCACCGTCTCCCGCTCCCGCCAGTGCCCCGACTTTGGCCAGCGCTCCGCCGCCCGCGCCCAACCCGCCCGCCGCCTCCGGTCCTGCCGCGGCTCCGATCCGGCAGCTGAACAAGAGGTTTCTGCTCTCTCACAGCTCGCCGGTCTATCAGGACATGGATCGGAGCAGCGAGGTGGTGGCCCAGGTCCATCGCCGCCGCTACGTGCGAGTGACGGGAATTTCCGGCAACTGGCTGCGCATCCGACTGCGCGACGGCCAGGTCGGCTATATTCCCACTAGCGCGGTTGAATAGTCCGCGGCTGCCGCTGATTATGCCGGCTCAGTCAGGGCCTCCAGTGGCAGGCTGGCGCCGTTGAGAAAGATGAGCCGGCCGTCGTCGGGGCGGCGCTCTTTGAGCCAGCGCGATACCAGCATCATCGGCTCCAACTCGGCCTTGGTGATAGGGCGGGCCTGATAGCGGGCATAGTTGTCCGCGACGTAGCGCGAAATCCGCTGGGGAGCATCGGGCTCGGCCAGCTCAAAGCGCGCCGCCAGGCGTCCGCTCAGAATTACGCTGGCGGTCTCGCCTTCGACGATTACCAGGTTGTTTTCGGTCACCGTCTGACTCAACCGCCGCTCGCGGATCGTGAGCAGTTGCAAGGTCTGCAGGTCGCGCTGATAGCGCGCAGCCTCGTGAAAGCGCATCGCGGCGGCGGCCTGGTCGCGGGCCTGGACCAGTTCGGTAAGCAGCGTGCCGCCGCGCCCGCGCAGGAACTGCAGCGCGCGTTCGAGTTGGCGCCCGTAGCTGTGCGCATCGATGCTCTCGTTGCATGGTGCGGCGCAATGGCCAATCTGGCCCTGGATACAAGCCGAGCGCGCAGGATCGATCTCCAGCCGGCCGGCGCAGGTGCGCAAGCCGCACCAGCGAGCGAGTACCTCGACCGCCTGGCGCGGATGGCGGCGGCCGATGAAGGGGCCAAGCTGTAACCATCCGGACCGCGCCGCCAGTTTGGTGGTCACGCGCAAGCGGGCGAAGGGATCGTTCAGATCCAGGCAGATGAAATAGGCCTGCGGTGCGGTTTTGAGCTGGCGATTATAGGGCGGTTTGAGTTCGCGAATCAGTTTCGCTTCCAACAGCGCCGCCTCCAGCGTGGCGCGCGTGGTCCGGGTCTCGATACTAAAGACGTGGCTGACCAGATCGACGATCTTGCCCCTGGTTCCGGCGCCCCCGTTGAAGTACGAGGCGACGCGCCGCTTGAGATCGCGCGCCTTGCCCACGTAGAGCACGTCGCCGCGCTCGTTGCGCATCAGATAGACCCCGGCCTGGTGGGGCAGCGCGGCGACTACCTCGGGCCTGACATGGCGCTCCATCCGACGCCCCGTAACCGCGCTTTGAGTGAATTCCAGGGCCAGGTCGAGCCGCTTGATTCCCTGGGCAGCGAGCATCTCCAGAAAGATTCCCAGCAACTCGGCCGCCATCCGCGCGTCGCCCAGACCGCGATGGCGTCCCTCGGTGGCCAGGCCGAAGTGTTCCGCCAGCGCGTCCAGCCCGCGCCGGCGCAGCGAGGGGAGCAGGCGGCGGGCCAGCCGCAGGGTGCAGAGGACAGGATTACGCAGTGGAGCTCCCAGCACGCGCCGGTACTCGAAGTCGAGAAAGGATAAGTCGAATTGCGCGTTGTGCGCCACCAGCACCGCGTCGCCCAGAAAGTCACGAAAGCGCGGTAGCAAATCACTAATTGCTGGCGCCAGAGCTACATCTTCGTTGCTAATCGAGGTCATCCGGGTGATGAAGGGCGGAATCGGGCGCGCCGGCCGGACCAGGCTCTGGAAGCTATCGAGGATGCGCCCGCCCACGCACCGGTAGGCGCCAATTTCGATGATCTGATCGGCGCCCGGACGGCCGCCACGAGTCTCCAGGTCGACCACCACGAACTGGGCTTCCGCCAGCGGCCGGCGCAGTCCGAGCCCTTCCACCAGCGACCAGCGCCGATGGTCGGGATCGTAAGCAAAGGCGGGATCTCCGCCCAGCACCTGCTGGACGATCCGATGGCTGAACTCGGGGTCGTTGTGGGTGCCGCTGAAGAGCAGGCCGACGAGCTCTTCCACCGGCGCGCCTTCGATGCGGCCCGCTAGATAGGCGGCTAACTTATCCCGCAGCGTCATTTTCTCGCCCCGCCACCACACCACCCAAAAAAGCGCCTTTCGTGCTTCTTTCGCCGCTGGGCGCCGCCGCATTTTGTGCCCTTCCACAGCGGCTTGTCAACGGTTTTACCCCACTTCTGCCAAAGCTGCTGCAAGGGGGCCCGCGGCGACGTTGATGCCATGCGCTCGCCCGGAGGTCCGCCCTAGAATGCCCGGGGAGATTGAGAATTATGGCTGATAGGTGAGCGTTGACTCGGCGCAGAGGCTCGGCTAAACAATTGGATTCGGCTAATGGCGATGTTTGCAATAATAAAAACCGGCGGTAAGCAATATCGTGTCGCGGTTGGCGACCAAGTAACGGTCGAGCGGATCGCCGGCGAAGTCGGCACCGAAGTTCGGCTGGATGAAGTTCTCGCCCTGGGTGGCGAGGGGCAAGCGGTAATCGGCACGCCGCTGGTAAGCGAGGCTGCGGTGCGGGCCCGGATCGTGGGTCAGCCGCGCGGCACCAAAGTTATCGTGTTCAAGAAGAAGCGGCGTAAGAACTACCGGCGCAAGCGCGGCCATCGACAGGAGCTGACGATGCTCAAGGTGGTAGCGATCGAGCATAGCGGCGCCACGATCCAGCCGCAGGAAGCATCGGCTTAGCAAGGCAGGCCGCGGCCGGCGCGCCGCGCTTAAATTGGGAGATTCACCGGTGGCGCATAAGAAAGGGCAGGGTTCCACGCGCAACGGACGGGACAGTCCGGGACAGCGGCGGGGGATTAAGATTTACGCCGGTCAGCAGGTCAAGGCGGGCAACATCTTGGTGCGGCAATGCGGCACCCGGATCCATCCCGGGCGTAACGTGGGCCTGGGCCGCGATTACACGATTTATGCTCTGATCGATGGGATTGTCGCCTATGAAGCGCGCGGCGAACGCCGCCAAGTCAGCGTCAATCCGCCCAGTGTGAGCGTGGCGCAGTAGCGTTGGGCCGCGCGTAGCTTGCATCCAAGCCCCGCCGCCAGCGGGGCTTTTTTTTGGCGACCAGGTGCGAAAGTTTATCGACGAAGCCCGGGTTTTCACTCGCGCCGGCAACGGTGGCAACGGCGCGATCGCATTCCTGCGCGAAAAATATCGACCCTTCGGCGGTCCCGCCGGTGGTGACGGGGGCAAAGGTGGGGATGTTATCTTGGAGGCCGACGAAGGGCTCTCTACCCTGCTTGATTTCAAATATCGGCCGCGCCTGGTCGCACGCAGCGGCGAACCGGGCCGTGGCAAAGAACAATACGGACGAGCGGGCGACGATCTAGTGGTGCGGGTGCCGGCGGGGACCATCGCCCGAGACGAAGCTACGGGTGAGATCCTGGCCGACCTAGTGGTGCCGGGGGAGCGTGGAATCGTCGCTCACGGCGGGTTGGGCGGGCGCGGCAACATGCATTTTGCCACTGCCACCCGCCAGGCCCCTCGGATCGCCACGCCCGGCGGCGCCGGCGAGGAGCGCTGGGTGTTGCTGGAATTGCGCCTGGTGGCCGACGTCGGGTTGGTGGGCCTGCCCAATGCCGGCAAGTCCACCTTGCTGGCGGCGCTGACCGCAGCTCGGCCCAAGATAGCGTCCTATCCGTTTACCACCCTGAGCCCCAATCTGGGCCGCGTGCAGGTGGACGACCATCGCGATTTCACCATCGCTGATATTCCGGGCCTGATCGAGGGTGCCCATGAGGGGCATGGTTTGGGGGTGCGCTTCTTGCGCCACCTGGCCCGCACTCGGATACTGCTGTTCGTGTTGGACTTGAGCTCCGATCCCGAGCGCGATTATATCGTGGTGCGGGGCGAGATTGGTGCTTTCGATCGCAGTCTGCTCGAGCGTCCCGCCCTGATTGCGCTCAACAAGCTGGACGTGGTTGAGCCCGCGCAGGCGCAGGCCGCCCAAAAAGCGATGGCGGCAAGCGGCCTCGAAGTCTTTCCAATCTCCGCCCAGCAGCACACCGGATGCGAGTCGTTGATCGTCGCTTTGTCGCGCCATCTAAGCTGAACGGGCCGGGCGATAGCGGCGAGTAGTCGCCCATTCGGCAGGAGCGAGGCCAGATCGATGTTCAAGGTTCGAGCGGTCGCTTTGGCGTCTTGCGTCGTTACTAGCTCGCGCGCGGAGTAGCGCGCGAGCGCGTAGACGGGAACAGGTGTTGGCGGCGGTTGATGTCGCAGCTAATTCATAAAGTTGAAGTGCTGAGTCGGATCCGCCGATTAGTGGTGAAAATCGGCAGCGCCGTGCTGTCCGATCGCGAGGGGCTGCGCGAGGAGGTCTTTGCTCGCCTCGCGGCGGAACTGGAGGGGGTAGTCGCGCGCGGCTTGCAAGTGATCGTGGTTACTTCCGGCGCGATCGCGGCCGGTCGGGCGCGGGTTCCGGTCAGCGCCAAGGCTACCATCGCGGAGCGCCAGGCCGCGGCCGCCACCGGCCAGATCGCGCTGATGACGCTGTGGGCGCGTCACTTTGCTGGGCAGGGACGCCAGATCGGCCAGCTGCTGTTGACCCATTCGGATCTGGCCGAACCACGCCGGCGGCTCAATGCTCGTCATACCATCGAAACTTTGCTGGCCCACGGCATCGTACCGGTTATCAATGAAAACGACAGCGTGGCGGTGGAAGAGATCCGTTTCGGCGACAACGACAATCTCTCCGCCCTGGTGGCCAGCCTGGTGGAGGCTCAACTGCTGGTAATTCTCACCGACGTGGCCGGAGTCTTGACCGGCGATCCGCGCCGGCGACCCGACGCGGCGCTGATTCCGCTCATCGCCGATCCCGACGCCGCGATGAAGGGGTTGGTCGCGGAAGCGGCCGGGCCGCTGGGCACCGGCGGGATGGAGACCAAGTTGCGCGCCGCGCGCCAAGCCGCGCGCGCGGGGGTCGCGGTCGTGATCGCTTCGGGCCAGGAGCCCGATACGCTGGCCGGCGTGCTCGATCCGGCCTGTTCCAGCGGTACGCTCATCCTGCCCGCGCGCACTCGGCTGCGCGGTCGCAAGCACTGGATCGCGTTCGCGCTTAGGCCCGCCGGCCGCCTGAGCGTAGATCGCGGGGCGGCCGAGGCGCTGCGGCACAAGGGGCGCAGTCTGCTGCCCTCGGGGGTAAGCGAGGTGCGCGGCGAATTCGGCGCCGGCGCCTGCGTGAGCCTAATCGATCCCGAGGGGCAGGAGTTCGGGCGTGGACTGGTCAATTATCCGGCCGCCGACGTGCTGAAATTGCAAGGCCGGCGTTCGGCCGAAATTGCCGCCATCCTGGGCTACCAGGTGGCCGACGAGATCATCCATCGCGACAACCTCGTGCTACTATGAGGTCGCCATGAGTCTGGAAAGCGAAATCCGCGCCGGTCTGGAGAGCGCGCGAGAGGGTGCGCGCCGTCTGGCCTTGTGCTCAAGCGCGACGCGCAACCTGATCCTGACCAACCTCGCGGCCGCGCTGCGCCAGCGATGTGACGCGATTGCCGCCGCCAACGGGCGCGACCTTGAGGCGGCTCGTGATGAAGGCTTGCGCGGGGCGATGCTGGAGCGGCTGACGCTCACGCCCGAGCGGGTCGAGGCGATGGCGCGCGGAGTAGAGCAGGTGGCTGCGTTGCCCGATCCCGTGGGCGAAGTAATCGCGGGTTGGCGGCGGCCCAACGGGCTGGAGATTCGCCAGGTGCGGGTGCCGATCGGCACGATCGCGGTGATCTACGAATCGCGGCCCAATGTCACCGTCGATGCCGCCGCGCTGCTGCTCAAGGCCGGCAATGCCGCCGTCTTGCGCGGGGGCAGGGAGGCGCTCCACACCAACCGCCTGCTGGCCGAGCTTATCGCGGGCGCGATGGCGGAGGCGGGCGCGCCCGTCCAGGCGCTGTTTTTCGTCGCCACGGCAGAGCGCGAGGTGGTCCAGATTCTCAAGCGCAGCGCCGCTCTGCTCGAGCTCATCATTCCGCGCGGCGGCGGCGCCTTGAAGCAGGCGCTGGAGGCCTCTGCCGTGCCGGTGCTGCCTCATTTCGACGGCATCTGCCACGTCTATGTGGATCGCGCGGCCGATCTGGGGCAGGCCCTGGCGATTTGCGTCAATGCCAAGACCAGCCGGCCTTCGGTGTGCAACGCGATGGAGAATCTGCTGGTACACGAAGCGATCGCACCCCGTTTCTTGCCGCTGTTGGACCGGCAGTTGGGGGCCTTGGGAGTGGAGTTGCGCGGATGTCCGCGCACTCTTGCCCTGATTCCGGCCAAGGCCGCCACCGAGGAGGATTGGGATCGCGAGTATCTCGATCTGATTTTGTCGATCAAAGTGGTGGAGTCGCTGGACGAGGCGATCGACTTTATCGGCCGCCATGGCTCGGGGCTGGCCGACGCGATCGTGACCGCTGATTACGAGGCCGCGCGCCGCTTCCAACATGAGGTCGATTCCGCCACGGTGTACGTCAACGCGTCCACGCGTTTCACCGACGGTTTCGAGTTCGGTTTTGGAGCGGAAACCGGCATTTCCACCAATCGCCTGCATGCGCGGGGGCCGATGGGTTTGCGCGAGCTGACCACCTACAAGTATGTGATTTGGGGTCAGGGCCAAGTTCGCGGCTGAGTGCGGGAAGCGGCAAACCAGTGCGTATCGGACTATTCGGCGGCACCTTTAATCCGATTCACCACGGCCATCTGCGCGCCGCCGAGGAAGTGCGCGAGGTGCTGGGGCTGGATTTGGTCTATTTCATTCCGGCCGCGGCGCCACCGCACAAACCCAGCGCCCAGCTCGCGCCCGCCGACCATCGCCTGCGGATGGTTCAGGCCGCCACCAAGGGCAATCGCCATTTCATGGTCTCCGACAGCGAGGTTCGCCGTTCCGGCCGCTCTTACACCATCGATACGGTGCGTTACTTCATCGCCAACACCCGCCCGCCCGCCACGGTGTTTCTGATGATGGGCAGCGACGCGTTCGCCGAGCTGGAGGGGTGGAAGGATTGTGACGAGATCGTCCGCCTCTGCCATCTGGCAGTGCACAGCCGCGACCAGCTCGCCACCCAAGGCCAACCGGCGATTGTTGCCGCGCTCAGGCGTTTTGGCTACCGTAAGAGTGAGGATCGTTATCTGCACTCCGGCGGACAGACGCTGACCTTTGTATCCACCACGTTTCTGCCAATCTCCGCATCGACCATCCGTGCCGGCTTGCAAGCGCAAAAGAGCGTGCGCTATCTGCTGCCCAACGATGTGCTCGATTACATCCAACGCCATTCACTTTATTCGGGGGTCGAGTAGGCTTAGTGACTTCGTTGCAAAAGACGCTGAACATTGTTGACGCTGCTCTGCAAAAAAAAGCCTACGGTCTGGTCGTACTCCAGGCCGAACATCTGAACTCCATCGCCGACTATTTCGTGATCGCCACCGGCCGCTCGGACATCCAGGTCCAGGCGATCGCCGAGGGGATAGACCAGCGCCTGGACGGCGACGGCGAGCATCCGCTGGGAGTCGAGGGCCTCGCCCATGGCTACTGGGTGGTAATGGATTACGACGACGTGGTGGTCCACATCTTTTACGAGCCGGTGCGCGACCTCTACCGCCTGGAGACCAATTGGACCGACGCCCGGCAAGTGCCGCTGCCCGAGCCGTTCTCCTCGCTGGCGCGCCAGCTCAGCGTCTCCGCCTGAGCCGGCACCCGCCTGGGATTAAAAGCCCTTGCGCCGCATCCAGTTGGCAAGAAGATCCATCGCCTGGTTGTGCACCTCGGGTTGGGTGTGGACGAAATGGTGGGCGCCGGCGACCGTCACCAGCTCCTTGTCCGAGTGGCTGACCGCTTCGTAATAGCCTTTGGAGTAACGCGGAAAGACGCCTTCGTCGGCGCCGAAATTGACGATGAAGAACGGCTTGGAGATGCGCGAGGCGTGGTGGTAGCCGTCCGCGTTGCTCGCCGACAGGCTCCATTGGCTCAGCCACGAGCGATAAGTAGAGCATCGCGCCATCCCGCCGTAGGCATTGCGATTGACCGTCCGCAGGTCGCCGCGGTAGGTCGAAGCGCTGGTCCCGGTGGTGCGCTCGGAGGGATCGACGGCCGGGTCCAGAAAACACAGGTCTGCGTTGGTTCGATATACCGGAAATTGCAGATCCTCCCCGCCGTCGCCCAGTTGTTTCAACTCCGCCAGCTTGGCCCAGCACCAGCGCGTGATGCGATGGTTGCGCTCCTCCTGCGCCGCCCGGTAGCGGGCAATGAACTCGGGTGAATAGGGCGGTCCGTTGCGCGGATCGTACATGTCCAGTGAGGAATCGGTGGCGTGCGGATCGCTTTCGTCTACCACCGAGGGATCGAGCGAATCGGTGAGTACGCGCGGCCGGCCGGGATGGGCGGCGACGAGGATGATCCCGTCGGCGGAGGGCAATTCCTCCCGTGTCAGATCGGGCGGATCGCCGGCGGGAGTCGAGGTGATGGTCGGGCTTTCGGCCTGGCTTTGGTAGGTCGTCACCACCGAGCCGCCGCCGCTGCTGCCGATCAGCACGACGTTCTCGAAGCCGCGCTGGCGCGCGAACCGGACCGCGCCGCCCAGGTCCAGCAATAGCTCTTCCATGAACAGGCGCGAATCGTTGCCATAGAAGCGATGGGCCATGCCGATAGCCGCAAAGCCCCGATCTACCATCGCGCGCAATGTGGGATGCAGAAGGGAGGCGGCGGTGGGATGCAGACCGATAACCACGGTGCGCGGCCGCTTGCCCGCGGGCAGATGGAGAGCCACGTGAACCCGGGGATAAAGGCCGAGGAAATCGCTGAAGGACTCGTGCTCGGGCTTGCTCGTCGTTGGCACCCGAAGCAATTCGACGGTGGGCATTGTCTGACCTCGCGGGGCTGGGATTGGCGCTGGGCCGGCCGTGGCCGGTAATCGGCTGCCGGATTGTAGTTGACATTACCGCCCGCAGGCAAAGCGCCTGCGGAAAAGAAGCCGCGCCGAGTCATACGCTGCATCTTAATGCCGGGCAGGTGTCGCCATCTGAACCGTTCGCCTCGCCGGCGCGACAGCTCGCCGTCTCCGCCTGAGCCGGGCGGCGCGATCCAGCCCTGGGGCATTAGGTTGGCGCGCCGGCGAATCCCGATGCGGAAGCAGCTACGTCATCTCGTCAAAATCGCGATCCTGGATAACTAGCCCGGGACCGCTGAAACGGCCTGTCTGGATGGAACGGCGCGTTCTGGCGCAATTAGCGCGCGCGGCTTTCGTGGGCTATAGCTAACCGGCGAAAAATCCGAACCTTTTAGCGGACGGTGGGCCTATAGACGCCTTGAGCGGCCAAAAAGGAAATTTCGACTTAAAGATTTTTTATATATATGAACGTATGCTATAAAATGCATCATGAAGCATTTTGACCGTCCTGGTCTGTTGCGGTTTGCGTTCGCTTTCACCGCTCTGGTAACTGCAGCTTGCAATAGCTCAAGTTCCGGGAAATCGCCCACTCCCACGCCCACCATCACCTCAAGCTCCACGGCGACGGCGACCCCTACGGCGAGCGCAACCGCGACTGCGACTCGCACCGGCACCGCGACGGCGACTTCAACCACGACCACCACCGCCACCACCACGGCAACTGCGACCGCGACGGCGAGCGCAACTTCCACCGCCACCGCGACCTCGACGGCAACCCCCACGGCCTCCGCGAGCGCGACGCCTTCGCCGACGCCCGCCTGCGCAACCGGCACGGTTCCCTATACCTTCGTCAACAGCAATTCATACCCGGTGTGGCTGGCGGAGTTTTACCAGGGCTCGGGTAGTGTCGCGAGTAACGTAATCGTGCCGTCGGGCAACAATTGGGAGTTGGCGGCCAGCCAGTCGGTTGCGCTGTGCATGCCCACCGGCTGGAGCGGGCGATTCTGGGCGCGGACCGAGTGCGATTTCGACTCCCTGTTCCAGAACGATCCAGGATTCGGTACGTCGTGCACCTCCAACAGCGACTGCGCGAACTTCCCGGGCACTTCCTGCTTCGGCGGCAAATGCATGCTCAACTGTACGTCCGGTGCGCAGGGGAACACTTTTTGTCAAGGTACGGGGGGGCTCAACAACCCCAATGCGATTTGCGTGTCCGAAGCGGGGCAATCATTCTGTGCCTATCCCTCGGGGACCGTATGCAAGACCGGCGATTGCGGTTTCGGACTGTATCAGTGTCAGGGACAATGGAACGGTTCGCCATACGGCGTAACGGGCGATGCGCCGGCGTCGTTGTTCGAAGCAACCATTGTAAGTAATAGCTCGGTAAACTTCGACGTAAGCCTGGTTTCCGGTTATAACACCGCGATCAAGGCGGTGCCGTCGGCGGCAAGTTGTTACGCTCCCCAATGTAATTCCGATCTGAATTCGGCTTGCCCAACCAATCTGCAGGTGACCGAGGCACCCTCGGCCAGGCCCGGGCCGATTCCATGCGGGAGCGGTACCTTCTGTCAAAGCGGCGCCTGCGTAAACAATCAGTGCGTTATCGGTTGCAACGATCCGGGCGATCAGTGCGCCGCTTCCAATCCTCCGGCAGGGCTGCAGTGCAACACCGTCGTACCCAGCGGGGATGGGTCCACTTATTTCGACATGTACGAGGCGGCCAACAAGAGCGGTAAAGTCTCTGGCCCCATCGGCGCCGCGATGTCGTCGGGGAACCAGGGCACGCCGACCTGCTGGAGCGATGCGGATTGCCTGCCCACCGAATCCTGCCAAACGACCTTGATTTCCGGTTTCCCCTCGGGCCTGGGAATCTGCGCTTCAAACTCCGCGCCGGCTTTCCAACCGCAACCCAATTGCGACGCCAATCACGTCGGCGATCCCTGCGGTGGCTACTTCAACGCCGGATATCCCAATGCCCAGGATTATGTCTGCAAGCAAGTGACCTATAACTCGGTCGCCAACTACGTGTGCGTGCCGCAATTCGAACCGCCTGTCAACGGACTCGGCACAGCCCAGACCCCCACTGGAGGTGGCACCACCCTATATACGGGCACAGCTTGTCCGATTAATCCCGAATGGCTGAGTGCGGCCACCACCGCCGGCAATGGCACGCCTTGGTACGAGGACTTCGCCAGCGCATGTCCCCATCAATACGGCTGGACCTACGACGACCATGCCGGAGACATTGGTTGCACGCCGGGTGGCAGCACACCAACCAGCATGACGGTCACGTTCGGTCCCCCAACCCCCTGACAGAATGCCGACTTGGCAGGCTGCGGAAAAAGTCTCCGCAGCCTGCTCCCCTTCTCTTATCTCCCCCTCAATGTCCTCGTGCGGCCTGACAGTCGCCACGTGCTGGTTGACTCGGGCCGACAAGATGTCGTCGGGAACCTGACAGATCCGTGGCACAGAGTCTTCCGTGATGTTGAGAAGACATCGCCGGTTCTTACCTCTACGTTCTGCAGTTCCTCGCCGCGGGCGTCGTCGACGAAAGCTAATCCCCTCGCGCGAAAGCCATCGTTGTAGATGTTCTGGCTCATGATAAGCGAGATCCCTTGCGATACATATACATCGGCACCGCCACGAGGCGTGGCCTCGCTGCCGATCTCCTCGCATGCATCGCCCAGCTGTTCGCCTTGAACTCCTCGCCAGCAAGCGCGACGTTCCGTGTCAGTCGCTGCTCAACATGTTTGTGGCCGACCGGCTCGCTGCGGAGCTTCAGAAGTTGGAAACCAATTAATCGTTCAAGCGGAAGGCTGGCGAACGCAAGCGCCCACTGGCGAGTTAACAGTCACGCGGCGTCGGCGCAGAGCAGTTCCGCCTGTTCGATTACGGTCTGGGTCGCTTTGTCCTGCTTGTCCGGCGGGTAGCCATACTTGCGCAGTATGCGTTTGACCATCACCCGGAGCTTGGCGCGGATCGACTCTCTGATCGTCCAATCGATCGAAGTGTTGCGGCGCACGGTGTCGGCCAGCTCGCGCGCAATCTGCTTTAGCGTTTCGTCGCCCAGCACCTTGACCGCGCTGTCGTTCACTTCGAGCGCCTCGTAGAAAGCCGCTTCGTCCTCGCTAAGCCCGAGATTCTCGCCGCGCCGCTGCGCCTCGCGCATCTCCTTGGCAAGCGCGATCAGCTCCTCGATTACCCGCGCCGTCTCGATCAGCCGGTTCTGATATTTGCGGATTGCCTGGTCGAGCAGTTCTGCGAAGGAACGCGCCTGAACGACGCTCTTACGCTGCCGCGTCTTGATTTCGTCCCTGAGAAGGCGCGCGAGCAGTTCGACCGCGACGTTGCGTTGCGGCAGCCCTCGCACCTCCTCCAGAAAGCGGTCCGAGAGTATCGACAGATCCGGCTTCTTCAGGCCCGCGGCCGAATAGATATCGATAACCTGGTCCGACGCGACCGCGCGCGAAACAAGCTGGCGTATCGCGTGCTCAATCTCATCCGGCGGCTTGCCGCTGCCGCTTGAAAGTTTCACCAGCCCGGCGCGCACCGCCTGGAAGAAACCGACGTCATCGCGAATGCGCAGGGCTTCATCGCTTGGGACCGCCAAGGCGAAGGCTTTCGAAAGTTGCGTCACGGCATCCAGGAAGCGGCTCTTTCCGCCGTCCTGCGCGAGGATATGCTCCTGCGCGGCAGGGAGCAGGCCGAGCCGCTGGGCTGGCGTGCCCGACTTCCAGAGCGACCAATCGAAGCCGTGAAAGAGGCCGCAGCAGACCTCGTACTTTTCAAGCATCGCGGCCACCGCTCGGCGCTGGTCGATTGCGGCGTCGCCTTTGCCGCCGCTCTCGGTGTAAGTCGCCAATGCGCGCTTCAGTTGGTCGGCGAGCCCGAGATAATCGACGATCAGGCCGCCTGGCTTGTCCCTGAAGACTCGATTCACCCGTGCGATCGCTTGCATCAGACCATGCCCGCGCATCGGCTTGTCAACGTACATCGTATGCAGCGGCCCGGCGTCGAACCCCGTGAGCCACATGTCTCGCACGATTACGATTTTCAGCGGGTCGGTCGGGTCCTTGAACCGCTCGGCCAGTTTAAGCCGGCGCGCCTTGTTCCGGACGTGGGGTTGCCATTCGGGCGGGTCCGAGGCGGAACCCGTCATGACAATCTTGATCGCGCCCTTCGTATCGTCGGGGTCGTGCCAACCCGGCCGCAGTTTGACGATCGCGTTATAGAGGTCAACGCAGATCCGCCGGCTCATCGCGACAACCAGGGCCTTGCCGTCCAGCGCCTCAAGCCGCTCTTCGAAGTGGTTCACCAGGTCGCGCGCGATAAGGTTTATCCGCTTTTCGGTTCCGACCAACGCCTCAAGCGCCGCCCACTTGGTCTTGAGCTTTTCCTTGCGCTCGATCTCCTCGCCCTCGGTGACCTCCTCGAATTCCGGATCGATCTTCGGCCTCTCCTCGGGCTTTAGCTCAAGCTTGGCGAGGCGACTCTCATAGTAGATCGGCACCGTTGCGCCGTCTTCGACGGCCCGTTGGATATCGTAGATATCGATGTAGTCGCCGAAGACCGCGCGTGTGTTCTTGTCCGCAAGCTCGATCGGCGTTCCGGTAAAGCCGATGAACGAGGCGTTCGGCAGCGCGTCGCGCATGTGTTTGGCGAAACCGTCGATAAAATCGTACTGGCTGCGATGCGCCTCGTCGGCAATCACAACGATATTGCGCCGTTCGCAGAGCAGCGGATGCCGATCGCCTTTTTCCTCGGGAAAGAACTTCTGGATCGTCGTGAAGACGATGCGGCCGGAAGGAACCCTCAGCCTCTGCCGCAGCTCGGCCCGGCTATTGGCCTGCACCGGCGCCTGCCGCAATAGATCGCTGCATCGCGAGAAGGTGCCGAAAAGCTGCTCGTCAAGGTCGTTGCGGTCGGTGAGCACAACGATCGTCGGGTTCTCCATCGCGGGATGCATCACGAGCCGGCCCGCGTAAAATACCATCGTCAGGCTTTTGCCCGAGCCCTGCGTATGCCAGATCACCCCGCAGCGCCGGTCGCCGGTTGCGCGCGACGCCTGGATTGTCGCCTCGATAGCCTTGTTGACGGCGTGGAACTGATGGTAGCCGGCGATTTTCTTGCTCATCTTGCCGGAACCTTCATCTTCGAAGGCCACAAAGTGGCGAATCAGGCTCAGGAAGCGACGCTTATCAAAGATGCCTTCGGTTACCACCTGCAATTGCGGCACTGTGGCCGGCGCAAGGGATCTGCCGTCGATCGTGCGCCAGGGCATGAAGCGCTCCCGGTCGGAAGTCAGCGAGCCAACCCGCGCCTCCACGCCGTCGGAGACGATCAGCAGCTCGTTGAACCGGAACAGCGACGGGATTTCGTTCTTATAGGTCTGAAGCTGGTTGAAGGCGCTCCAGATCGTGGCCTGTTCATCGGCCGGGTTCTTGAGTTCGATAATCGCGAGCGGCAGGCCATTTACGAAGATCAGCACGTCGGCGCGCCGCTCATGCTGGCTCTCAACGACGGTGAATTGATTCACAGCGAGCCAGTCGTTGTTGTCGGGCTCTTCGAAATCGATCAGGCGTACCGGCACTCCCGCGATCGATCCGTCCTCTCGCCGATGCTCGACCGTCAGGCCCTCGGCCAGCATCCGATGGAACGCGCGATTGTTCTGAATGAGGGACGGCGACTCAGTGCGCGTGAGTTTTCGGAAGGCCTCGTCGAGCAAGTCGGATGGCAGGTCGGGATTCAGCCGTTCGAGCGCCTCGCGCAGCCGCCGCACCAATAAGACTTCGTGGTAGTCGTCGCGTTCGGCCTTGGCCTCGCCTGGCGCGATCTCTGCCCCGTGCGCGGTCGTGTATCCGACGCCATCCAGCCACTCCAGTGCCGCTTCTTCCAACTCGGACTCTGTGAAGCCACCGCTCATGCTTCATCCATCATTGCGCGAGCCCACATTGCTTAAGGCGCTCCTGAGCGCGTTTGGTTAAGTTCTCAAGCTCGCTCTCGAACTCCCGCTGTTCGGCACGACGAAGGAGCTTCCCATGAATCCATTTGTGCGAGTCTCGAGCGCGTTCGATCGCTGTTGTGAATTTGCGCGTTGCAGTAGCAAACGCGCCGGTCAACGAATCGAAAACGGCGGCATCCTCGGCGATTGAGTAAAAGTACGTCGAAGCATACGAATATGCCTCCCTGCATGCTTTCAGAGTCGTCCAATCAAATCGATCGGCCAGCAGCGGGAGTTGCTCTGACCACGTGCGGTCGCTGTAATCTTTGAGGAACAGCTTCTCCATCTTTGAGAGGTTCGGTGACGACGAAGCCACGCTCGGCGGCGCGTGGCGAGCGTTGGAGCATCGCTCTGCCGTTTCTGACACTTTCAAGGCGACTGTCGCGTTGCGCATCATCTCGACCAAAAGTGCGCGCACAGCGGCTGTTCTTTCCTTGACGTGCTGGCGCCACTGCGCGAACAAGACTGCTCCCGCGCTGAGGGCCGCGCCAACGAAAGCGCCGATCAGGCCATCTAGGAGATGGCTTGATGTCACGCGGCCAACTCCTCACGAACGTCTTCACGATGGCTCCACGGCACCGGGTTGACCTCATAGTTGCGCAACGCCTCGAAAACCTCGGCGGGTATCGGATGCTCAGAGTCGTTGAGCAGCGCATAGGCTCGCGATGCCGGCGGCCGCACCTCGCGCGTGTCATGCCACGCAAACGCAAGCGCAACGGCCGTGTCGCGGCGCGGGCGGCTGACCGCCTGAACAATTCGCTCTGGCTGGCTAGGCGACTTGGGAATCGCAAAATCGAACAGATGGTCGTAGCCGCTCTTGCCGGTGAATTTGACGTTCGGGATGTAGCGAATCTGCTGGGCTTCAAGCCACGCCACCACGTCCTCGTAGAACAGGCTCTTCACGAGTGGCGATGCGACGTAAAACAGATCGTTCACCGCGAGCATCGCCTGAACGAGATTATGCTTGCGCAGTGGAAAGTGGTCGGGCGGGGCGTGAACCTCAAGGTTGTCATTGTTGAGCCTCACGCCGAAACCGTTCAGCGTTGTTCGAAGCAGGTCCTGCCGGCGGGGGCTGTCGAGGTTGCAGCCGGACAGGCGCAGGTCCTCAATCGTCTCGCCGCCATCGGTCAGCAGGTAGGCTCCATTCTCGCGCTTCGCGTAGATCTGCAGGTAGTCGTTGTGCCGGTCGAGATACGGGGTCGTGATCTCGACCCAATCCTTCACCTGGCGCAGGGCGGTCTTATCCTTCAGCCACGCGATGTATTGATCGACCAGATGCTGGATTTCGTCCGTCATGCAAACAGCCCCCGGCTGAAAGTCGGCTGCTCGACAATGTTGCAGAACTGCATGAAATCGTGAAGGGTCAGCCACGCATCCAGGACATTCGGGAAACGGTCCGCCGATAACGGATAGGCCCACTTGTCGCCGAAGCCTTCCCTGTAGATGTGTAGGTGTGGCGACGCGACCTCCTCGCCGTCAGGATTGCGATGAGGTTTTCCACCGAAGTCAAGCCGAACCAGCACGACGACGTGGCGCGCTCGGTTCTGGTAGGTTCCCTTAAGCAGGTCGATTCGCGCCCGATGCACGTCCAGAAGGAAATCCTCGCGGCCGTCGATCGATTCAAGCGGGACCGTCACTGAGCCGCCCAATCCAGGATACTGCCAAATGCGGTCATCAATGCGGCGCTTCCGCATCGCAATCAACCCATCCGCCTCGCCTTGTGTGAGGATGAGTTCCACCATCAGACGGCCTCTTTGACCAGTTGTCCAGCCTCCCTCACGCGAAGCTTGCCTGAGATGAGCTTCGGCAACAGCCTGTCGCGCATTTCCGCAAGTGTGCGCGATTCTTCGTCGTGGTGTTTAATGACGGTCATGATTGGCTGTACGAGGCGGCCAAACGATTCAGCAATGGGTGCCAGGGGTACGACCACAAGATAGCTGTCGAAACATGAGACCGGCACGCGCTGGCGCCCGGACGTCCCGCTCATGTTCGCGATTGCATGCGCTCGGAAATCGTAGCTTCTCGCGAGAAAGTAGCTAAACTCCAACGGCAGCGGGGGCTTGCTCCTGAGGACAATATATTCCGTGGAACCCCAGCCAACCTGACCATCCTCCAAAAAATCAACAAACGCCGTCTTGCCGTTTTCCAGACAGGGCGTGATGCGGGCAACGAGCGTATCGCCGTTTATGAACTTCATTCCGGAGGTGAAGGCGCGATCGACCCGTCCGAGTGGGCGAGGCGAGTTCGTAGGCATATTCGCCATGTCGAGGTAGGGCGACACTGCGCCCGCAGACAACGAACGCGGCGGATTAATCTCGAAAGCATCGCTTAGCCGGGTCGTGCCCCAGTCCTTCGGAATCCCGCCCAGTTCCGAGTCCTCGAAGGAGTCGGGGAAGAGGTCGTAGAGGTCGGCGGGGAGGCCGGGGAGCGATTGGCCGCGGCGCCATCGGCCGTCGATCTTGGCGCGGACCGGCTCGAAATCGACGAACCACGACTTGAAGATCGCGCGCGCCATCGCCTCCAGCGTCTCGTTCATCCGCCGGTTCAGCTCGATCTTGTCATCCAGCCCGCCGAGTATCTCCGTGACTGCGCATTGCTCCGATTTTGTGGGCAACGGGATTTCGAGGTTCTTTAGCCGGTCTGTGGGCAGGGTTCCAGTGCCGTGTCCGGCTTCTTGGACCATCGAAAGCAATTGTGGCTTTGCTGCAAGCAGCGCATATGTAAGGTAGCGGGGCTCGATAACGCGCTTGGGAACGATGGCCTTAACGTCTTGGTTGAAGGCCACTTCGCGACTGAGCGAGCAGATGGGAATGTCGTCCAGCAACGTCATTCCGCGAACTAAGATCAGGGTGGCGTTGGCGGGCGCAAGTTTTGACCCATTTGCAAGACCGGAAGTGGTAATGTGGTCCTCCGCGTCAACAAGGCGGCGCTGCTTCATATCTTTGGCTGAGACCCAAGGAATGTCCCCGCTCCAGTAGTCCGAGCGGGCCTTCGACGGTGTCCCGCCCGATAACATTTCCGTCACCTCTCCGAGTCTGATCCAAGCGATCGCAGCAGGCCGGCTCTGACCGTCAGCCTTCATGCTGCATACCGCAGAATCTCGACTTCCGCGTGCCGATCAGCCGCTTCCTGCGCTTTCGCATACACTTTCGCCGCGACCGCATCATCGAGATAGTATTCGCCGCAGTTCTGGCAGACATCCGCCGGCGTGCCCTTGACCAGCACGGTCGTTTCTCCGCGAGCCAGCGTCACCGTGACGACTCCCGGCCGGGTCTCACCGGTCTTGCAGATTACGCACTTCATCAGCTTCTCCGCGTTTTGAAATCCTCGCTCCAAAGGCTCGGGTCGGGACGATAGACCGTCACCACGAAACAAATTCCGCTCGCCGGGTCGCGCGCCACGACCAGGTGAAGCGGCTCGCCGCGCTCGAAGCCCAGGATGAGCACGCTTGGGTACGGCTGATCGTCAGGATACGACGCGATTATCTCCCCCTCCCTTATAATCCGTATCACGGCTTCAGGCGCGACCGAGCGCTCGAACATCCGCTCGAAGGCGTGGCGCGTAAAGCGGACGGCGCTACAGTCCATACCCGAGCGCCTTCAGGTTTTTGCGGATCGCCTCCTCAAGCTTGCGCCCCTCGGCCATCTGCCCGGCAAGCGTGCCCACCAGCCGGCGCATCTTTTCGTCGAACGGCTCGCCGTCATCCTCGACCGCCTCCGCGCCGACGTAGCGCCCCGGCGTCAGCACGTGGCCGTGGCCGGCGATCTCCTCGGTCGTCGCGCTCTTGCAGAAGCCCGCAACGTCCTTGTACTCGCCCGCGCCTTTCTCGCCGCGCCAGGCATGGTAGGTCGCGGCGATGCGCGCGATCTCCTCGTTGGTGAGTTCGCGATGGACCCGGTCGATCAGCACGCCCATCTTGCGCGCGTCGATAAAGAGCGTCTCGCCGCGCCGGTCGCGCAGGCGCGGGTCACGCTTGTTGCGCGCGAGAAACCACAGGCAGGCAGGAATCTGGGTCGCGTAGAAGAGCTGCGCCGGAAGCGCCACCATGCAATCGACCAGGTCGGCCTCGATAATCCGCCTGCGAATCTCGCCTTCGCCCGAGGTGTTGGACGACATGCTGCCGTTGGCCAGCACGAAGCCGGCAACGCCGTTGGGCGCCAGGTGATGGATGATGTGCTGCACCCAGGCGAAGTTGGCGTTGCCGGCGGGCGGCGCGCCGTACTTCCATCGCACGTCCTCGCGCAGGCGCTCGCCGCCCCAGTCGCTCATGTTGAAGGGCGGATTGGCCATCACGAAATCGGC
>Ga0209061_1002826_pt1 | contig 20522 bp, 18 predicted proteins | sample Coa_R1_10_FD_187157 | JGI IMG/M metagenome (GOLD analysis project Ga0209061, IMG submission 187157) | Surface soil microbial communities from Centralia Pennsylvania, which are recovering from an underground coalmine fire - Coalmine... | ecosystem: Environmental > Terrestrial > Soil >...
CCAGTGACGGCCACGGGTTGCCGGGCAGGCCGGCGGCCTCGCTCTGGCCTTCCAGCATCGCCCCGGCGATGCGCATGCGCACGCGTTCGTCCTTGATGCCGTAGGGAAAGCTTTCCATGAACTTGCGCCGCTTGAAAAGTCCCAGGCCGCAGACCAGCGGCAGCATGAACGAAAGCCGCGCCATGCGCGGAATCGTCCAGCCGTCATAGAAAAACGTGCTGCCGTAAAGTCCGAGACCGTCCACCCACTGCGGGCGTTCGATCGCGAGGTTAAGGGCCAGCACCGAGCCCATCGAAAGTCCCGCCACGAACAGATGATCGACCTCGCGACGCATCCGGTCGGCGCCTTCGCGCACGCTGCGCGCCCAGTCGCGCCAGCCCGTTTTCAGGAGGTCGGCTTCACTGCCGCAGTGGCCGGCGAGCTGCATGCCGTAAACGGTGAAGCCGGCGCGGTTCAGGCCTTTGCCCACGAAGCGCATCTCCGCGGGCGTGCCGGTGAGGCCATGGACGAGCAACACGCCGGCGCGTCCGCCGCGCAGCATGAAGTCCGCCTGTTTGATCATCGATTGGGTCATAGTCGTCAGGCCAACTGCGGCCCTACCAGCGCCACTCCGATCACGATCATGCCCACGCCGGCCCAGCGCCGCAGCGTTACCCGTTCACCGAGCAGCCAGCGGCTGGCCAGCACGACGCCAACGTAGCCGAGCGCCATGAATGCAAAAGCAATACTGAGTTGCGTGCGCGACAGCGCCGCGAACCAGACCACGAATTCCACCGCGTAAACGGCGACGCCCAGTGCAATCCATGGCGAATGCAGCACCTTGTGCAGAAGCGACGGCGCCTCGGCCTCGCCGGTTTCATGCCCTATGCCGCGCTTGAAACAGAGTTGTCCGGCCACCTCGCAGGCAACGGAAGCGAGCAGCAACAGCAAAGTGGCGGCGGTGGCGGTCATGTTCAAGCGGGGTCTGACACGAGAACGGGCAGGGCGACGCCTGCCCGCCATGGGTGCGCATATTGTCGCCGATTTGGCGTCGCTTGGTGGCATCGCGCCTGAACCCGGACCGCCATTGTCTCGCGGCTGCCTTTCAGCGGGGTTTCGCCGCGTCAAAGGCGGGTACTGCGGTCGGCCGGGAGCAGGGATGCGAAAACCTCCTCGACGCCCAGATCGCGCGCAAACAGCATCGCCTGGAAGCGTTCGCCCATTTCGCCCGGCAGGGTCAGCCGCTTGACCTGCTGGGCGAGCGCGTAGCGCGCGGCCTCGTCCGTCGTGGCCTCGTAGGCGGCGGTGAATGCCGCGTCCAGTCCCGATGCCATCAGGAACTCCGACTGGAACATGTACGCGGCCAATTCGAAACCTGCCCCGATCCCGGCTTCGGCCAGTGCCGTGAAATCGACCGAAGCGGTGATGTCCTGCAGCCCCGGCAGGATGAACGGATCGGCATGCGCGCGGTGGCGGTAGTGGCAAAGCAGCGTGCCGTCGCGGCGTTCGGGCAGGTAGAACTCGCGACGCACATAGCCGTAATCGACGAACAAGGCCGCGCCCCGCGTCTGTTCTCCCGCAATGGCTTCCAGCCACCAGGGAAGTTGCGGCAGCACTTCCGAGCGGTAGCCGGCCTCGAACTCACGGCCGAGGTGTCGCTGCAGGTGCCGCACCGCGCCCGCGACCAGCGGATCGGCCGGTCGGTCGGTACGCGCGAAGGCGCCGTTGGCGGTGGTTTCCACGTGCTCCTCGAATACTTCGCCGTCGCGCACGGTGAAGCGCGTGATGGGAAGCGCATCCAGCACTTCGTTCGCGAACAACACGCCCGACCACGGATGTTGCGGCGGCCGATCCAGCCACACGCAGCGTGCGAACACTTCTGCGGGAAGACTGGAACGCAGGCGCTCGCGCTGTCGTTCGCGCAGATCGGCCGATGGTTCCAGCAGCCAGTAGCGGCGCGGCAAAGCATTACGTGTCTGCAGCTCGAGCAGGCAATCGCGCGCGAACGCGCCGCTGCCGCCGCCGAGTTCGAACCAGACCGCGTCGTCCCCGCACGCGCGCAGCGCCGGCGCCGTGGCCCCGGCGACGCAGCGTGCGAACAGCGGCCCCAGTTCCGGCGCCGTGATGAAATCCCCGGCCTTGCCGAACTTCAATCGTCCCGCGCTGTAATAGCCGAGTCCCGGCGTGTACAGGCAGCGTTCCATGAAACGCGCGAAAGAAATCGGCCCGGTCGTCGCGATTTCATGGCGGATCACTTCCGCCAATTGCGCGGAATGCGCGGCTTCTTCGGCGGAGGGTTCGGGCAGGGCGGCGTTCAAGCTGGTGATTGCGTCTGAAATGGTGCACGCTTTGGATAAGGCAGGATAACCCGCGGAGCGCAGCGATGAACGAAAGCCATCCCGTCGTGCTCGTCACCGGTGCCGCCCGGCGAGTCGGTGCGGTCATCGCGCGCGTGCTGCACGGAGCGGGTTATGACCTGGCACTGCATTGCCGTCACTCGCGAGCCGAGCTGGACGCGTTGATTGGCGAACTGGAAGCGCGCCGCGCGAACTCGACGCTGGTGTTGCAGGCCGACCTCGCGGACATCGAGCGCTTGCCGGGTCTCATCGACGCCGCCCTCGCCCGTTTCGGACGGCTGGATGTGCTGGTCAACAACGCATCGACGTTTCATCCAACGCCGCTTGGCAGCATCACCGTCCAGCAATGGGAAGAACTCTTCGCGGCCAACGCCCGCGCGCCACTGCTGCTGGCGCAGGCTGCCGCCCCGCACCTGAAAAACGCGCGCGGTTCGATCGTCAACATCACCGATATTTATGCTGAACGCCCGCTGCGGGACCACGCGGTGTATTGCATGAGCAAGGCGGCGCTGCGGATGGCGACGCTCGCGCTGGCACAGGCGCTCGGCCCGGAGGTGCGGGTGAATGCGGTCGCGCCGGGCAACATGCTGCCACCCGAAGGCAATGCCGATGCGGCGCGGCAACTGGCGTTGAACGAGCAGACGGCGTTGCGGCGGCAAGGCACGCCCGAGGATATCGCGGGCGCGGTGTTGTGGTTGATCCGTGACGCGGCTTACGTCACCGGGCAAACGATCCGCGTCGACGGCGGGAGGATTCTCGGCGCGTGAGTTGTTCCTGAACACCGACTTGAATGGCCTGGGGCGCCGGCATGTTGGGAATCGCCCATCCGTACCGAGAGCGCTGATGACCGTTGCTTCGCCCGCCACGACCGGCAATCCCTCTCAGTGGATCGCGCGGCAAATCCTCGATTTCCTCACCGATGTCCCCGCCAGCCGCGAGCGCCCGCTCGAACACCCGCGTGCGCGTGCGGAGGCCATCGCGCTGGCGGCGCGGCGCAAGGCGTTTCTGGCGTCGTCGTCGCTGGCGCTTCCGCCGGGTCCTTTGGGTTGGCTGACCGTGTTGCCGGAGCTGGTCGCGATCTGGAAAGTCCAGGCGCAAATGGTGGCGGACATCGCCGCCGTGTACGGGCAGCACACCACGTTGACCCGCGAGCAGATGCTGTATTGCCTGTCGCACGCGGCGTCGCAGGCGGTACGCGATCTCGTGGTGCGCGCCGGTCAACGCTGGATCGTACACACGGCGACCACTCGGACGATCCGGCGCGTTGCGGACCGGATTGGCGTCAAGCTATCCCAGCGTGCCCTGGGCAGTTCGCTCGCGCGGGCATTGCCGCTTGCCGGCGCGCTGGGCGTGGGCGCCTACGCCTGGTACGACACGCGCCAGGTCGCGCGCACCGCCATCAGGATGTTTTCGCACGAAGTCGAATTCATCCCCGCGGACCGCAGCACAGAAGTCCCCGCACGGCGCGTGGTGCGCGACCGGGCTCAAGACGCGCGCGAAGCGGGTCTTTGAAATGCTGCATAACCTACTGCGCTACTCGCCACATCCCTGTGACTCGCCCTTCGGGCCGCCTGCGGCGTTCAGATCGGCAGTCCTGCCGATCTAGTCGGCAGCTTGCGTGCCGGCGGTGCTCGCAATGCTCACGTACTGACGTGTACGCTCCGCTTGCTGCGCTCCGGCGACCATGGAACGTTTCTGGCCATGAATGGCACTGCCTTCGCTCGCTACGGTTCTTCAGCATTTCCCGAGGCTGTCAGACGGGCCGACCGACACCATTCCAGGTTCGGCAAGATGGGCGCGAGTTGCCGCCAGCGCTCTATCAATGGCGTGTTGGTGAATGGTTCGCGCAGGTCGGGCGCCAAGTCGGCGAGCGGCGCCAGCACGTGCGCGCGCTCGAATTCCTCGCGGCTGAGGTCGGTCGTGCAGCTCTCGCCCTCGCACCACAACGCGATGTCGACGTCGAGCGTGCGATCCGCATAACGCGGCAGGGTGCGGTCGCGGCCACTCGCATCTTCCAGTTCATGCAGCCATGCGCGCAGCGCCTCGCGCGCCAAGTCGCAGTCGAACGCCGCCGCATTGTTCAGGAACGCCGCGCCCTCGAAGCCGACCGCGGCACTCCGATAGGTCGGCGACACGGCGACTTTGCCGAAGCGATCGCGCAGGGCTCGCAATGCGTCCCGCAGGTGCCGTTCGGGATCGACGTTGGAGCCGAGGCTCAGGTAAACGCGCGCCATGGCGTCACGTTCGGGTCCCGCGTTCGATCACCACGCCGACCGAATCGGCTCCCGTGACCGCGCCGGGCTTGGCCAGCCGCAGTCGCACCCACGGCGCGCCGAACTCTTCGCGGATGATCGCGGCGCAGCGCTCGGCCAGCGTTTCCACCAACTGGAAGTTCGATGCCTCGATGAATGCGATCAGGCGTTTGGAAACCGCCTTGTAGTCGACCGTGTGTTCGATCTGATCGCTCGCGGCCGGCCCGGCATTGTCGAAACCCATCTCGACGTCGAGCACGACCTTCTGGCGGATCTTCCGCTCCCAGTCGTAGATACCGATGGTGGTTTCGACCGCGAGCGCTTCGATGAAGACGATATCCATAGGAGCCGGAGTTGGGGGCGAGGGGCTGGGGGGGGGGGCTGGGGGCTTGAGGCGGCACAGGAAATTTCGGGCGTCATGCTGGTACAGCTCTTCCGAGTCCCGAGTCCCCAGTCTCAAGTCCCGCCAGGCTTTGCAGATCCCAGCGCGGCAGCACGCGGATTTCGGGTCCCGTTGTCTGCCCCGCTGCGAGCCGGATCGAGCCGGCCAGCGCGATCATTGCGCCGTTGTCGGTGCAGAAGGCGAGGCGCGGGAAGTAGGTCTGGAAACCTTCCTGCTGGCCGGCTGCGGCCAGTTGCGCGCGCAGGCGCTTGTTGGCGCCGACGCCGCCCGAAACCACCAGCCGCTTGTAGCCGGTCCGGGCCAGCGCGCGCCGGCACTTGATGGCCAGGGTCTCGACGATGGCTTCCTCGAAGCCGCGCGCGATGTTGGCCTTGGTGGATTCGGCGTGGTCGCTGTCGCGCCATGCCAGCAGCACTTGGGTCTTCAGACCCGAGAAACTGAAGTCGAGCCCCGGCCGGTCCGTCATCGGCCGCGAAAACCGGAACGCCTTCGGGTTGCCCGTCTCGGCAATCCGCGCCAGCGCCGGCCCGCCCGGATACGGCAGACCCATCAGCTTGGCGGTCTTGTCGAAAGCCTCGCCGGCGGCATCGTCCAGCGTGTCGCCCAGGATCGCGTAGCTGCCGATCTTGTCGACCGCGACCAGCATCGAATGGCCGCCCGAGACCAGCAGCGCCACGAATGGCGGCGCCAGCGGTTCGGTCCCCGGAGCGGGCTCTTCCAGGAGCGGCGCCAGCAGATGCCCTTCCATGTGGTGGATGGCGATCGCCGGCACTTCCAGCGCCCACGCCAGCGAGCGGGCCACCGAGGCCCCGACCAGCAGCGCGCCGATCAGGCCGGGGCCTGCGGTGTAGGCCACCGCCGCGAGGTCCGAAACCTTCAGTTCCGCGTCTGCAAGTGTCTGGCGCAAAAGGGGAAGCAGCTTGCGCACGTGGTCGCGGCTGGCGAGTTCCGGCACCACGCCACCGTATTCCGCGTGCAGGGCGATCTGCGAATACAAGGCGTGCGCCAGCAGGCCGCGACCGGGTTCGTAAACGGCCACGCCGGTTTCATCGCAGGAACTCTCGATGCCCAGCACCGGACCTGGTGCCGGGGTCTTTGAATCGGTCATGAAAATCACGTTATAATTCGCGGCTCACCCGCTCACCAGCGGGCCAGTTTACCAAGTGGAGCGTCCATGCCCAGCGTCAAAGTCCGCGAGAACGAGCCGTTCGAGATCGCCCTGCGCCGCTTCAAGCGCACCTGCGAGAAGGCCGGCGTGCTCGCCGAAACGCGCAAGCGCGAGTTTTACGAGAAACCGACCCAGGAACGCAAGCGCAAGCGCGCTGCGGCGGTCAAGCGCCACCTGCGTCGCGTCTCGCGCGAAGTCACGCGCCGCAAGCGCCTGTACTGATACAGGTCGCGTCCCTTGCGAGAATCAGCCGGTGCTGCCCTGCGGCACCGGCTTTTTGCGTTTGCAACGCTGAAACCTGAGGTGGATTTCGTGTTCTTGCCCTCTTGAGTCAAGGGGGCGGCGCAAGACAGCCGTCTTGCGCGGGGGTTGTGGAAGAATGAGCAAGCTTGATCGAAGCGATCGCTGCAGAACTGGCCGGGATTTTCCATGAGCGAACTCAAAGCGCGCATCACCGAGGACATGAAAACCGCGATGAAGGGCGGCGACAAGCCGCGCCTCGGCACGATCCGGTTGATCCTCGCCGCGCTCAAGCAACGTGAGGTCGACGAGCGCATCACGCTGGATGACGCGCAGGTACTGCACGTGCTGGAGAAGATGCTGAAGCAGCGCCGTGATTCCGTCGCACAGTACGAGGCCGCGAAACGCGAAGATCTCGCCGACCAGGAACGTTACGAAATCGGCGTGATCGAGGGCTACCTCCCGGCGCAATTGACCGATGCGGAACTCGATGCGCTGATCGCGCAGTGCATTACCGGCGCGGGCGCGACGTCGCCACGCGACATGGGCAAGGTGATGGCGCTCCTGAAGGAACGCGCCGCGGGCCGTGCCGACATGGGCGCGCTGTCGCAGCGCGTGAAGGCGCGGCTGGCCGGTTGATCCACCGCATCCCCTGATGCGGCTGCCTTTGACAGCCACGTAGAACCCCATCCTTATGGGCGCGCTGTCGCAGCGCGTGAAGGCGCGGCTGGCCGGTTGATCCACCGCATCCCCCTGATGCGGCTGCCTGTGACAGCCACATAGACCCCCATCCTTCGGAAGGGGGTGAACGCGTTACGCTTTTCCCTAGTCCCTAGTCCCTAGTCCCTAGTCCCTGGTCCCTGGTCCCTGGTCCCTGGTCCCTGGTCCCTGGTCCCTGGTCCCTGGTCCCTAGTCCCGCGCTACTTCGTCTTCCCAAAGTTGTAGACGAGATTGGTGGTGAACAGGCTGTCGAGGTGCTTGGTGCCCGGCACGATGTTGGAGTTGTAGCGGTTCTCGTACGCCACCTTCAGCGCCAGCGTCCTGGTCATCGCGACCGCGACGCCAATGTCGTTCTGGTAGTACTTGTTCTGGCTGCCGACCTCGGCCAGGAACGTCTCCTGCAGGCTGGCGCTGTCGGTGAGGGCGAGCTTGTAGTTCACGAGTCCGCGGCCGATCGCTTCGTCCTGCACCGGCGGTGTGACCGACGTGGTAACCGGCGGCGTTACCGTCGTGTCGACGACCGTGTAGGTTTGCGGCTGGTAGCGCTTGTAACCGGGGCCTGCCTCGACCGACAGTTCGGCGCGGGCATCCTTGAACAGGATGTAGCCGAGCCCGATCGACGCCACCGCCTGCCAGCGGTTCGGCGCGAAATCGTCGTGGTCGTAACGCGCGGCGCCGATCAGGTAGGAGCGCGGATTGAATTTGTAACCGACCGAACCGCCGAGGTCGTAATGGTTGGCGGTGGTTTCGTAGTTTTCGGTCTCGCCGGTCACGGTCCCGTTGACCAACACGGGAACCTTGACGCTGCTCTTGGCGCGGTTGGCGTCGAGGAAAAACGCGTCCTTCCAGGTGTCGTCCTCGTAGCCGAGCTTGAACTTCGCGTCCATGTTGAGCGACTTGGTATTGCCGGTGGAATTGGCGAGGCCGAATTCGCCGCTGCCGCTCCAATTCGTGTTCGTGCTGTCGGCAAGCGCGAGAGCAGGCAGACAGATTGCAAAGGCCGCCGCCAGCGCGGTAAGACGTGAAACTCTCATGCAAAAACTCCTTGACGTGTTCAACGCGAACCCGTGAGGCTGGAGTCCAGGCGCTGAACTGCTGTTAAATTTGTGTGACGAGTTGGGGTCGCGGCTGGGTCTTTCAACCGCGCCGAGGCGGAAAGAACGCCGCCACCGCGTGTCGCGCTTCGGCGAAGAACAGCCAGCGTTCGACAAACAACCCTGCGACGGCGGCAATCGCCGTCAAGGGCGCGATCCACATCGCGCCGCTGGGCAGGGCGATCACGATGCCAAGCGCCGGCAGCGCCGCGAACAACGCGACAGCGATCCGGCGCAGGCGCGTCGAGTGCTTGCGTGCCAACACGAACGCCATCTCCCGGGTCAGGTAGCTTTGCCCGGTGACCGGACCTTCGAAGGCACGCACCTTGCCCAGCATTTCCAGCCCTGTCGCATGGCCTGCGGAATTCGAAGGCAGGCCGTCGATGCGCCGCCAGTAGTCGTATTTGACGATCGCCGCGACCACGGCAAGCGCCAGCAGCGCGAGCGGAAAGGCAACGCCTATCGTGAAGCCGGAAGCGAGCGCAAGCCACGCCCACAGCCACAGGCCGCCCGAGAGCAGCGCGAACGCGAAATACAGCGGCAATACCTGCGGTGTGCGCCACGCACCGATGGTCTTGAGCGAACGGTAGATGTTGGCCGTGCACAGGATGGTGGCGAGCGCGCACAGCGCGAGCAACGCACCCGCGATTCGTGGTCCAGGACCGTAGCGGTTTGCAAATACCAGCGACGCCAACGCGAGCATCGGCAGATAAGTGATCAGCGACGCGATGCCTTCGCGCGACAGCCACGATGAACTCCACTGGCTGAGCGCGCGCCACGCGCGTTCGGGCCGGCCGAGGTGCGCGGTCGAGGCAAGCAATCCCACCGTCACCAGCACGAACCCGAACAGGAGCGGCACCAGCACGTCGATCTTCGAGAGCGGATAGATCCCCGCAGCGATCGCGGCGCCGAGCAGGCACCACACGCCATAGCCCGCGCCGCTCAACACCGTGAAAAAGATCACCGTGAGCGCGGGCTTCATCGCGACAGGGCCTTGTCCAGCCAGCGCAGCAGCGGCGGCAGTTGTGCCGTGTCGAGCATCTCCCCGGTGGCTTTGTCGACCACGGTGGATGCAGTCGAACCGTTGCGGCGCGGTCGTGGCGGCAGATAACGGTTCACCGGGCGATAGCCGAATTCCGGCATCAAGGCGTAACCGCCGCGGTCGGCCACGACCTTCGACACGTCGGAATCCGGATCGCCCAAGTCACCGAACATCCGCGCGCGCGTGGGACACGCCATCACGCACGCCGGCTGGCGATCGCGCTCATCCAGCGTTTCGTTGTAGATCCGGTCCACGCACAACGTGCATTTCTGCATCGTGCCGCGCTTGGAGTCCTTGCGTCCTGCGTCCGACGTGCTTGTCTTCGGATGCGGCAGCGCGATCTCGCGCGCACCGTACGGACACGCCCACGCGCACAACTGGCAACCGATGCACTTGTCCTCGTCGACCAGCACGATGCCGTCGTCCGCGCGCTTGTAACTCGCGCCGGTCGGACACACCGTCACGCAATCCGGCGTCTCGCAGTGCAGGCACGAGCGCGGGAAGTGGACCATCTGCGGGACTGGGGGTTGGGGGCTGGGGGTTGGGGAATCTCCAGTCGCGTTCGCTTTTGCCGGTCCCCAGTCCCCAGTCCCCAGCCCCGCGATTTCGTAGCTATGCACCCGATTGAACCACACGCCGTGCGGATCTTCGCCGTAAGGCTCATCGTCGGGCAGCGGCCCGAAATCGCCGCCGTCGTTCCATTCGTTGCACGCGACCGCGCAGGCGTGGCACCCGACGCAGATGTCGAGGTCGATCACCAAACCGAGCTTCTTTTTCGCTGGTGCGGGCAGGGCGGTCATGCCGTCACCGGCCGACACACGCCGCGTGCGTGCAGAGGCAGACCGACATCCCTGTCTCTTTTCGCGCGCCTCCGGTGCGCGCGGGTGACTTCTCTTTGCTTGGCCAAAGAGAAGTCACCAAGAGAAAGGCCACCCCGCGAACACGTCCTCCGCACATCCCTGTGCTCCGGATTCGCTCGCGGGCGCCGGGGTTCGCCGACGGCACTCCCCTGTGCCTGCGGCGAACTGGCGCACATCGTGTGCGCCATCCTGCGGACTGATCCGTCGTCCGCTCGCCGTGTTCGAGGGGCCCCGTTTGGCGCGCATCCATGCGCGCCTGAGGGGACGGAGCATGCGGTTTGATCTCGCTCCGAACGAGGCCACGGATGGCCGTCATCAGAGTGGAGCTTTTGCCGCGCCTTTGCACGACGCCGAGCATCGCAGCGCCAAGCGGGAGCAAGGCGCGCCTGTCCGAGCACAGGGACGTGCGAGTTCGCGCCGGCCCGCTTGGCGCGAGAAGCGCAGGGAAGTTGAGGCAACACGATGTTGCCGAAACCGGCGTGCTCGGCGCAATGGTTTTGGCCACTTTTGCCGAAACAAAAGTGGCTCGCTCGCGCAGCGAGCGAAACCGCTCTTCTATGAGGCGCGCGGGAAAAAGCAGGGACGTCGAGGCAGATAAAAGCACGAGATCAAAACGGCCAGATCTTCGGAATCACGAGCATCGAAATCGCGCAGAACAGCACGATCAACGGCAATCCCACTTTCGTGAAGTCGGTAAAACGATAACCACCAGCGTAATACACCATGGTGTTGGTTGGATACCCGACCGGTGTCGCGAACGAAGTTGCCGCCGCGAACGCGACGGCGACGACGAACGGTCGCGGGTCGGCGTGCACGGCGTGCGCGACGCTCGCGGCGATGCCGACCATCAGCACCACCGACGGGTTGTGGCCCATCAGCTCGGTGAGCAGCGCGGTCATGATGTAGACCATCAGCAGCGCCGCCAGCGGCCCGTGGTTGCCGATCAGGTCCAGTGCGCCGTGCACGATCGTGTGCGCCAGCCCGGTCGTCTCCATCGCGATGCCGAGCGGCAGGATCGCGCCGAGCAGGATGATGATCTTCCAGTCCATGCCCTGGTACACGTCCTTGCGCCCGAAGCAGCGCGTCAGCGCCATGGCGGCGACGCCGCAGATCGCCGCGATCGGGATCGGCAACCAGCGCAGCGCGGAAACGATCACCACCGCGGCCATGATCGCGACCGCGATGAAGGCCTTGTAGCGCGGGCGTCGCGCGTCGTCGCGCTCGTTCAGCACCACGAAGCGATCGTCACTGCGCAGGCGCTTCACGGCATCCGCGGGGAGCAGCATCATCAAGACGTCGCCGGTCTGGAAGGCCACGTCGCGGATCTTGTCGCGCAGCAGGTGGCCGCGACGGTGGATGCCGAGCACCGTTGCGTTGTAGCTGGGCAGGAGGTCGAGGTCGCGCAGCGTGCGGTCCTCGGCGGTGCTGGCCGGGGCGATCATGGCCTCGACCAGCACGTTGGCCGTGTCGCCGTTGGAGACATGGGTGAACTCGGGATTGATCTCGAGCCCCGCGTGCTTGCGGAATTCCTCCAGCTTGTCCCATTCTCCGCGCACCAGCAGCACGTCGCCGGTCGTGAGTTGCTGCGTGCGTGGGGACCATACGTGCTGGTCGCCGCGGAGCAGTTCCAGCGGATACACGCCGCGGTCGCCCAGTTTCGCTTCGGCGATGGTTTGCCCGACCAGCGGCGATTCCGACATCACCTTCAGCTCGGTCACGTATTTGCCGACCTGGAGCGGACCGGATATTTCGTTGTCGAGGTGCTTGGGCAGCAGCCAGCGCCCGATCACCATCAGATAGATGATGCCAGCGATGGCGAGCACCACGCCCATCGGCGTGAATTCGAAAATGCCGAACGCCGCGAGCCCCTGCTTTTGCGCCAGCGAATCGACCAGCAGGTTCGACGAAGTGCCGATCAGGGTGCACACGCCGCCCATCTGCGCCGCGAACGCCATCGGCATCAGCACGCGCGCGGGTGACGTATTGGTGCGCTGGCACACGCGCAGTGCCAGCGGCAGGAACGTCGCAACCAGCGCGGTGTTCTTGACGAAGGCGCCGAGCGGCGCGATCGCGAGCATCATGCCCAGCGACAGCAGCCACGGATTGCGGATGCGCGAGAGCAGGTTGATCACCGGATCCAGTGCGCCCGATCGTTCGAGGCCCACCGCCAACGCGAACATCGCCGCGACCGTCACGGTCGCCTCGTTGCTGAAACCGGACATCGCCTGCTCGGGCGTGACGATGCCGAGCGCGACCAGCAGGCCCAGCGTGATGAGGGCGACGAGATCCACGCGCACCTTCTCGCTGGCGAACAGCGCCATCGCGACCACGATGATCACGGCGGTGGCCCAGGCCTGCCAGGTCATGGGCGATATCCCGACGTGAATGCCCCATCAGACATCCGAATTCTCCCCAATCCAGTCATCCGCAATTCTTTGCATCCCGCCCTGCGCCGGTGTGCCGTGCAATCGACTGGCAACAGCAGACACGCGTTTGTCTGCGGGTGCCGCACCACGGGCGGCAGCTTGCCACGCCACTGCAAAAAAATTGTTCAGGCCTCCGCCGGCTCGAACCGGTGGCCCGCCACGCGCGGCTCGGGATCACGTTCCAGCCGCACCTTCAGGTCGAACCAGGCGGCCTGCCCGGTCACGGGATCGCCGTTGCTCCAGGCGCGGTTGGCGGCACGTTCTCCGATCAAGTGATTCAGCAGGAAACCCTCCGTGAATTCCGGTGCCTTCGCGCCGAGTTTCCAGGCGCCGCGTTTCTTGCCGATCGCGTTCCACGTCCATACGGTGCCCGGCGCGGTCGCCGCGTGCGCGCGCACTTCGACGCGCATCCGGCCGCGCGGCGAGGCAATCCACGCCCAGTCGCCATCCTCGATCGCGTGCGCAGCCAACGTGGCAGGATGCACGTACAGCACGTTCCGCGCCGCGATCTGACGCAGCCAGCGGTTCTGAGATCCCCACGCGTGGTACATGAACATCGGTCGCTGGGTGATGGCGGAGAGGGGAAACTCCGCCCCCCTCTCCCTCCGGGAGAGGGGTTGGGGGTGAGGGTTCGTGCCTTGCGCAAGACCCGGACCCTCACCCGGCGCTCGCGCACTCGCGCTGCGCACGCGTTCGCTTCGCTCCGCCTCTCCCGAAGGGAGAGGGGAATCAGCGTCGCTTTGCGACGAGTACCACATGGGCACCGGATCAAAATACCTTTCCACCCGCGCGCGTTCGGACTCCGGCGGCTGCACCGCGCCGTGTCCCCGCGCGGCTAGCCGGAAGCGCTGCAGCACTTCGCAATACAGCTGCATGGTGACCGGCTCGGTCGAAGCCACGAATCCCATCGACTGCGCCCACTGCAAATAATCGCGGTTCGCCATCCTGTAATAGCTGCCAGCTTCCGGCACCCGCGCCTCGAAGAAGCAGCCGTGTTCGACGTAGCGTTGCAATTGATCGGGATTGGGCTCCCCCTTGCCGGTTCGCGATCCATCTGCGCCGCGCCAACCGGCCAGCATGCCCACGCCCGGCGCGCGCTCGTGGCGCACCATGTAGTCGGCATAGTCCTTGTAGAGTGGCTGGCCGTCGCCATCGACCATGTTCGGCAATTTCAGTCGCGCGCCGAGGTCCAGCAGTACGTCCTGGAATGGCCGCACGTCACGATCGGGTCGCACCACCGGCTGCCGGATCGCATCGGCCGCCGAGTCCGCATCGCTGATTGGGCGATCCAGCAGGCTGATGCAGTCGTAGCGTTCCAGATACGTCGTATCCGGCAGCACCAGGTCCGCGAAGGCAACGGTTTCCGAATCGTAGGCGTCGACGTAAATGATGTGCGGGATCCGGTAATTGCCATCGTCGCCGCGCGCGCACAGCAGCTTGCGCGTCGACGCGGTGTCCATCGCCGAATTCCAACCCATGTTGGCCATGAACAGGAACAGCGTGTCGATCCTCAAAGGGTCCGCATCGACCGCGTTGCGGATCACCGATTGCAGCAGGCCGTGTGCGGCCAGCGGATATTCCCAGCTGAAGGCGTGGTCGATCCGGCGCGGCTTGCCTTCCGCATCCACCAACAGATCCTCGGGCGATTGCGGATAGCCCAGCGGATTGCCGGTGAGCGAACCATCCGGCTTGCGCGACTTCGCGGGCTTGTTGCCGGGCGGCGCGGGCTTCGGATACGGCGGCTGGTAACGAAAACCGCCGGGCGTGTCGATCGCGCCGAGCAGGATCTGCAGCACGTGGATCGTGCGGCAGGTGTGGAAGCCGTTGGCGTGCGCGGCGATCCCGCGCATCGCGTGCATCGAGACGGGTCGGCCAAGCATCGTGTCGTGCTGGCGGCCGTGCATATCGGTCCAGGCGATCGGCAGTTCGATCGCTTCATCGAAGGCGACGTGCGCGAGCTCGGCGGCGAGGCGGCGGATGGTCGGCGCATCGACTCCGCAACGTTCCGCGACGTTCTCCGGCGCGTATTCGTCGGCAAGGAACCGTTCGGCGATCAACCGGAACGCCGGCACCGCCTTGCGTCCGTCGGGCAAGGTGTATTCGCCGGCGATCGCCGGTGAAATGTCGACCGCATCGGCGCATGCGACGCGTCCCGCCCTATTCCCCCCACCCACTCGCGCTGCGCGCTCGTTGCCCTCCCCCGCGCGCGGGGGAGGGGATTCCGATGCTTCTGCTTCCTCGACCACGTGCGAGGAAGGGGATTCCGGTGCTTTTGCCCCCTCCCCCGCGTGCGGGGGAGGGCTGGGGTGGGGGAAAAGGTGCGAAGAGCGATCCCAGCACAGCGGTTTCCCGTCCGCATCGCGCGCGATCAACCCATCGTCCGCGGCGCCTGGATCTCGAATCACCAAATGGTGCGCATTGGTGTAACGCACCAGGTAATCGAAATCGACGCGATCGTTCCGCAGCAGTTCGTGGATCAGCGCGCCGGCGAGCAAACCATCCGTACCCGGATTCACGGGCACCCATTCGTCCGCGATCGATGCATAGCCGGTGCGTACCGGGTTGATCGCGACGATCTTGGCGCCGCGCGATTTCATCTTGCCAAGACCGAGCTTTATCGGGTTGGAATCGTGGTCCTCGGCCACGCCCCACAGCATCAGGTATTTGGTGCGCTCCCAGTCGGGCTCGCCGAATTCCCAGAACGAACCGCCGAACGTGTACATGCCGGCCGCGGCCATGTTCACCGAACAGAACCCGCCGTGCGCGGCGTAGTTGATGGTCCCGAACCGCTGCGCCCACCAACCGGTCAGCGCCTGCGACTGGTCACGGCCGGTGAAGAACGCGAGTTCATCGGGATTGCGCGCGCGGATGTCGCCCAGCCACTTCGTGGCCAGCGCGAGCGCCTCGTCCCATTCGATTTCGCAAAACTCGCGCGCGCCGCGTTCGCCCACGCGCAGCAGCGGCTTGCGCAGCCGCGCCGGCGAGTAGTGCTGCATGATCCCCGACGAGCCCTTCGCGCAGATCACGCCACGGTTGACCGGGTGATCCGGATTGCCGTCGATGAACCGCACGCGGCCGTTCTTCAGGTGCACTCTGATTCCACACCGGCACGCGCACATGTAGCACGTCGTCGTTTTCACCTCGTCGCCAGTTGGACGATTCAGTTCTAGGTGGGCATGAGGCATGTGCGCGTGCTCCAGATCCTGCTGATCCTGCTATCGAACCGTCCATGGTGCCGGGCGCCGGCCGCGACATCCCTGTCGCGTCGCTCGTCGCTGCGCGATCTGCCCCCGGCAGATCGCAAGCGCAGCGCCTCGCCCACACCGGCACGCGCACATGTAGCACGTGGTGGTCTTGACTGCGTCGCCGGTGGGACGATTGAGTTCGAGATGGGCGTGGGGCATGTGTTGTTGCAGGCAACTATCCAACCGTTTGTGCTGAGCGTAGCTTGCGCAGCAAGCGAAGTCGAAGCACGCTTGCACATTGCGCTTCGACTCCGCTCCTGCGGACCTACGCTCAGGGCACCCCGCTTGCCGCCAATCGCGCGGCGCGGCATGCTGGGGTCTGTTGGTGTCAACAGGTCCTTGGCATGCACCAGTACGAACGCGTGCTCAAGCTGCACGGGATTTTCAAGTCGCACCGGCGGCCGGTCGGCGTGCAGCGCCTGCGCGAGGAACTGGGTTGCTCGCGCGCCACGCTGTACCGCGACATCGCGTTCCTGCGCGACGCTTTGGGCGCGCCGCTGGACAGCGATCCGGAGGGCGCGGGTTTTGCGTACGACCAGGCCGAGGGCGAGCGCTTCGAACTGCCCGGCCTGTGGCTGACCAGCGAGGAACTGTCTGCGCTGATGGCGCTGGAAGCGCTGGTCGCGCGCTCCGATCCGGGCGTGCTGGCCGATGCGCTGGCGCCGTTCCGCGCGCGCGTGGAGAAACTGCTCAATGAACACGCGGGCACCAAACAGCAGCCGCTGGATCGTATCCGGGTCGTGCCGTGGGGTTCGCGCAAGCTCAACCAGCAAGTGTTCCGCGCGGTGGCCGGCGCGGTGCTGGCGCGTACGCAGCTCAAGTTCCGTTACCGCGCACGCACCACCGGCGCGGACAGCGTGCGTCACGTGTCGCCGCAACGGCTGACGCACTACCGCGACAACTGGTATCTAGACGCCTGGGACCATGACCGCGAGGCGCTGCGCAGCTTCGCGGTGGACCGCATCGGCGACGTCGAGCAACTGGACAAGCCGGCCGTCGACCGCGACGAGAAGGAATTGAACGAAACGCTGGCGTCGAGCTACGGCATCTTCGCGGGCGCGCCCAAGGCGTGGGCGACGATCCGGTTTTCCGCGCGCGCCGCGCGCTGGGTCGCCGACGAGCACTGGCACTCGCTGCAGGAAGGCCGCTGGCTCGACGATGGACGTTACGAACTGCGCGTGCCGTATTCGCAATCGCGCGAACTGGTGATGGACATCCTGCGCTACGGTCCGGACGCGGAAGTGGTCGCGCCGCAATCGCTGCGCGAGGAAATCCGCATCATGCACAAGCTCGCGCTCGACGGGTATCAAGCCGCCGACTGACCTGCTGCGCTCGGCAGCTTGCGTGCCGGCGGTGCTCGGAATGCTCACGTACTGACGTGTGCGCTCCGCTTCCTGCGCTCCGGCGACCCGCAACCTGCCGTCGCTCGCGACGGTCATTCGACGGCTCGATCAAAAATGGTAATTCTGTTGCAACGTGTTGGAACGCGTTAAGTTTGAAACTTATGAACGAGCATCGCAACCTCGTGGTCCGTCCCGGTGCCAAGCCGACGATCGCGCTGGCGCTCGGGACCGGCGGCGCGCGGGGACTGGCGCACATCGGCGCGATCGAAGCCATCGAGGCGGCGGGCTACCACGTCACCGCGGTGTCCGGCAGTTCCATGGGCGCGCTGATCGGCGGCATCTACGCGGCCGGCAAGCTCGACGTGTATCGCGACTGGGTGTGCGCGCTGCAGAAGATCGACGTGCTGAAGCTGGTGGACTGGACGCTGTCGGGCGCCGGGCTCATCAAGGGCGAACGCATCATCGGCGTGCTGCGCGAACTGATCGGCGAAGTGGACATCGAGGAGTTGCGGATCCAGTTCACCGCGGTCGCGACCGACCTGGACCGCGAACGCGAAGTATGGCTTTCACGCGGGTCCCTGTTCGACGCGATCCGCGCCTCGATCGCGATCCCCACGATTTTCCGACCGCATCCTTTCCACGGCCATCGCCTCGTCGACGGCGGGCTGATGAACCCGCTGCCGCTGACGCCGCTGCTGCAATCGCCCAGCGACTACACGGTCGCGATCAACGTCAATGCACTGCCCGAGGTGCTGCCGGAGTCGCTGCGGCCGAAGCAAACCCGATTGAGACGCGGGCTACGCAGCCGGATCGGCGCGTTCGTGAAACGGACCATCGGCACCGGCGAGCAGGCCGATGCGCAACCCGGCTGGATGGATACGCTCACCCAGTCGCTGGACCTGATGCAGGAAAACCTCACCAGCTTCCGGCTCGCCGCCGACCGTCCCGACCTCGTGATCGAGATCCCGCGCAACGCGAGCGCGGTCTATGAGTTCTACCGCGCGTCGGAGTTGATCGAACTGGGGCGCGAGCGCGCCGAGCGCGCGCTGAAGGCGTGGCGGCCCGCCAGTTCGCACTGATCGCCGTTCTGGCGCAGGCCGGGATCCAGTGTTTTTCCATTCCCCGCTTGCGGGGGTGAATCGGCGCGTTTAGCCGATGCCTTGAATGGCATCGGCTGCGCCGACGAACGCCTGAGGCAGGATGCCGAAGGCCGGGTTGCTTGGCGAGCGCACGACGCGCGAGCCTAGCAACGGTGCCCGCAGGGCGGATGGGGGAAGCGCTTGCGAAGCCGTTACGAGTGTGGTTCGACATCCCTGTCTTGGTTCCGCGGCGCAGTCTTTGCGGGGTAATTTCATTGCGCGTCGGAGCGCGCCGGCACGAAGTGCTGCTTCTTCTTGTGCACGCGCCCGTTCTCGCACTGCGGTCGCGGGCACGGCCCGCTCCTACAAAAGCTGCGCTGTAGGACCCTGCGTGCAGGCGACCTGAAACTGCCCTTGGTGCTCGCCGATCGCGCGCCGGAGCGAACTCGGCCATCCATGGCCTCGAACATGCGCGCCTTGCTCGCGCGATCGGCTGCGCGTCGCGGCGTCATGCAACGGCGCTTTGAAAAGCTCCGCTTCGTCGCCGGCCATCCATGGCCTGCTCGGAAGCGCGCGAGACTCCTGCTGATGTAACTACCAGCTAGGCAACTTCTTGGTATTGGTGGAACTACTCGGCTCAACCGAATTGTGCTGCCTGCTCCGCGCCTTTGGTTGTGAGTTTCCAAACGCCATTTCCTGATCGTGTAACGGGTTCAAGTAACCCTTCCTTGCGCATTGTGTAGACTTGCCACTCCGCCGTTTTTTCCCAGCGGATCGTCCCTGATTCAATGTCAGCGTGATCGGCGTCCGTCAGCCGGTCCCCCATATCCTTCTCCAGCTTCCGAAGGGCAGGTTGTCGTTCCATTTGTCCACCATTGCGATGCAAGAGCAGGAGGATTGGCACCCGGAATTCGTTAAGTGAGGTGTGGCCATTTCGCAAGCGCCGTCGCTGCCCCGTGTTTTTTATTCCGCCATGCTCGCCGTTGGTGTTCCGTTCGGGAGCGGTTTCCAAACCAGCTAACCGGCGGAGTACCGTATTGGGGGTGTCCTCCAGTGGTCGAGCATGCTTCTTCAACCAATTCCAAACTTCGTCATCTATCCGAATCGTAGGCATGACAGTTCTCCTCGGTTACTGTGTGACACACTAACACAATAACGCATCGGCAATCAGACCTGGGCGTGGCAAAGCGAGCGGCTTCTGAGGCCATGGATGGCCGGCATCGAAGCGACAAACGCGCCGTTGGCGGTGCCGAGAAGCGCAGCCGAACGGCGGAGCAAGCGCCGCATGTTCGAGCACATGGATGTGCGAGTTCGGCGCGGCCGCCGTTCGGCGAGCATCGCAGGGCAGTCGAACGAACACGACGTTCGTTCGACCACCGCCTCAGGCGCATGGTCTTTGGCTACTTTCTGCCGAAACAGAAAGTAGCCCGCGCCGTTGGACGGCGCGGAAAAAGACAGGGATGTCGTGCAGCATCGTGCGAGGAAACCGGACCCTCACCCGGCGCTTCGCGCCACCCTCTCCCAGAGGGAGAGGGGTTCAACAGCGCGCTAAAGCGCGGTGAGGTTCGCGTATGCCGCCACGAGCCATTTCGGCCCCGCATCCGCAAAGTTCACCTGGATGCGCGTGTGCGCGCCCGAGCCCTCCGCGCTTATCACCACGCCTTCGCCGAAGCTGGCGTGGCGCACGCGCTGGCCGAGTTTGATCGGCAAGGTATTGTCCAACCCGGCGTGGCCGCGCGCGACGCGCGGCGTGTACACCGGTCGCGAGATGCGCGCGCGCGGACGTACTTCGGTCAGCAGGTGCGCGGGCAATTCGTCGAGGAAGCGCGATGGGCGCGACAGGGTTTCGCTGCCGTACTGGCGGCGCGATTCGGCGTAGCACAGCACCAGCCGTTCGCGCGCGCGGGTGATGCCGACGTAGGCGAGGCGGCGTTCTTCTTCCAGGCGCGATGGATCTTCGACCGAGCGCTGCGTAGGAAACAGGCCGTCTTCGAGGCCGACCAGGAACACGATCGGGAATTCCAGGCCCTTGGCCGAATGCAGCGTCATCAACTGCACGCAATCGCTGCCCGCTTCGCCCTGGCCTTCGCCGGCTTCGAGGGCGGCGTGCGCGAGGAATGCGTCGAGTTCGGAAAGGTTCGCCTCGATGTCTTCGGGCGTGCGCTCGAAGCGGCTGGCGACGTTGACGAGCTCATCGAGGTTTTCGACGCGCGCTTCGGCATTGCCGCGGCTGTCGCGTTCGTAGTAATCGCGCAGGCCGGAGTGCGTGATCGCGCGTTCGACTTGTTCGGATAGCGCAAGTGCGGGGCTGGGG
>Ga0209061_1002827_pt1 | contig 20521 bp, 15 predicted proteins | sample Coa_R1_10_FD_187157 | JGI IMG/M metagenome (GOLD analysis project Ga0209061, IMG submission 187157) | Surface soil microbial communities from Centralia Pennsylvania, which are recovering from an underground coalmine fire - Coalmine... | ecosystem: Environmental > Terrestrial > Soil >...
GTACCCGCCGTCGGCGTTGGCCGCCCCCACCCCGTTCACCGCCGGGCTCACCGTTGCCGTGCCGCCCACGTTGGACGGGGTGAGGGTGATGGTCGGGCTGGTCGGGGTGATCACGAAGTCCCCGGTGGCGGCGGTCACGCAGACGAAGCCGGCCGGGACCTGGTCAACCGCCAGCTCGGTGATCACGATCGGGCTGATCGGGGCCGCCTTGGCGTTGGGCAGGACCGAGACCGCCGGGTTGTTGGCCGTCACGATCTCGTTCAGGGCGGCAGCGTTCGAGCCGATGGTGAGGGCCTGCTCGCCATTGTTCGCCGCCGTCCCGTCAACTGGGCAGGTCCCCGCAGCCACCGTCCCCTGCTCGTAGACCGCCTCATCGGCGGTGCAGGGGGCGACGGGGGTGCCAGTGCCGACGAACACTACGTCCCCGGTCGAGACGGCCGGGCCAGTGGTGTAGTTCACGTTCAAGATGGCGCAGTTGAACGGGGTGCCCGACCCCACCGTGGCGCTGTTGGTGAAGGTGATCTGCAACAGGTCGGTAAGCCCGGCGGTCTTGTCTGCCGAGCTGTCGTTGGGGTTGGTAGTCAGCGTCACGTTGAAGCTGGGCTGGGTCACCCCCGCTCCTCCGCCAGTGCAGATGACGGTCGGCGCGTTGGAGAACTCCACCCAGTTCCCGGTGGTGACGTTGTTGGTGGCGCCACCAGCGGGGAAGACCGGGATGTTGATCGAGTCCCCCTGGGCCCAGGTGAGTGAGGTCGACCCGGCAATCACGGTGGCTGCCGACACCGGCGGGTCGGCCAGCTGGAAGAGCCAGGACTGGCCGGGCTGGTTTGCCTTGCCCGGCAGGATCGCCTTGACCGGGCCGCCAGGGAGGAGACCGATTGTGTTCGGCGTCGCTAAGTACGAGATCGGCGTCCCACCGGAGAGAGTCGCCGAGGCGGTGCCGGCGAGCCCGAGGGTCACCCCGAGCACGCTCACGACGGCGAGCATCGCCGAGGCCAGCACGCCGAGCGTTCGATGAGGCCGCAGCCTCTGCAGGATCTTCACCCTGTGGTCTCCTTCGTTGGTACCCGTGACGACCGGCTGGCCGCCGTGTCCTGCGCACTGCCACTGCCGGGCTCTCGGCCAGCGTTGACCGACGATGAGCCCAAGAGCTGCCGGGACGATAGGCGAGAGCCCCGGCCTCGGCAACTCCTACTACCTAGTTCAACTGTCCGCGGCCGGAATCTGTGACAGCCAAGACCGGGTTCGTAGGCAAAGTCGGTGCCCCATGGACGCTGCCGGACTCGGCGACAACCCGGACCGGCTCGACAGTCGCGCCCGCTCAGGATCCCGGCCCCGCCCTCACGACGGGCTGCGCGTCACGATCGGCTGGGTGAGGGGAGCGAACGGCGGCAGGGGGGTCGGCCCTGACGATGCGGTCGAGGTCGGCTGGTCTGCGGGCAGCGAGCTGGACGCTGGTGCGCTGGCGCCAGTCGGTGACGGCGAGTCCGTCGGCGGGGCCGACGTCACAGACGTGGTGTCGCCAGAAGCTCCAGTACCCAGGACCACCACGGTCAGCTGGACCGTGTTGGCCGGCTCGGACTCCACCAGCTGGGCCACGAACTGGGTCCCGGTGAGCAGGCTGTCCGGCGCTCCCTGGCTGGTCACCGTGCCCCGGTAGACGTAGCCGAGGTCGCCGGGGGACCCGATCACCTCTTCTAAGACCCCGACCAGCTCGACCGAGACCTCGCCCTGGTCGCCTGAGCCGGTCACCAAGGCGGTGAACCACCCGTCAGAGGACAAACAGGCGCTGGCCGACAGGCTGTCAGTCTCGGCCCCCCCGCTGCCACCGAAGTCGCTCACCGACAGCGGCGCGGTGAAACCGACCGACGCCCCGGCCATGGGCAGGACCGTGGTCGGGGCGGTCCCGACCGAGACCGCGGAGCCCAAACCAAGCGGGGTGCCGTAGCTGAAGCCGGGGCCGGGGGCCTCCACCCCGTCGGTGGCCGTGCACGGGGCCGCCGGCAGCGCCGCGACCGCCGCCCCAGCCGACCCAGACGGCTGGGTGCTGGGGTCGACCCAGCCGTAAGAGGTGGTCGAGGTGGCCTTAGGGAGGCTGGGCGGCGCCGGAGCAGCGCCGAGGGGTGCCGCCGGTGGCGGGGGCGGTGGGAGGCTCACCGGCTGCAGCGGCCCGGCAACGACGTCGTTCGACAGGGCGCTTTGGGCTACCGGCCGCGGCGCCGGCGGCGCCGCCGGGTGGTTGAGCAGCACGGTGGACGCCGACACGGTGGCCACCGTGGCCGCCAGGCTGAACACGAGCGTCCCCTTTGGCTGGGCCGAGACCAGCGCCCACGCGCTCTGGCCCAGGGGAGTGGCGGCGATCCGGCTGGCCAGTTGCTCGACCATCGACGACCCGGTGGAGGGAGCGAGCCGGTTGGCCGAGCCGACCGACCGGGCCCGCTGGCCGAGCCCGAAGAGGCCGTGGCCGTTGCGCCCGAAGAGCCGGAGCACCGGCAGAAACACGATCCCCCGCAGGCTCCCCAGGGAATGGCGCAACGCCCGCTTGGCCCGGGACACCCGGGCTCGGGCGTTGTCGACCGAGATGTTCTCCACCTCGGCCAGCTCCTCGTAGGCGAGGCCGCCCACCTCGTGGAGCACCACCGCCCGGGAGTTGGCCCGCGGGATGTTGGCCAGCGCACTGCGGACGATCTCGACCGTTTGGGGGTCGCTCACCGCATCGGCCACGTCGCCCTCGTGCTCGAGGGCCACGCTCTGGGCCAGACGGATGTTGCGGGCAGCCCGCATGCGGTGGTCGGCGCAGACGTTGGCCAGGATCCGTCCCAGCCACGGCCCCAGCCGGTAGTCGCCGGTCAGGCCGAAGCGGCGGATCCCCTTGAGCGCCCGCTCGAAGGTCTCCTGCACCGCATCCTCGGCCTGGCCACCGGGGCCCAGCTGGCGGCGGGCCTGGGCGCTCAAGGCGTCGTAGTGCTCGCGGGCGATCACCGAGAACGCGTCGACGTCGCCGCCCAAGAACGCCAGGACCAGCTGGCGGTCCCGGTTGGCCTGGGTTGGCACCGCCCGGGCCGTCCTCCGCTCGTCCTGGATCGTCACCTGGTGGCCTCGCGCACGGCTCCAACCGCCCCGCACCCGCAGCTCATCGGCACCGGTCGGGCTCTCCTTCTCCTCGTGGCGGCACGCGGCGAGCGTCGCACGGCGCCCGCGGGCCCGACTCCCCGGGTCGCCCGCTGGGCTCCCCCCTCCGCACGCACAGAGCGTAGCCGCAGGACGCCCCGCCACGGGGTGGTTTTCGCACCGCCGGGCCGCCCCGGCAGCGTCGGCCCTGTCCAGGGCAGCGAGGACCCAAGACACGGCGCCACCGTCCGGGGCGAGCGGCCCGGGGTTCGGGCACAATCGGCTGACCCATGGCTCCTCTCCTCCCCCGCCCCGGCGAGGCCACGGCCACCCTCGGGGCGCCCCCGTTGCCGCCCCGACGCCGGGCCGCGCTCCCCGACCGGCGTCGCGCTGTCCGCTGGACGGTGCTCGCCGGGGTGGTGCTCGCCGGCCAGCTGGCCTGGCTGCTCGCCGTGAGCGCGCACCTGTGGCAGCGCTTCTCGCTCACCTCGGACTACGCCCTGTTCTTCCAGGCGTGGCACCTCATCGGGCACGGACAGCTCTCTCCCACCTCCACCCTGTATCGGACCACCCCGTTCCTGGACAACCATCTCGAGCTGTTCTTGTACCCGCTGGCGCTGTTCGAACCCCTCGACCCGAACGGGTTCGTCCTGCTCGTTCTGCAGGACCTGGCCACGGTGGCGGCCGAGCTGGTGGCGTTCGTCTGGATCCTCGAGCTGATCCGCGATCACTGGCCACACGGGCGGCGAGGCCGGGAACTGGTGGTGGCTGGTGCGGTGGTGGTGCTGGCGGTGGACCCGTGGATCTGGTGGTCCGACGCCTTCGACTTCCACCTGGAGGTGTTCGCGGCGCTGTTCGCGCTGCTGGCCGCCCGTAGTCTGTGGGACCGCCGCTACGCCACCGCCGCGCTCTGGACTGTGCTCACGTTGTCGTGCGGCACGGTCGAGTCGGTGGCGCTCGTGGGCATCGGCATCGGGATCGCCATCTCGGGCCGGCGGCTGTGGCGCCACGGGCTCGGCCTGGCCGCGCTCGCGCTCGCCTACGTGCTGGTGTGCGACGCCCTCGGCTTCGACAAGGGCAGCGAGCTCGCCACCACCTACGGCTACCTGGCGGCCGCCGCGCCCGGCACCCAGCTGCACGCCACCCAGGTCGCCCTGGGCGCCCTGCGCCACCCGCACCTCGTGCTCGACATGGTCAACCAGAAACGACGGGAGACCTGGCAGGCCCTGGCCGGGCCGGGACTGGTGGGGGTGGCCAGCGCGCTCGGGCTGCCGGTGGCGGCGGCCCTGCTGGTCCCGGCGGTGCTCAACGCCCAGGCGTCGGTGATGCAGCCCGAGGCGGCGTTCCAGATCTTCCCGGTGTACCTGTTCGTGCCGGTCGGCGGGGTGCTGCTGGTCTGCTGGCTGGCCCGGCGAGCGCGACCGTTCCAGCTGGCCATGGTGGTGGTCGGGGTGGCGGCGGTGGTCCAGTCGGTGGTGCTGGCGGTGGTGTGGATCCCCCGGGCTGCCCCGTACTTCGTCCGCACCAGCCCCCAGGCGGCCGCGGTCCTGGCCCGGGCCCTGGCCATGACCCCGCCGGGAGCCGAGGTGATCGCGTCCAACGGGTTCGTCGGCCGCTTCGCCGGCCGGCCCTGGGTCTACGCCCTGGAGGCCCCGGTCGGTTCGGGCACCGTGCCGGTGCGGGCGCCGGTGGTCGAGCTGGTCCTCTCGTTCCGCCAGGGCTTGGAGACCACCCCCCTGGCCCACACCCGGGCCGCCATCGCCCAGGTCGAGCACCGGCTCGGGGCCCGCCAGGTCCTGGACTCAGCCGGGATCCACGTCTTTCTGTGGCACCCGGGGCCGTCGGTCCGCAGCGTCACCCTCCCGGGGCTGTGACCGCCCGAGAACCCTGAACCTGAAGAAGAGCTTGATGGTATCGACCAGGATGGAGCCCGCCTCGCGCACCGACACCGTCGAGCGGAGTCGCTTGTCGACCCGCACCGGCACCTCCACGAAGGAGCCGTAGCCGAGCCGGCGGGCGAGCACGAACATCTCCACGTCGAACGCGAACCGCTCCTCCCGCATGGTGGCCACCAACGCCCGGGCCACCTCGGCCCGGAGCAGCTTCACCCCGGTCTGGGTGTCCGGCACGTCCAGGTCGAACAAGGCCCGGACCAAGAGCCGGTACCCGCTGGAGGCCGCCCGCCGGAGCCAGGGCAGGTGGGGGGCCGCCGCCTTGGCCCGCTTGGAGCCGTAGACGATGTCGGCGCCGGTCTCCTCGGCCCGGGCCATCAGCTCGGGCAGCACCTCGGGGGCGATGTCCCCGTCGGCGTCGATGAAGGCGACCAGGCGGCCGGAGGCCTCGGCCATGCCGGTGCGGACCGCGAACCCCTTGCCCCGGTTGGGGCGGTAGCACAGGGTGCGCACCACCCCGGGGGCCAGCCCGTCCAGGGTCGTCTCGCTGCCGTCGGTGGCCCCGTCGCACACCGCCACCACCTCGAACGCGAGGCCGGCGGCGCCCACGGCAGCCACCACCCGTTCCACGGTCGGGCGCAGGGCCGGCCCAGGGTTGTAGAAGGGCACGACCACGGTGAGGTCCAGGGGGCCGGGCGGCCCGGGCACGTGGGGGGGCTGGCCGGGTCTGATCGCCCGACGCTAGGCGACCGTGGGACCGGCTGTCCGCGCTCTTCCGGTCACTTCCCGCCGTCTTGGGTCGCGATCAGCCGGGCCAGGGCCGAGCCGAACGGCAGCGCGGCCGGGCGCCCGCTGTAGCCGGTCCACCCGGTCGGCGAGACGTAGCCGATGATCGGGTAGCCGTCGTCGGTGGAGGTGGTCGGGTCGAAGTAGCCCGACTCCCACACCGCGTCCACGTCCCCCTGGGGATCGATCGGCGGCCCCGAGTTTCCCGACACCACGTCGATCAGCCCGCCGCTCACCCCGACCACGATGCCGACGTGGGCGGCGTAGCCGCTCGCGGTGTCCCCCCAGACCACCGCGTCGCCCGGGGCCGGGTCGTTCTCGGGCCCGGGCTTCCATGCCCCGGCATGGGCTTCGCCCCAGTCGACGAAGGTGTAGGCCCAGCCGTTGATCCCGGTGGTGTCCACCCCGGCCGCGGCCCAGGCCCATTGGGCGAAGTCCGAGCACCACTCCTCGGCCGCGTTGCCCGGGGCACAGCCGGCGGTGGTGCCGCGGCCCCAGTAGGCGGTGTAGATGTTGCAGTTCGAGCCGGGCGGGTTCTCCACCACCGCCAGGTTGTGCTGGTCCTGGCTCTCGGCCGCGGCCACGATGGCCTGCACCACCGCCGGCGGGTCGGGCCCGGCCGCGGCCACCAGCAGCTGGGTGCCGACCTTGAGCACTGCCGGGTCGGCCCCCACCGTGGGCCCGGCCGCGGCCAGGGTCAGCCCGTAGGCGTTCCACAGCCGCCCCCCGGCCCCGTCGTTCACGTAGTTCATGAGGTCCCCGCCGGGGCCGACCACGTAGATCTCGACCAGCACCGGGCCGTAGGTGATGGCCGCCGGGTCGCCGGTGACCGGGCCGCTGCCGGCGGCCGCGGTGAGGTCATAGGCGTTCCAGACCCGACCCCCGAAGCCGTCGTTCACGAACTCGGTCAGCTGGCCGCCGGCGTCGAGGTAGACGTGGACGGTCGGGCCGTAGACGACCGCGCTCGGGGTGCCCGAGCCCGAGGGGCCGGCGGCGTCGACGCTCAGGTCGTAGGCGTTCCAGGGTCGCCCAGCAAATCCGTCGTTCACGAACTCGGTCAGGTCCCCGTTCACAGCGGTGCCGTAGACGTGGAGCGAGGTGCTCCCGTAGACGATGGCGGCCGGGGAGGCGCCCAGGCGGGGGCCGGCCGAGACCGCGCTGAGGTCAGCCGCGCTCCAGCTGCGAGCCCCCGAGCCGGTGCCGGTCAGCTCGAGCAGGTCTCCGCCGGCGGCGACCACGAACGCCTCGAGGGCCGAGCCCACCACCACCGCCGCGGCGTCCCCTGAGACCGGGCCGATGCCGGTCTGGCTGCTCAGGTCGACGGCGTGCCACAGCTGGCCGCCCGACCCGTCGTTGGTGAACTCGATCAGGTCGCCCGCGGGGTCCCGGGCCAGCACGTAGACGCTGGCGCCGATCGCGATCGCGCTGGGATCGCCGGCGATCTGCGGGCCGCCGGACGCGGTCGTGAGGTCGTAGGCGCTCCAGGAACTGGCGCCGCCGCTGCCCGAGACGAACTGGACGAGGTCGCCCAACGCGCTCTGGGCGAAGACCTGCTCCCCCGGGGCGTACGCGATGGCCGAGGGCCGTCCGATCACGGTGGGCCCGCTGGCGGCGGCGGTGGCGTCGTAGGCGTTCCACAGCCGGCCACCCGCCCCGTCGTTGGTGAACACCTGCAGCGGCATGACCACGGCGTCCGAGGGCGCCGCCTCGGCCGCCCTCGGTGCGCTGCACCAGGTGGCGGCGCCGGCGGCGAGCAGGAGGCCGGCCACCGCCCGGGCCGCTGCGCTGGTCCTCCTCACCTGGACGCTCCCGACACTGGGTCCGAGGTTCTCCGCCGAGCCGACACGAAGCGACCAACCATAGGTCGGCCGGCCCGGCGGGCGGTGGACCCGTACGGCTCTGCTCGACACCGGACCGGCACCCGTCGGCGCACCCGGCGCGGGTCCGCAGCGCCCACGCGACCGACGCACAACCCTCAACTCTCACCTTCAAGTTTAGCCTTAGTGTGTGCGCTGAACTGGGATTGTTGGCCGTGAATGTCCCGGTGTCCCCTCGAGGCCGCCCAGCAGGATGGCGAGCTCCCGAGCCGAGCGCAGCCCTCGCCCGGGCGCGGACACGCCCACCGTGCACCGGTAGTGCAGCGTCACCGGCCGGCCAGGCGCCCGGAGGGTGACCGTGTAGCTGGCCCAGGCGAGCGGCAGGGTCCAGCGGGCCAGCACCAGCATGCCCTGACGGACCTCGACCGCCTGGGGTCGGTCGCCGTGGCAGGGGACCGGAGCCAGGCGCAGCGTCATCGCCCGCCACCATCGGGCCGGGTCGATGGCCGAGACCGGACCCCGGGACTCGTTGAGCGCGATCCACCGAGTGGGCCCGTGCGCGCTCGCGAGCGGGTCCACCTCGAGCGGGTACCACCCCGAGCCCAAGTAGCGCTGGTAGGCGGCGGCGCGCTGCTCGACCGTCCCGGCCTGCTCGGCCGGACCGAGTCCATGGACGAACCCCAGCGCGACCGCTCCCAGGATCCAGGCCGTGCACATCACGAAGACCGCCGCGCCCGGGCGCAGCCGGCGACGCGATCGGGCGGCCATCAGTCGGTGTAGAGCCGCTGGGCCAGCACCGTCACCCAGTAGCCGCTCACCGCCAGGCACCCCAGGTACGGCACCACCCAGCTGACCCGGTCCATGAGCCACCGCACCCGGGGGTTGAGCGGGAGCACGAGGAAGAACGGGTAGGCCAGCCGGATGACCCCGAAGGGGTACCCGGCGCTGGCCGACTGGTAGAGGATCACCGCCGCGCCTACCGCCACCAGCCAGGTCTCGACCCCGTGGCGGCCGGTCAGGAGCCACAGCGCCGCCACCACCAGCACCAGCAGGAACGGCGCGTCCACGGCGTGGGCCAGGGCAGCCTGCTGGCGCTGACCGATGTAGTCGAGCACCCCGTCCGATACCGGCGACAGGGTGATCGCGTGCCACAGCACGGTGCCGATCGAGGGTGTGCCGATCCACGCCCGCTGGTCCTGGATCGAGGCCAGCGGGTCGCCGAAGCGCACCCCGAGGTAGGCCATGAACCCGACCAGCCCGCTCAGGCCGAGCCCGACCCGGGCCACGCCACCGCGTGAGGCCAGCGCTCGCCAGCCCCGGTCACGCCACTCGGCCACCACCAAGGCGACCGGCACCGCGATGCCGGTGTAGTAGAGGCCGGTGGCCGCCCCGGCGAATGCGAACGCCAGGGTGCGCCGGCCGCGCTGGTGGGCTCGGAGCGCCCCCACCACGCACAGCGAGAGCATGGTGGTGCCGTACCCGGTCACCGCATACAGGGCCGCCGGGTACACCAGCGCGAAACCGATCGCCCAGCCGAGCTGTCGGGTGGTGGCCCCGCCATCGCGCAAGAGACGGCCGAGGATCACCAGGGTCGCGCCCTGGCACACCACGCTCACCAGGCAGGCGGCCCCGTTCCAGCCCAGCCCGAGGGCATGGACCCCTCGGACCACCAACGGGTACAGCGGGAGGAAGGCGATGTCGGCGGTGGTGGTGGGGTTGCCGTTCCAGCGGTAGCCGAGCACGTCGATCTCCCGCAGCCAGCCGGCATCGCTGTTCACCACCACCGTCTTGAACCCCTCGTGCACCGACAGCTGGGGCTCGAGCAGGTGGAGGGCGGCGAGCAGGGCCAGGCCCACCACCACCAGCCAGAGGAGGTAGGCGCCGAGGACCCAGGCGTCCAGCGGTCCCAGCCCGAGCCGGCAGAGGACCGGGGCGTCGAGCCTGGGCGGCCCGGCCGCGACCGACGGGCCGCTCCCCGGCCGATCGACGGCCTCGCGCTGGCGCCCCGCGCTCAGGGGACGGTGATCACCTGGGCGGCGTAGACCAGCCCGCCGCCGAAGCCGATGAGCAACGCCCGGTCACCCGGACGGGCCCTCCCCTCGGTCCGCAGCCGGTGCAGCGCCAGAGGAATGCTGGCCGAGGAGGTGTTGCCGGCGGTGGCGATGTCGTCGGCCACCACCACCGACGCCGGCAGCTGGAGGGCCTTGACCATGGCCTCGGTGATCCGCTGGTTGGCCTGGTGTGGGACGAAGACGTCGACGTCGGCCAGGGTGACCCCGGCCGCCTTGCAGGCCGCCTCGGCCACCTTGGGCATCTGCTCGGCCGCCCACTTGAACACCCGGCGCCCTTGCATCTCGATGGCCGGGCGACCGAGGGCCGGATCTCGCCGGAAGGCGGCCCAGTCCGGAGCCAACCCCAGGACCTCCCCCCGGGCCCCGTCGCTCCCCCAGACCACCGGGCCGACACCCTCCTCCTCGGCGCGGCCCACCACGAAGGCGCCGGAGCCGTCGGCGAAGATGAAGGCGGTTGCCCGGTCCTGGTGGTCGGTGATGTCGGTGAGCCGCTCGGCCCCGACCACCAGCACGTGCTCGGCCGTCCCGGCCCGGACCAGGTCCCGGGCGACTCCCAGCCCGTAGCAGAACCCGGCGCAGGTGGCGTTGATGGTGAGCGCCGGCACCTCAGTCCCGAGCGCGGCCGCCACGCGGACCGCCAGCGGGCGGACCGGCTGGGGGTCGGTGCAGGTGGCCACCAGGACCATCCCCAGCGCGGCCGGGTCGACCCCGGCGTCAGCCAGCGCCCCGGTGGCGGCGCCGGTCGCCATGACATCCAGGGTCTCGTCGTCCTCGGCCCACCGGCGGGAGGTGATCCCGCTGCGGGTCCGGATCCACTCGTCGCTCGAGTCGATCGACCGGCAGATCTCCTCGTTGTCCACCACCCGGGGGGGCCGGTAGGCGCCAACCCCCAGGACCGCCGCCCCCCGGGGCAGGTTCTGGCTCACGGCCGCATCCGGACCGTCATCGGCCGACCGGCCATGGCGAACTCGGCCTCGGTACCAGTGGACTTGGCGAAGTAGAGCCGGATGCCGTAGCCGTCGGCTCCCTCCGGGGTCCGCTCCACCACCACGTCGCTGATGCGGGCAGCACAGAGGTGCCCAAGCAGGTCGACCATGTCGTACTCATACAACATCACCAAGTCCTTGAACAGTGGGATCCGTCCCCGCACCGCCAGGGTGTTGAACCACCGGCTGCGCCGACGCAGCTCCCGGGCCGCCCGGGCCAGCTCGCCACCGGGGATCCGTCCCTGGAACTGGACGAACCCGAGGCCCCCCGGGGCCAGCAGCTCGAGCAGCTGGTCGAACAGGGCCAGCCCCTCGGCCGCCACGATGTGCTGGAACACAAGGACCGAGTGGACGAAGTCGACCGGCCCGACGCCAGCGGTGAGCTCCGGATCGAGGCGGCGTCCGACCACGAAGGCCTCGGCGTTGTCGACCCCGCACTCGGCCAGTCTCGTTCGGCACCGCTCGACCATGGTCGAAGAGATGTCGAGGCCGATCGCTCGGCTCGAGCGGCGGGCCAACGGCACCAGGGTCCGCCCCACGCCACAGCCGAAGTCCAGGGCCACGTGGGGGGAGACCTCCCGATCGAGCTCGTTGCGCAGCACCGCGAACACGTGCTCGACGTGCTGCTCGCCGGTGCGCCAGAACCGCTCCTCAGCTGCCGGGCTCAGGGCGTCCCGGTGGTACTCGTCGGCCGAGAGGACCGCCCACAGCGGGTCGGTGGCCGCCAGCACCTCCCAGGACCGGGCGTCGACCTCGAAGGCGTCTGGGTGCCTCGGCCCCGGTTCAGCCGCCAACCTGGTAGAGGCCGGTCAGGGTCCCGGTGGCGAGGACGTGGCCCCGGATGAGGAACCGGAACTTGGCGTAGGTGGTGGTGTGGTCGACCCCAAGCGAGTCGAGGTCCAAGGCGTAGACGGTGAAGTGGTAGTGGTGCGGCGGGTCGCCGGGCGGAGGCGCCATCCCGCCCCAGCGGCTCTCCCCCCAGTCGGTGAAGCCACAGGTGCCCGGCGGGGTCGACCCGGCCGCCACCTCCCGCACGTCGGGTGGGAGGTCGAACACCACCCAGTGGGTGAACCCGACCCCGGTCGGCGCGTCGGGGTCGTGGCAGGTGATGGCGTAGCTCCTGGTGCCCTCGGGGCCCGCGCTCCACGACAGGTCCGGGCTCCGGTTCTCGCCGCCCACCATGGTGTGGGCGGCCGACGAGGGGATGGGCTCCCCGTCAGCGAACAGCGTGCTACGGACCTCGAGCGTCCCTTCTGCCATGGTTTGCCTCCTCGCACCGGACTGCGACGGCACGGACCGTAACGCTGGCGGCCCGACCTGTCACGGCTGGACGACCGGGACTACTCGGCCAGGCCGACCGGAGCGCCGTCGACCATCTGGTCGAGGTACTCGGACAGGCCGTAGCCGACCCGGCCGTCCTCCAAGGTCCAACGGGTCATGCCCTCGGAGATCCGGGTGACCAGCTCCGCCCCAGCGGGGTCGACCCGGCGGTTCCGCAGCGGGATGAGGCGCAGCACCGAGCCCCGCACCCGCACCGTCTTGGTGCCGGTGACCAGCTCGGCCTCGATCCCGGCGTGAACCGGCGGCTGACCCTCCCAGCTCGAGCGGATCCGGAACTCCGTGCACAGCTCGAGCGTCGTGCCGTCCCAGACGAAGCCGCCCCGGCTCCCCGGCCCGTCACGGCGGGCCACTCGGGAGCCCATGAAGCCGAAGTCCGGCCCGAAGTTGGCGGTCAGCCACCGGTAGTACCAGGGGGCCTGCCAGGAGCGGGGGCCCCAACTGTGGTCCCGGAGACCGAAGCCGCTGACCTGGAACCCCTCCTCCCCCACCGTGATCTGGCCGGTCGCCGACACCAGCTGCTCGTAGTGGCCCCGGGCGAACTCTTCCCCCGGGCGCTCGGCCGGCTCCTCGGGCTCGCCTCCGAACATCGGCGACACCCTCCGGTAGGTCAGGCGAGCCGAGACCTGGGTGCGGGGGTTCCCCCCGAACGCCCGCCTCGGGTCGCTCATCTGCAGGGGGTCGTCGAGGAGGACGACCGGGCCGTCATAGGCCACCCGGAGCTCCTCGAACGGGGTGACCACCTCGAAGCGCATCCCGGCCGCGTCGAAGGCATCGTTGGTGGTGACCGCCGGCCGAGCAAACATGAAGCCCACCCGTCCGTCGGGGAGATACAGGCAGACCGTCATCTCCCCGACCCCTTCGTTGGCCCGGTTCCCGAGCCGGAAGAACCCGCCTAAGCCGGGGTCAGGGTCATAGAAGTTGAAGTACATCGACTCGTTGAAGTTGGGCTCGGGGCCCAGCTCGTGGAGGTACTCGTCGGCGGGTTCAAGGCGCAGCGCGATCGTCTGAGCCTACCGGTGCCGGGCTGGGGCGGTCGATCGGGTCGTGGCTCATTTTGGGAAATCTGTGCCGTGCCCGGTCGGCCGGCACGGGGTGAGGATCTGAGCCATGCCGAGCCACCAACCCCAGTCCAAGCCGCTCGGGTGGTCTCGCACCTCCCGCTCGGGATCGTGGCCGCTCTGCTCTTGGTCCACTACTTCGGCCGGGACACTCGTGTACTGGGGGCCCTGGTCGTGGTTACGGCGCATGATTCACTCGATGCTCCGGTAGCTCGGGTCGTTAGCCAGTTCGGCATCTGATCGACTGGCTACGCCGTTGTGGCCAAGAAGACCCGGATGCCCGTGGATGCCAACCAACGGGGGAAGGCGGTCGTGGACCTGCCGGCGGGCCAGCGGGAGCTCGAGGACCCGGACGAGGGGAAGGATCAGGCAGCGGTCGAGGCGACCCGGTCGGGCGGTCTAGAAGCGGGAAGGCACGGGCCAGCAAACGCAACGGCTTTCAACGAAGGTCGAGGACCATGCTGCCTCGGTGTCGCTTCGCTTCCTGCACCACAACTTGGCCCGGCCCACAAGACCCTCACGAAGCGGTACGGGGGTAAGACCACCCCGCGATGGCCGCGAGCAAGGCCGATCATGTCTGGTCGGTCTGGGGTCTGGTCGGACTGGGAGATCGCGGGCTTGCTGGACTGAATTCCCAGCTCACAGGCCTGGAAACAGGGGGCAAGTAGGCTAGGGGGGTCGTGCTCACCGACACCGAGATCAGAGGTGCCATCTCAGATGGCCTGATGGCCATTGATCCTTTGGACGATGGCCTGCTGCGAGGTGCGAGCTACGACATGAGAGTGGGCTCAGAGGCATACGTCAGCGGCTCTGACGAGGTAATCGACGTTTCCAACAAGGGTCTTGTGATCGTTGACCCCGGAAAGTTCGCGATGATCACAACCCACGAACGAATCCGATGCGGTCCCCAAGTCGCTGGACAGCTCGGATTGATGTCTGATTTCGCACGCCAGGGCCTGGTACTGCTTTCGGGGCCACAGATCGACCCTGGGTTCGACGGCATCCTGATCGTCCGGGTGACCAACCTTGCGCCGCGCAGAGTGACGCTTCCCTACAAAGCCCCGTTCTTGACCGTTCAGTTGTTCAAGCTCGGGGAACCCGTACGTCATCCCTATGCAGGGTCGCGCCACGGGCAAACTGGCTTGCAGCCGCAGGACCTTCAGGAGTTACACGATCCCGAGACTCCGACGCTCGGTGGCATGGTCAAGTCCTTGGCCAGCCTTGCTAAGGACGTAGGCGATTTGAAGTCGGCGGTGAAGTGGATGGCAATGGCCATTCCCGTCATCGTCGGGCTCGGGATCGCGATCATCGGGATCATCGTCGGTTTAAAGTAGTTCGTCCTGGCGAACCGCCAGATTCAAAGGAGCCCCTACCGTCGATAGTGTCCAGCGCGTGGCCACCTTCTCCGCCGAGGAGCTCGCCCAGCGCCTTGGCGTGCTGGTCGGCCAGGCCGTCGGCGAGCCGGTCACGGTGGCCGAGCTGGTCCGCCAGCCCGGCGGGGCGTCCAAGGACACCTGGACGTTCAGCGCGACCAGCCCGGGCCGGACCCGCCGGCTGGTGCTGCGGGCCGACCGCACCCCGAGGGCCGGATCGATGACGATGGAGGCCGACCTGCTGGCCGCAGCGGCCCGGACCGGGGTCCCGGTGCCGACGGTGGTGGCCGCCGGCCAAGACCTCGACGGCAGCGGCCTCGGCTACCTGGTCACCGAGCTGGTCGAGGGCGAGACCATCCCCCGGCGCATCCTGTCCGAGCCGTCCTTGGCCGGGGCTCGGGCGGCGATGGCCCGCCAGTGCGGACGCATCCTGGCCGCCATCCACCGGATCCCGGCCGACCAGGTCCGGGGGCTGGCACCCAACGACCACCCGGTGGACCGGCTCCGCCACCAATACCGCCAGTTGGGCCAGCCGCACCCGGCGTTCGAGCTCGGCCTGCGCTGGCTCGAGGCATCGGCCCGACCGCGCCCGGCAACCACCGTGGTCCACGGGGACTTCCGCAACGGCAACTTCATCGTCGGGCCGGAAGGCATCCGGGCGGTCTTGGACTGGGAGCTCGCCCACCTGGGCGACCCGCTCGAGGACCTCGGCTGGCTGTGCGTCCGGGCCTGGCGCTTCGGCGCCGCCCCGGTGGTCGGCGGCTTCGGGAACGTGGCCGACTTGGTTGCCGGGTACGAGGCGGCGGGCGGCGAGCCGGTCGACACCGAGGCGCTGGACTGGTGGATCGCCTATGGCACCCTGCGCTGGGGGGTCATCTGCATCGTCCAGACGCTCACCCACCTGAGCGGTGCGGTCCGCTCGGTCGAGCTCGCCACCATCGGCCGTCGCGTCTGCGAGGTCGAGTCGGACCTCCTCGAGTTGCTCCCGTGGGGGACCCCAGCCACCCCACCGCCCGGTGGGCCGGACCGCCGCTCGGTGCCCTCGGGGCCGCGACCGCCCCACGACGTGCCTTCGGCCGGCGAGCTCCTCGACGCGGTGCGTGACTTCCTCGAGACCGACGTGGTGCCGGCCACCAGCGGCCGGGTGCGGTTCCACGCCCGGGTCGCGGCCAATGCGGTGGCCATCGTGGGCCGCGAGCTGGCCACCGCGGACTCGATGGCCGCCGCCCACCAGGCCAGGCTGGCTCGGCTGGGCATGGCCACCGACACCGAGCTGGCCGACGCCATTGCCGCCGGCCGCCTCGACGACCGTCTGGACGAGGTGGCCGACCTGGTCCGCGACGCGGTGGCCGACAAGCTGGCGGTGGCCAACCCGACCTACGCCACCGGTCGCCCCGGCCACTAGGCACCGAGCCTGGGCTGGATCGGCGCCGGGGGGACCCGCCTAGATTTGGCCCCGCATGCCTTCCCCCAAGATCCACCGGAGCCCCTACCCCGATGTCGAGATCCCCGACGCCACGCTGACCGAGCACGTGCTGGGCCCGGCAGCCAGGCGTGGCGATGCGGTGGCCCTCATCGACGGCACCTCGGGGGAGCACACCTCCTACGCCGCCCTGGCCGGCCTGGTCGGCGGGGCCGCCTCGAGGCTGGGCTCCCTCGGGATCGGCCCGGGCGGCACGGTCGCGCTCATGAGCCGCAACCAACCGGCCTTCGTGGTGGCGTTCCACGGCGCGGTGGCTGCCGGGGCCTGCATCACGCCGCTCAACCCGGTCCTCACCGTGGCCGAGGCGGCTCGCCAGGTCGCCGACGCCGGTGCCACGGTGCTGCTGGTCGACGACGCCACCGTCGACAAGGGTCACGAGATCGCCGAGGAGACCGGAGCAAGCGAGGTCGTGCTCGACCGCTCCTGGCTCGACCCGAACCAGGGACAACCGCTGCCGGAGCGTCCGGCGGGCCTGGACCCGGCCCGCTCGCTCGCCGCGCTGCCCTACTCGAGCGGGACCACCGGGCGTGCCAAGGGAGTCATGCTCACCCACCGGAACCTGGTCGCCAACCTGCTCCAGCTCGGCGCGGTGTGGCCATATCGCGAGACGGACGTGGTCTGCGCGGTCCTCCCGCTCTTCCACATCTACGGCCTCAACGTCATCATGAACCTCGCCCTGGCACGGGGCGCGACCGTGGTCACGCTGCCCCGGTTCGACCTCGAGACGTACCTGTCGGCCATCGAGCGCTACCGGGTCACCCGCCTCCACCTGGCTCCGCCGATGGTGCTCCAGATGGTCACCGACCCCCGGGCGGAGCGGTTCGACCTGTCCTCGGTGCGCTGGGCGGTGAGCGGAGCCGCGCCGCTCGACGCCGAGCTGGCCACCCGGTTCGAGGAGCGCTTCGGAGTGCCGGTGGTCCAGGGCTACGGCATGACCGAGGCGAGCCCGGGGACCCACAGCGTCTCCGAACAGGACCAGCATCGCGCCCCGGCCGGCTCGGTCGGCTGGCTGCTCCCGAATACCGAGGAGCGCCTGGTCTCGCCGGCGACCGAGGAGGACGACGAGACCGAGGGCGAGATCTGGGTCCGGGGACCTCAGGTCATGGCCGGCTACTTGCACGACCCCGACGCGACTGCGAGCACGCTCACCGCCGACGGCTGGCTGCGGACGGGCGACGTCGGGCGGGTCGAAGAGGGCGCGCTGTTCATCGTCGACCGGGTGAAGGAGCTGATTAAGTACAAGGGCTACCAGGTGCCGCCGGCCGAGTTGGAGGCCCTCCTGCTCACCCACCCTGCCGTCAGCGATGCCGCGGTGGTGGCGATGCCGCACGAGCTGGGCGGCGAAGCGCCCAAGGCCTATGTCGTGCTGAGCGCGCCGGTGGACCCCGACGAGCTCATGGCGTGGGTCGCGACCCGGGTCGCGCCCTACAAGCGGATCCGGGCCCTCGAGGTCGTCGACGAAATCCCCAAGTCCCCTTCGGGGAAGATCCTGCGCCGCGTCCTGCGGGAGCGGGCAGCAAGAGAAAGGCAGGCATGAGCAGCCCCCGCATGAACGTCGAGACCCTGAGCGCGATCGACGTCCACACCCACGTCCACAGCTCGATCCACGACGCGCCAGGCGAGCACCCGATGGACGCGATGTTCGACTACTTCGGATCCGACGTCGTGCATCCCACCGTGGTCGACCTGGCCACCTACTACCGGGAACGGAACATGGCCTGCGTGGCGTTCATGATCGACGCCACCGCGGCCACCGGGTCGCCTCCCCGTGTGTCCAACGAAGAGATCGCCGAGCTGGCCGCTGATCATGCAGACGTCGTCATCCCGTTCGGCTCGATCGACCCCCACTCCGGTGCCGCCGGGGTGGCCCGTGTCCGGCCCCTGGTCGAGCACCACGGCATCCGGGGCTTCAAGTTCCACCCCAACCAGCAGGCCTTCTACCCGAACGACCCCGACTACTACCCCCTCTACCGGGCCATCTCGGAGATGGGGGTGCCAGTGGTGTTCCACACCGGCCACACCGGGGTCGGCGCCGGGCTCCCGGGTGGCGGAGGCATCCGCCTCAAGTACTCGAACCCGATGCTCATCGATGACATCGCCACCGACTTCCCGGAACTGCAGATCATCCTGGCCCACCCTTCGTTCCCGTGGCAGGACGAGGCCATCTCCGTCGCCCTGCACAAGCCGACCGTCTACATCGACCTGTCCGGCTGGTCTCCGAAGTACTTCCCGGCCAACCTGGTGCAGTACGCCAACACGCTGCTCAAGGACCGTGTCCTCTTCGGATCGGACTATCCGGTTATCACGCCGGACCGCTGGCTGGCTGACTTCGAGCGGCTGGAGATCAAGCCAGAGGTCCGGCCGCTCATCTTGAAAGAGAACGCGATCAAGCTCCTGCGGTTGGACCGCTGACCCTGCAGACCGGGTGGGGAAGCCCGGGCATCGCCAAACACTCAACCGGGCGCGCGCCGCAACGGCCACCTCGGGACACCGACACCGGGATCGAACGCAGAGCCCAAAGCATCAGCTGATTCAGGCGAGCTGCCTGCGTCGCATTTCGATGATCCAGGGTCGATGATCGGCCTCCCGCCGCTCGAGACTCTTCGATGTCGCGACCTCTGCGAGCGGGCAACGCCGTCAGGGAAGGCGTAGGAGCCAATGAACGATCCCAGCACACGGACAAGTAGCGAGGATCGGGGCCCTGCGACCGCTTCGTCATACTTCGAGTGCTCACCCCTGCAATTCGCGATCCCTCCCCTGGCATTATGCGAATGAACCCTTGCAATACGCTAAACGGCACGCGGGCAGTCAAACCCTCCGGGTTCCCTGGTTGACCCGCTATTCAGTCCTTGAGACGGCGGGGTGAAGACCAGTTATCATCACCGCCCACGTCACCTTTCTTGTCCCGCAGCCAGCGTCGTGAGCACTCGCCACCTCTGTGCAGCTGGCGGGTGCTGGCAGTGGCCGCGCTCGTCGCCGGCGGGCTGTCCACGCTCGGCATTGTGGTCGCGTCGGCCGCAACAACAGTCGCGTGCTCGGTTTCGAGCCTGGCCTCGGCGGTCGCGACGGCCACGTCGGGTCCCGGGCCCAACTCCATCACCCTCACGAGTGGCTGTACCTACACATTCAGCACGCCAAACAACTCGACCGATGGGGGGAACGCCCTGCCGGTCATCACTGGGAACGTCATCGTCAATGGCAGCGGTGCAGTTCTCGCCCGTTCGACAGCGAGTGGTACGCCAGATTTCCGCTTCTTCGACGTGGCTCCGGGCGCGACCCTGACAATTAATGACCTCACACTCAGCGATGGTCTCGTAAACAATGGCCAACAGGGTGGAGGGGCAATTTACAACCATAGTGGTGCCACCCTCTCGATAAATGGGAGCACCTTCACCGGGAACTCTTCGCCGGCCACCTCGGGCACTACTGGTGGCGCGATCGACACCAGTGGCACGTTGACCGTGACCACCAGCTTCTTCGCCAACAACTCGGGCACCGAGGGCGGCGCCATCTTCAACCAGAACATCGCCAATGTCTCGACCAGCACGTTTTCGGGCAATACGGCTTTGATCTACGGCGGCGGTGCGCTGCAGAACGCCGGAGGCGGCAACCTGACGCTCTTCGCCGACACCTTCACCGAGAACTCCGGCCCCGGGGGCGGAGCGATCGACAACGATCACAGCCCCCTGAGCATCGATGACAGCACCTTCTCTGGGAACACGGCTGGGAGCAACGGTGGCGGGGCCATCGTCAACTACGGCGGCTCGATCACGATCTCCCAGTCCACGCTGGCCGACAACAGCTCGCCCTACGGCTCCGACCTTCTCAACTACACCAGTTCGACCATGACCCTCTCGATGAGCATCGTGGCCGACGGGACCGGGGGTGTGAACTGCGACCAGGTCGCCCCCATCACCGACAACGGCTACAACCTCGACAGCGGGTCGTCCTGCGGGTTCTCCAGTGCGAAGGGCTCACTGTCGAACACCGAGCCGAACCTGGATCCACTGGCATCGAACGGCGGACCGACACAGACCATGGCGCTGCCCCCCGGCAGCCCGGCGCTGGACGTCATCCCGTCGTCTGCACCCGGGTGCTCGGGCACGGCCGACCAGCGAGGGGTCTCACGCCCTCAGGGATCCGGGTGTGACATCGGGGCATATGAGCTGATCGTCAACAGCTCAACGACCCAGCCGCCAACCACCCCAACCGGGCTCACCGCCACGTCGGTCACGGCGACCTCGGTAAGCCTCAGCTGGAACCCATCCAGCAATGGGGTGACCGGCTACACGATCTTCCGGAATGGGGCGGCGATCGGCTCGACTGGGGGGCCGGATGCCACCAGCTTCACCGACTCGACCGTGGCGCCTTCGACCACCTATCAGTACACGGTGGAGGCCTTCGACGGGCTCACCAACTCCTCCCCCGCGTCCCAGCCACTCACGGTCACTACCGCGGTCCCACAAGGTGGGGTGGCCTTCGTCCAGGGCGCCTCGGTCAGCACCGGGTCGTTGGTCACGAGCGTCACCCTCCAGCTGGGCAAGGTGACCGCCGGTGACCTCCTCGTGGGGTGGTTCGGCCAGTACCACGCGAGCGGCCAGG